>TARA_B110000196_G_scaffold78796_1_pt1 | contig 42500 bp, 33 predicted proteins | sample TARA_B110000196 | Tara Oceans TARA_B110000196 (sample SAMEA4397072) | marine metagenome | biome: Polar Biome; feature: [MES] marine water layer (ENVO:01000295) within the mesopelagic zone...; material: water (ENVO:00002006), including particulate matter (ENVO:01000060) such as...... | reverse complement strand
GACTGTAATCTAAGGTTGGTTACCATGAATAAGCGTCTATACCCGTATGGTTTGAAACTTACCGGTAATCGATTGCCAATCAATCGAATCTTTGCAATCCGCTATTTCCCTGATTAACAGCCTTTCTGGCTATATTTAGCGCTTCTCCGAGTTGATCAGCACTGACTAATTCTTCATCTAGTCTTTTATTCGCTACACCTGTAATAATTGACATAACTTTGATTGTATCTCCGAAAGCAGGATCATGCCTTGCTCCAAATATTACTTGCGCAGTTTGAGAAAGTTTTGATGTCATTAAGTCACATACTTGATTTGCTTGTTCTAGAGTCATGTATGGTCCGCCTGTAACATGTATCAATGCTCCAGTTGCTCCTTCGATATCAATATCTAATAATGGATGATTTAGCGATTCATGAACTACTTCTTCAGGTCCTTGATCAGATTCACCGTACAACATCATAGTGACTCCTCCACCTTTCATGATAGCACGAACATCAGCGAAATCTAAATTGATTAGACTTGGAAGAGTAATTGTTTCAACAACTCCCTTTACAATCTCAGCAATTAGTTGATCCATAATACTGAATGCCTCATCAAGAGGCATATTTGGAACGAAGTGTAGTAATCTATTATTATCCAAAACAAGAACAGCATCTGCTTCTTTTCTTAGCAAGTCAAGTCCTTCCAAGGCTCTTGACATTCTTTGTCTTCTTTCAACAGTAAAAGGAGTTGTCACGATTGCGACAACCAAGGCCCCCGCGCGCCTTGCTTCTTCTGCCACAATCGGAGCAATTCCTGTGCCGGTTCCCCCTCCTAATCCGGCAGTAACGAAAACTAAGTCGGCTCCTCCGACTATCTTCGAAATTACATCGCGTCCAGCTTCAGCGCATCTTCGACCCATTATTGGGTCACCTCCTGCTCCTAGTCCACGTGTAATATGACGACCTACAAGCAATTTTTGCATTGCTCTTGTATGATCTAAGTGTTGCTTATCAGTATTTATTGCAACAGTAATTGCTCCTTCAACACCAATATGAGTGATACGATTCATTGTATTATTTCCGGAACCTCCGCATCCACAAACAAGAATACGTGGATCAGGCGTTCCAAACGCCTCAAGTTCTTTGTCACGGAGTGCAGATGCAATCTTTCCTGAAGGCTTAGTACGGCCATCCATACCAACTGAACCTTGAGGTAATCCCGACATGATAATCTCTCCGTGCATCCCCGGCATTGCTGCCTTACAATTCATCAATGCAATTCTTAGCATTATTAACAGTTGAGGATAATTACTGGTGCTAGAGGTCGATTATCATAGTAGATTATCAGAATCCGAACAGCACTTTAACAGTCATAAATTTTCTACTATTTTAATATCTTTTTTTGAATCACAATCGGAAATTGAAATAAGGCGAAGGTGTTTCGCAGAGTCCATCCGTGCTTAGCTCAGTTGGCTAGAGCACCTGACTGTAGACTGGAAACAATTGGTTGTAGGCAGCCATCAGGGGGTCCCCGGTTCAAGTCCGGGAGCGCGGACCAAAAAATCATATATTCATGGATTTTAGATGATAGATATTGGGTACATTTGGAAGATATGACATCTTTTTAGGTTCATGGTCTTAGATATAGACTCATAAAGGGAAGTCAAGTCGGCGACTCGCTAAGAGGGATAAATATGGGTGTAACAAAGTATGTACGTTCGGCTTGGAAGAGCCCTAAGCAAAGCATGGAACCTCGCCACCGTACTGGTAGAATGGCCGAATGGCGCCACGAACCGGTATTCCAGAGGATCGACAAACCTACTCGTATTGACGCGGCTCGCCGTATGGGATACCGTGCTAAACAAGGCGTGGTTATCTGTAGAACTCGTGTTCGCCGTGGTGGACTTCGTAAAGGTGTAGTTCACATGAAGCGTAAACCATCTAAGTCCGGTGTAACTAAGATTACTATGGCTAAGTCTATTCAGAGAATTGCTGAAGAGCGTGTGTCTCGTAGATATCCAAATCTTAGAGTTTTAAACTCATACTGGGTTGGAGAAGATGGAAAAAATAAATTTTTCGAAGTAATTCTTCTAGACCCTAACCATCCAGTGGTAAAAGCAGATAGTCAATGGGCGTGGGTCGCTGACAATCATCACAAGGGAAGAGCTCTACGTGGTATGACAAGTGCTGGAAAGCGCGGTCGTGGTCTATACAACAAAGGTAAGGGTGCAGAGAAGCTTCGCCCAAGTCTAAAGGCTAACAGAAACCGTGGTAAATAAGTAATATTCAGCCGAAGGTTGATTTCAGTTAAGCGTGCGGCTAGTATCAATGGCTGAGTTAGATATGAGTTCTATCCGTGGACTTCCAGTGATTATTCCAGATGGAAGAGTCTTAGGAACTGTCCATGACACTGTCCTTTCAGCAGAGTCTGGAGCGTGGTCATGTACCCATTTATTTGTTTCAGACCCTCCTGCCAGTTTAGTCGAAGGTCGCATTCACGTAGCAATACCTTGGAATTGGGTTCGTTCTATTGGTGATGTAGTAATTTTACGTTGGTTTCCTCAAACTCCAATACCCAAAAAGCCCTAATTTCTATGATGCATGAGTGCACGTAACCACAATACGATTCAAAAGGGAAAAGTTCACGCTAAGGCAATGCGTAGTGTCACGTCAGCCATTTTGCTTGTTCTCCTTCTTTCTATAGCGTCCCCTTTAGCTTCTGCTGATTCTAAGGGAATTATTGGTTGTACAAGTGCAGATTTAGATATGATGCCAGCAAGTTGGGCCATCTCAGATCAATCTTGCGTTACAATCGATTTCCTTGAGGTGTTGTCTCCCGGTACCACATTTTCATTCGAGATAGATACTGATTCTGAGATTGATATACTACTTTTTACCTCGAATGCCCGCACTACTTATCAGAATGAACAAAATTATCGTACAGATTTAATTTGGGAAGAAGATTCTGTGTTTGAATCGTTCACTGGTGATGGATCTTGGCACTGGACAGTTCCTGATGAAGGCCAATCTACTCGCTGGTATATGGTAATAGATAATTTAGCCCATCCTCAAGACAATGGTCAAGGGGGTCAAGGCGGTAGTATTGCAAATGTAATTATGGATGTTCAACAAGTAATCTCTCCCGCATATCCAATTATTGATACAATTGTTAGACTTGATAATGATGAATATGAAGTAATTGCAGGACCATTTTCTTTAGATGAAGGTACGCAACTTTCAGTTCAGGCTACAACTATGGAAGGTGCTCCAGATATTTTCTTGATGACAGAGGGTCAGAAAAACACATATGTTTCAGCAGCTAATAATGGGACAGTTGCTGCATCCAGAATTAATCAGGCTGACTTGCTTTCAGTTACAAAATCAGGAAATACCGTATGGTCTGCAGCATCACCTTATGCCGAAGTTCCTCTATACTTAATAGTCGATAATCGAGCAGGTGCTGGCGGTGCAGGAACTACTAAAGTAGCAACTACAATTGTATCTACTTTGACTCCAATTGTTCAAGTTGTTCTTTCAGACTCAGATTCTCTTACTCTTATCGATGTGGGTTCTCCTATTACATTAAATGCTAGTGGTACACCAAATCTATCAAATCAAATAGCTAGTATAAATTGGGATACTGATGGAGACGGATTTGACGATGCTAGTGGATACTCAACGGATGTTTCTTGGTCCGAACCAACAAACTTCACCCTTAAACTCACAGCAATTTCTACTGACTCACGAAGTTCTACAATTTTCAAAGATATAGAGATTAGAGATATATCTAATCCGATTGCCAACATTGACATTAATTCGGACATAACTCGCGGATATGGTGAAAATATAGTGCTTAGCGGGCAATTCTCTGATAATTGGGGTGTTTCTACAGTTGAATGGTTAGTTGATGATGTAGTTGTAGAAACATATTCTGGTTCTGATTCATCTGCAACTTCATTCAGTTATATTTTTGATTCATCATATATTTCTGGAACACACACTATTACTCTAAGGATAACTGATAAATCAGGGTTAATCACTGATGATGTTGCTAATATTAATTTGTACGATCCAACACCTCCAAGAATTGATTCAAGTTTTAATTCAGCATTACAAGTTGTAGTTAATCAGCCGTATCCTTTCTCTGTACCTGCTACTGACCCAGAATCTAATTCTCTAGTTTTCACATGGGATTTCGATAGAGATGTAGACTCCGATGGAGATAGCTTTTCTTCTAATGACAATGAAGGTGTAGGTCCAACTGTTTTACATTCTTTTTCAACTCCAGGGATTTTCTGGGTAGTTTGCACTATTCAGAATGATGAGGGTCTAACTACAGAAGCAGAAATCTTAGTTACTGTGATATCAACAACTGCGGCTGAAGGGACAGATTGGATTCAAATTATTGGAATAATATCAGTAATCTTGTTTGTATTAGCAATCTTAGTATTTATCATTCTCAGAGTTTTAGAAAATAGAAAAATAGCAGCAATGCTAGCTGAACAAGCCGAACAAGCAGTCGAAGAAGAGGTAGTGCCTCCATCAGTTGACGAACAGAAAGCAATGTGGGGTGGTGGAATGAGTCCAACAAATCCTCTTTCTCAGCCGAGCACAAACTCTGATTTTGGTGGTTATTCATCAGGTATGTCTGGACTTCCGACTCCTCCTCCTTCAGGTATACCTACATCTGCTTCTCAAATTGAGATGGATCCTGATTTAGCTGAACTGATAAGCACCTCTCCGCCACCAACTTCCGCACCAATAAATAGTGAAGCGAATGATTTACTCGCCGCTTTCCAAGAAGATGATGCAGTAGAAAGAGAGGATATTGAACACATATTCGACGATTTAGGGAATTCACAAGAAGTATGGCAACCTTCTGAAGATCCTATAACTAATTTATCTCCTCCAATACCGGAAGTTGTAGAATCACCAGAGCCTGAACCAGAGCCTGAACCAGAGCCTGAACCAGAGCAATCTGTTCCAGACCGGAAAGTAAGGAAGTCTTGTTCTGCTTGTGAGAAATTATTCGAAGTAGATATGCCAAAAGGGGTAGATGTGGCCCGAACATCCTGCCCACATTGTGGTTCAGTTGAGACAATTCATTTTGAGTGAATTATATGATGATAAATATTTCTAATATCCTAAAAAACAAGCGATTACAAGATTTAATTTCAATAATTCTTGGATTACCCCTTATTTGGATTGGAATTATGCATTTTCAAGATCCAGCATGGTTCGAACCAATAGTTCCTAAATTAATCGGTTATCCTACATTTTGGGTTTATGCTAGTGGCTTATTTGAGATCGGCCTGGGTGCTGGTTTGTTAATTCCTCGAAGTCGTCAGATTTCTGGCTATGGTATCTCCTTGATGCTGATAGTATTATACTGGGCGAATTTCAATATGTGGGTGAATGATATTGCCATAGGTGGTTCGAAATTTGATACCTCATGGCATATATTTAGGGCTGTAATTCAGGCTCTATTGATTATAGTATGTCTATGGATAGCGCGCTCATCTAAGAAATCAGATTTATTATCATAGATTTCGCATTAAGCTAATGCAATCTGAAACTTGCATTTAATTAATCATGTAGGGGAACAACCTTTACGACATCTTTGAGAGGTGTCTCCATGAAAGGTGGTGCTGTACGTGTTATTCGCAGGTCACCCGGCATCAATCATTCTCAGACTATCCTTCTTGTCTTGATATTTTTACTTCCAATGTTCTCTCCAATTTCTTCTGTTTCTGCTGAAACTAGGATGGGTGCTAATGATTTTGAAATACTTGATGACTTGACTCAAGTACTTTCGGAAAGAGAAAGCGTAATTTCATCTGAGTTAGTTGAAAATTTGGCAGGTCCGTCTCTTGAAGGAGTAGTTAATTCGATGGCTCCGACTACAAACAATGATCCTCTCTTTGGAATCGACAGTCTTTTTTCTGATTCTACAATGGTTGACACAACTCCTCCTGATGTGATTCATCCAGGTCCTTACGAACTTCTAGTGAATCCAGAGGGCTCTCCTCCTGGCGCCGTCGATACTGTTTGGCAAACAATCTTCAACCTAACAGATTATTTAATTTGGACTAAATATATTGATTTAGACGGCAATCAAGTTGAAAAATTTGAGGTAGTAACTTTTACAGCAACTTTAGCCTCATTTTTTAATACTGAGACAGATTCATTACTACATGCTATAGATGTTGATAACGATGGAGATAATGATATTCAAGTTGGTCTACAAATTTCATTTGATTTAGGCGATGAATGGGGCATAGAGGGTGATACCCTATGGATCAAACCTACAATTTCTTTTACAGTAGAGGTTCTTGAATCTAGTCAGGATGATTCTGTTTGGGATGAATTAGATTCCTTACAAGTTTCTTTATTGAAAGCATTTGCTTACTCTGAGGGAATATTTACAGGTGGTGAAAGCTACGTATGGGTAATAGACTCGAAATTTACAACACAACCTAATGACTTTTCTATTGATATTGGTTTAGAAAGATTCTTTTTTGATATCTCTGATGCCGGTTCGAGTTTAGTTACAAGTCTTCTTTCTTTCATTAGTTTCGGGATAGCCTTACCTGGTGTAGATGAATCAAATATCGTACTTTCATCTATATCCGCTCCCTATGCCATCGTCATCAATAATAATGGGCAAACATATTGCCCAGATCGTTATTCTCAAATCGAGCTTTCGACTTTACCCTCATCTGAAATCTCATGTGGGGTAACTGCTGGTTTTGGTTATGTCCATTTCTCACCTCTCGATGAAGAAGATAATAGAGAGATATGGGAAGTCGCCTATATCGAAGCAAGAATACACCCTAATGGTGTCTCTACGCGATTGCCGTCAGAAGTTAATTTAGTAATAAGAACAGATTCAACTCTAGCGGAAGGTAGTGGTGGGTTAGGTGAAGATTCTCTTGATACAATTGAATATTATGCAGATAGGAAAGCAGATTTACACATACATTTCCATGAAAATAAGGCAGGTAAACCAGTTGCAAATTCAGATGAACAAAGAGGTAATTCTACCGATACTCTCGGATGGTTGAGGGGGATGCCAGCAGGTAGCCTTTCATCAGATGAAATTGATAGGATATTCACTATGCTTGGTTCTAAATCTTCACCCGAATTACCTGGTGGACAACCTGGGAAATTAGGGCTAATAATTGCGATAAAGAATTTTTCAAGAGATCAAACACAGAATGTTGATGATCCGACTTTACCAGTAAATCCAGCATTTCCACCCAAGACTATGGTCTTGATACGTTCCATTGAAAGTATTGAATCGATAGAGTATGATTCATGGCATAAACGTGGAGATATAGTGACTGACTACAGTAAAATACACTTGGAACTGAAAGATTTACCAACGTCTATAGTATTATATGGTTCATTTGAATTAGGTAGTTCATCTTCCTCAGATACAAGTCTTGATTCGGGTGCAAATCTTGATTTCTTTTCAAAAATATTAGATTCTGTAATACTAAATGTGGTCAATCTATTTTTAGATATTGGCGGTATAATTAATTCCGTACCTAGTGAAGTAATATCAGTTCTTACAGGAGATTCTGGCGGCGGTATCAATTCATTTGCTGGTCGTGATGTTAATTTGCTTATGACAGATAATTTACTAGCAGATAGGAAAAGTATGGAAATTAATGAATTGGCAGTTCAAATCGGTTCTAGTCCCCATCCAGTGATTCAAGGAGATCATGTAATTATCTCTAATGATCGTGATTTAGGGCAGGTTATGGGAGAATTTGGAGTTAGAGAACCGCTTGTCCCAGTTGCTTCAAGTGTTAGATTTAGTGGTCTTTCTGGATTCACATTTAGTGATGATGATGTATTAAATGTTCAATCTATAGGGCTAATCACAGATTCTAGTGAATCATTTAGATTTTCATTTATCGAACATGACCATAATTCTACTGAAAATTTATCATTCCAGAGTCTTCAATTATCAGATATTCCAAATAATATATCTATTGATATAGATGATGATTCTCTAACTTATATTGCTAGTGAAGGGATTGAATTAATGACTTATGTTGGTTTAGATGGTAATCAGAGACAGGGTGCAAATATTCATGATTTACCTGCTGTATTTTCTATTGAATTTGGCGAACAAACAAGTTTTATTGCAGAAACGCCAATTTCTACTGTTGAAATTCAGATAAGTAATGCTTCTGAACCAATTACAATGACTGGAGACCATTTCTTATTCCATCATGATTCTATTAATGAAACTTCAACAATATCTACACGTTTGACTGGCATTAAAGAATTAGGTTGGATATCTCCTATTGAAGAAGGTGCCTCAGGAGATCTCGGTAGAGGAACCGCATTTTTGAAATCTGCAGGTGATAGGCCCATGAGCATTAATGTTGATAATGCTCCTACTGCTGATTCGTCAGGATTATCTGCACTAGCTGTAATCGACCCACTCCCCTCGTATCTTTCAGTTGAAATTCCAACAGGAAATGACGGTGGTTCTGAGCTTGTATTACCTAGTTTAGATTCTACAAAAGGGCTATCAGGTATAGCCTTTTTTATTGGTGGTTTTTCTGATTTTGGCCGTTCTTTAAATTCTGTTCTTGCTGGATTTACTAGTGATATATCAACAGGTACTGAAGAAGTGGATGATGATTTCTCATATGCTCTTCAATTAGAATCAGATTCTGCTTTTGATTTGGTAGTTGAGGCGACTTATGGTGATCCTGTTTCGAATGAGCCACCTTGGGTCCATGGAATCTCTTTCCAATCGTCTCCTAATGGTTTATCAGATGGATTTCATATCAAGACTTGGCTACCTGGATTACCTCCATTAATTGATTTGTCAATTACAAGAAATTCTGTAACTAACGGAGAGAATTGGCATATTCAAGCGTCATTAGACAGTTGGGAGCCAGGACGTGAAGAATTTATGATTCATGCTTATGGTGTCAATGGTCAAGATATGTTACTTACTATGCAAGGACTTAAACCTGGTAAATCTACAAACTTATTCCTTGATTCAGTATTTGAGATTAGAGATTCAGGGGGTATAACTGAGGTATCTACCGGCACTCAGTTTAGTATTTCTGAGAGGTTAGACTGGATTCATATGATGCTCATAAATAGAGATTCTCAAAGTCGAACTGAAATGTTGATTAATGATATCCCTAAATCTATTGCTTTACAAGCAAGTCTTGGGACTGCAATTTCTATTGATATGAGTGTTCCTGAAGATGAAAGAATCGAAGGATTTGCTGTTGGTTCTTTGATGTTACAGCAAATGCAATGGATGGATGGTTTTTGGTGGCCAGCAACTGTATTTTTGAAAGATATACCCGGCTATATCAATTTAACAACTGCCCCTGAAATGAATTTTGATATGAATGAGAATCTTGCGTTCCAAGGCTTACCTAATTTTGAGTTTACAGCTTCCGATGATGGAATGTCCTTGTATATTGAAGCATTTGGTAGAGCAATAAATTCTCGTGGAGATATTATTCTGTTAGCTCAAGGAATGACTGATAAAATGGTGATAAAGCCAACTAGTGATTTCGGTCTCGAGATCCGTTCGAGTGGTAGTGGTGTTGAGAAAATGTATGTCAGGGTGAATGATGTTCCAACTGGTTCAAGCCAGCCTGGCGCTCCTCCAGTATTCCTAGAAGAAATGGAAGCGATGGGTGAAAATCTTCGTAGTGCAACATTGCATATTAGGGAAATATTAGGTCCTTATGCTGTAATAGAAGTTGATGATGTAGATGGTGGGAGAATTATAGTATCTGCTAGATTAACAACTGAATTCGCAGGTCGCGATATACAAGTCAGAGGTGTATTAATTGATGCTCAAACTACAGGAGGGGTCCCGACCGGCACGACACTCGGTATCAACGGACTTTCGTCCGATCTTTCAATTCTCAATCTCGTTCCTGGTTTGAGTGGTTCAACTCATCACGTCTTAGTTCCTGAACCATTTACTTCCGCTATACTGACAATTTTTGCAACACTAACTGAAGGGGGTGGATAAATGGGCTTACTTGAGAAATCGAGACAACAAGAAGTTGAAGAAACTCTTGAGGAAGAATATGCTCATGAAGTATTAGTAAGGTTGGAAGATTCTATCAGAAAAATATCTCCTCTCAGGGTAATTTTAGTATCATTTGTAGCTTTAATGATAATCACGTCGACTTTAGTCGCTTTAACCTGGATAGTCCCTTATGAGAAAGTTACAGTTGATGTCGTTTACATTCAAAGTAGTTCAGGTCATGTAATTCTAACGGAGATAGATAATGATGGTAGTCGGGCAATTACCGACATAACATTAACAGTGAGATTTATTGACTCAGATAATATTGAACTCGATAGAATTATTTACAATAAATCATCATTATCAGCGCATAGTTCAGTTTCTGGCGATGCATTAGAATTAATTGTCATAGGGGCTTCTGTTTGGGAAAATTATACGATTGATATCGAGTTAGAATATACTAAAAACAGTAAAGTAGATTCTAAAATAGAATTAGAATATTTAGTTGGCGAATGGAAAATGGAACAATTCAGTCATGGAACTGGAATTGATTTCTTCTAGTTATTATATGTCGAATCTATGAACCCTTAAGGGTTCAACTAACCCATATACTCAAAACGGACTTTAGAAGGCGGTACTCATGGCAAAGCGAACAGTGTACCTAATTTTGGGAGTTCTTCTTCTTTCCTATATCCCTATTAATGATGGTATTAGTGATTCGCAAACCTCTTCATTATCGGTATTGGATGAGTCAATTGAAAGAATAGAAATTTCTCCTAATCCGGATAGTATTTCTGATTTAGGTGCACCAATTATAGTTAACAGTTCTGAGCAATCTCGTTCAGAGAGTGCTGATTCTTCAATCGGTATTTACACACATTCTGGATTAATTCCTAGTGTGTATTTTTCTCAGGAAATTGCATCTCTTAGAGAGGATTTGGCAATAGTGATAATTGATGGAAACATCGGTCTCTGGGATGCTAGAATGGAAATTCTAGAAATCTCTGGTATAGAAATACGCTCTACAATCCCACCTTCTGGGTATTTAATTCAAGGAAGTTCTGATCAATTAAAGAATTTAATTAATTTGAATTCGGTTGAATCTGTGCATGAGGTTCCTGCCGGATTATTAGTCCACTCGGCATTATATGATGCACCAAATGATGAGTCCCTAGTTATCGAAATTGTTGGTTGGAAAAATTCTAATTTAGTCCGTCAAACATCAGCATTAAATGATGATTTGGAAGATGCTTCTAACTTATGGCTATCTAATTCTTGGTCGCCTGATCAAGGAATTATTTGGGGAGAGATTCAAACAAATGACATCTCTGAGATAATAAAACACCCTTCAGTTTCTTATATTGCCCCAGTCCCGATTCTTGAATTAATGAATAATGAAGCAAGAAATCATATGGGTATAGATACTGTAGAAGATTTTTTCATTACCGGACTAAATGGTTCTGGGCAGACGATTGCAGTTGGAGACTCTGGATTAGATGATGACCATGGTGATTTCAGTGGTAGAGTCTCAGGACTTGATTCAGTAACTCCAGGTGACCCCTCTACTGCAGACCCTTCGGATGGTCATGGGACTCACGTCGCTTGTACAGTACTTGGCGATGGAATGAGGAGTAGTGGGACATATCAAGGAGTGGCGCCAGAAGCCAACCTTTACTTCCAAGCAATGGAAGATGATGATACAGGAGGCCTATATTCTATCGGGATCAATAGTATGCTTAACGAAGCTTACAATGCAGGAGCTCGTTTACATACCAATAGTTGGGGTTCTCCAACAGGTGGTGAATATACTACCTCATCAGAAGATGCAGATGACCGAGTTTCAACATGGGATCAATATTGGCAATATCAAGGTATGACCGTATTATTCGCTGCCGGGAATGAAAGAAACGATGGAATATCATCTCCGGGTACTGCCAAAAATGTAATCACAATTGGTGGACATGTAAATCGATATAATGGTGCTCCAGATGATCTGTATTATTGGAGTAGTCGTGGCCCAACTGACGATGGTCGAATTAAGCCTGACTTAGTAGGTCCTGGAGATTATGTCCGTTCTTGTAAATCTCAAGAAGCAAGTAGTACATCAGGTTCTTGGGACAATAATTGGTATCTGGAATACAGTGGGACCTCAATGGCAACACCTGCTGTCGCCGGTGCAGCTGTTTTAGTTCGAGAGTATCTAATGGAAATTGCAGGTAGACCTGCTCCTCAAGCCGCTTTAATCAAGGCAATATTGATTCTTGGTGCTGAGGATATTGGTACTCGTGATATACCTAATAATAATGAAGGATGGGGACGTGTAAATCTTGTAAATTCATTAATTCCTGAAAGTGATGTAGGGATATTTGTAGATGATCGTTCTAGGCTATCATCTGGTCAAGTCAGTTCTTACTCATTTGATATCACAAGATCTGGAGAACCATTGAAGGTTGTTTTAGCTTGGTCTGATTATCCTGGGTCCTCTTCCTCTTCAACTCAATTAAGAAATGATTTAGATTTAGAAATTACCAACCCTAATGGCCTATTATACAAAGGTAATGTGTTCACAAATGGTCAATCTGTTGCCAATGGGGTGAAGGATTCGAAAAATAATGTTGAAGTTATGCTTGTAGATAATGCAATGATTGGAACTTGGACTGTTAGAGTTAGGGATTCATCTCATGGCGGAAGTAATTTCTATCAGTCTTATGCTCTTGCAGTTAGGGGCGTTAATGTGAATGATCTAGACCCAGATCCTACATTTGTCTCTGATTCTTTAGAATTATCTGTACCTATCCCTCAAGTTGATGAAGAAGTTGAATTAACAATATCTATGTTTAATCAGGGTGCAGGATCCATCCCCGAATTATCAGTATGGGCGGGTGTTAATGGTCTTACAATTGGCACACAAACACTCAGTTTATCTCCGGGCGAATATGCAGAATTAACTTGGTCATGGACCCCTAGTCAGGAAGGCGAGAATACAGTCTCTTTCCATATCGATCCAAATGATTTAGTCGAGGAAGTTTCAGAATCTAATAATCAATATGAACAGATTGTGATTGTTAGCGTCCCTGGAGTTAGAGTTAGTAGCGACAACCCAACTCAGATAATCGACGGCACTACCGATAGCTCGTCAACTTGGTCTCTTAATCTTATTAATACTGCATTATTCGAAACAAATGCAACTATCGAAGTATCAGAACCTATTAGGATTCAAGATGGAATCGAATTTGATTGGTTTTCCTCATTTTCTAATAACACGTTTAATTTATTATCTGCTGAATCTGCTACAGTAGATTTGTTTGTAGTTCATCCTGCTCCGCCTGAACCAGGCCTCTATCGAATGTTAGTTACAGGAACGGATGTAGAGAATCAAATCGAATCAGAACTCGAGATATATCTTGAAGTACCACTACTTTCAGATGCTCAAATTATGATTCCAACTAGTCAGATAAAGGTTAATCCTCTTGATCCTACGTCTCTCCAAATTCAAATTAAGAATGAAGGTAATGGGCCACAAACTTATGATGTTGAAATGATTTCACCATCGGGGTGGAGTCTTGGATTAGATTCGATTGGTTCTTTTTCAGGTTCTTCACATGGCTCTACGGGTTCACTAGCTAAAGGTGAGACTAGAATGATTGACATTACGATTAATCCACCAGGAGCAATGATTCCTTCAGGTACTATATTCTCGGGTGCTATTTCTGTGCATTCAAGAGTAAGTTCTGATTCTTGGTCTGAAGACTTAACTCTGGTTGTAGAGAATATCGATATAGTTACATTAACGCCAACTTCTGATGGTATCGAATATGAAGTATCTGCCGATGAACAAATTGATTGGTTAATTAATTTCAATAATCAGGGTAATCGTGATATCGAATTAACCCAGTACGTTCTATCTAAACCAAATGGTTGGTCAATTTCTGGAAGTCAGAGTTCATTTACAGTACCTTCAGGTGAACAATTCGATTTATCTGTTTTAATGACGGGTAATGGCCTTGCTAAGAGTGGAGAATTAAGGCTAAGATTTGTGACTGATGATGGTTTTAGTATTGACTGGAATAGGTCAATCGAAGTACTTTCAGGGGCGATTCCAATAATAGAGTTCTATCAAGTAGCTCTACCTGATGGGACCTCTGCAGATACTCCTCTTGGAGTAGACGCCCACCCAGTGGGTGGAATTGGTTTTGATCTACTCTGGAAAGTGACTAATCAAGGTACAATGACATGGCGTCCACTTGTTTCTATGGATGTACCAAATGATGAGTGGGAATACTCTTGTCAAAATACTAATCCTACAATCTCAATAGATGCGACGATAACAGTTACATGCAATATTATTATTCCATTATCTGCTGAAGCAGGTTCTGAACCAACTATTTCTTTAATTTTAACAGGTGATGGCGTAACTTCTGAAAATGTCATTTCTCTCTATGTCGATTCTGTTAATGAAGTTAGTTGGAATATAGTAGATCAATTTGATTCGCCACAAGGTTTCCCTAGTGCACTTTCTTTAGAGGTACAGAATATTGGTAATTCTGATATCTCAGAAATTTTGAAATTAGAAACTCCTAATGGCTGGGATGGATTGATTTTAGACAGTTCATTTGTTAATTTAAGGCCCGGTGAAACACGTTCAGTGGAAATCGGATATACTCCTGAAAAAGGTTCAGATGGTACCATTGTCGTTTCTTTATTGAATTCTGACGATATAGTAGGTTCTTCACTCAGTGTTGAGATCAATGTGTTACCTAGTGCTAATTCAGATTCAATGAGTACTACAAATTTATTATTAATAATTCTAATAATAATAATTCTTTCTGGTGCTGTAGGCTTTACTATTTACTTACGTCGTGGTGGAGATATTAGTGGATTAATGCCCGAAAAAGTAATTGAAAAAACTTCATCTAAAAATGATTCAGAAAAGTCTAGTGGTATCCCTTGTTGGATATGTAGTGAAGACGTCGTAAACGGTCGAGCATGGGCTTGTTTAGAATGTGGTGCGAGATACCATATGGACGGGCAAGTCCAAGGTTGTAGTATAACTGAAAAAGGTCATTGTTTACACTGTGACGCAGGAATGGAGCAACTAACTGAAGTGTAAAAATATACACATTATAGTGCACGTCAAGCGCGAAGCCCTTAGAGGGTAGATTGTTCCGGGTTAATCATGAAGAGAGCGGAATCCGCACGTTTGGTCCTTATTTTGCTTTTACTTTCTTTGATTTCTCCTTCTGCAGCAGCAGCGATAGATGTATCAATATCCGCATCTCCAAATTCTCAAGAAGCAGATTCAGATAACCCTGCGGAATACGACATTACTGTTACTAATACTGGGGATGACGACATAACAGTTTCATTATCAGCATCCAATGCCGCAGATTGTAATGGTTTCACCTCAAATGTGGAGCAAGTCAGTGGAACTATAGAATCTGGTTCAAGTGAAACAGTACTCTTGACAGTGTCAGTAAATGATCAAGCTAGTGGTGAATGCGAGACTACAGTTACTGTTACTGCTACGGCAGCAACTCCTGGGCAACCAAAAACTGACGATGTTCAAGTTACAACTACTGCCGGAGATGGTGGATTATATTCTGTAACCTTAAGTGTTGATGATCTAACTGTTACTTATGATGGCGAAGATGATGAAGTTGTTTGGGAAGTTGATGTAGAAAACACAGGTGAGCAGCAAGAAAATATTCAACTTGAGATGGTTTCGGACAACGATTGTGAATCTGATGAATTAGACGCAACTGTCAGCCCAGCTACAGTCCAATTAGACTCTGAAGAATCTACTACAGTGGATGTCACTGTAGATCTGCCTGATGGGTCATCAACTGAGGCAGGAATTCATTGTTTCATAATCAAGGCTACAGTTTCTAATGATCCAAATGCGGCAGACCCCGCCGAAGATAATTTAACATTAACAGTTAATATTCCCGAAGTTAAAGAATGTGATCCTTCTCTTCAATTTACTTCTATGAACCTTAATCCCGGAGAAACAGGTTCAAACAGATTTACTGTCGAAAATATAGGTAATACTGAATGGACAGTCGCTGCTAAGGCCACAGCTGATGATTTTGATGTATCTGGTTGGGTTGATTTTGCTAGCCCATCAAATGCATTCCTTGGCGAAAAAAATACTGCGGATGATCAGCATACTTTTGAATTTCAAGTTACACCCGATGACTCAGTAGAAGCAAGTACTCAAGTCCCAATAAAAATTCAAGGCCGTTCTGGCACAGAAATAGGTTGCGAAAAAATACTTACTTTGAATGTAGGTCAGGCTTATGACGCCTCTGCCTCATTAAGCCAATCCTCATTATCAAATGTGGAACCGGGTACTTCTAAATCTGTGACTATGACAATTACTAACGAAGGAAATGGTGTTGATACTATACAAATTAGTGCGGCAAATGTTCCTACTGGGTGGCAAGTTTCATTTTCTCAATCTTCAGTCACTCTTCCAAGTTCCCAGTCAAGTAATAATCAAGGAAGTGTTACAATTGATGTTTTAGTTCCAGCGGGTGCAACTGCTGGTTCTGATAGTATTAATTTCAATATTGGACATGGCGGAGGGTCAACTCCTTATGCGACTAAAACACTCTCAGTCTCGGTAGCTCAAGTCCATGATCTGACGACATCTATAATTTCAGATTCACAAAAAGGGAAATCCAATCAGATTGTAAGGTATCCTATTGATATAACTAATACTGGCAATGTCAACGATAATTTCAAGCTTCAAGCCTGTGATCCAAATGACATTACTGGATGTAATAGCCCACTTTGGGAATCTACATTCTCCAATAATCAGGGAGTGACAATTACTCAGATAAGTATTGATTATGGTGTTACTAAGCGAGTATATCTTGATGTCACTATAGAGGGTGAAGAAAATGGTGACAGAGCCTCAGTATCAGCCGTGGTTACTATTTTTGGTACAAGTGTATCTTCATCACATATATTCAACATCGAAGTTTCTAATTTTAATTATGGAATGAGTATCACTCCAGCTGAACCCGGGGAGATACCTGATGAACTCCAAGTAAAATTACCACCTGGTGGGACTGGAATCGTTTCGTTTTGGGTCGAAAATATCGGAGACTTCCCTAATGGCGATAATGCCGTAATCACAGTTAACGGGATGGAATCCACAGTTCTCAGAACTCTAACGGTTAATGGTGTAGAAACAAGTGAACCATTCCATGTCGATGTAGGTCCTGAAAATAGAGTTCTAATTACTCTTGATTTTGAAGTATTAGAAGGGATTCAGAGTGGTGCATCGGGATTAATTAAAGTGTCTGCTGCTTCTGAATTAAATGCAATAGAAAGTACATCTGTTAACCTTTTAATTGACGTAATTACCATACACGATCTTAGAATGGTTATTGAAGAAGAAACATCCAAGACCGTTAACTATCCTGAAAAAGCTATTTTTATGATTTACGTTACAAACTATGGTAATGTAGAAGAAACGGTTGTAATAGAATCTTCAGAGCCTCTTAGATTTTGGTCAATTAATGCTGTCGATGATGAGTTCAAACTTGCTCCTGGTGAAACAAGATCTGTGGAGATAAGAGTAACGCCTCCAAATGATTTATTCCAAGATGATACCTATGATTTTACAATTATAGTAATGCCCAAAGGGCTTCCAGTAGCAGGTCAACCATTAGACCTATCAGTTACTGCTGAAGTTTCTCAGGGTTTGGCATTCCTCTCAGATGAGGTCGTACAAATATTAGGTTGGGTATCCATTCTAATCGGCGCACTGCTCGTAATAATCTTAGTTTTCAGGTCTCGCAATGAGAGTCGAAGAATTCTTGAAGCACTCGAACTTAAATCTAAGCCTTAACTATCAAGTTGAAACACATTGTTAGGTTACACTTATTGCCCTAATTTTAGTGGGCGGGTCTAACGGTCCCTCAGGGACCGGGTTGTGACCGCCTTGACATCTGTCTCTGAAGCATATCTCTCCTTAGCAGTCATGACTTTAGTTGGGATTGGTTTTCCGGTTGGAAGTTTCATAGCTTCCAGACTTCTAAGACCAGTAGTAGATCCTAATGACCCTACCAAAACTCGTTCTTGGTTACTTCCTGGTTATGAAGTGGATCAATCGCTCTATGTTCGTCGACGTAGTACATACGAATGTGGTTCTGCTCCAATAGGGGATGCCGACATCAATTTCCATTTCCAATATTACTGGTATGCCATTATTTTCTTAGTTTTCGATATAGCTTTCATGTTTTTAGCGTTCGGTGGGTACATTTCTATCCAAGATAGTGAAACACTTGGAAGGGAGGAAATCATGGGTGCACTAACTACTATGTCAATATTCATAGCCCTGATGAGTCTTGGTGTTTGGCATGTTTTCCGTAAGAGAGGAAGAATCTATATTTGAGGTATTGAAATGGCAGATGATGGACAAAATTATTCTATGTTTAGCAGCCGTTTATTAGTCGACACCGTGGGTGATGTAACTGATGAAGCTTTGAAGGCAAGTCGTCTAAAAGATGTAATCGGTGTATTAGCAGGCCGTCTATTTAATTGGGGGCAAAGAAAATCATTATTCCCATTACATTTAGGGATTAAGTGCTGTGCTTTAGAGATGGCTGCAGCAGGTGCAAGTCGTTTCGATGCAGAGCGTTTCGGAGTGTTCTTCCGTTCTAGTCCAAGACAATGCGATGTTCTCTTGGTAAACGGTCCAATAAGTAAAAAATTCGCAGATCCAATAGTTCGCCTTTGGGAGCAGATGCCAGAACCAAAATGGTGCATAGCAATGGGTGAATGTGCAATTTCAGGCGGTCCATATTTTCAATCTTATAATATTCTTGAAGGCGTAGATACTGTGATTCCAGTAGATGTCTATATTCCTGGATGCCCCCCTCGGCCTGAGGCATTAATCGATGGTTTCGGGAAGTTGAGAGAGAAAATAATTCGAATAGGGGCAATGCCTAGTCATTCAAGATTAGAAAGTGAAGCACCAATTATTGTTGGAGATATTTGAGGGATTTTTATGGCAGTTGTTTCAGAAAAAGTACAACAAGCGGCGGCTGAGAAATTAGTCGACGCATTAAATAAAATGGAAGGCGTTGAATCATCGGTAGATGTTCGTACCAGCGGAACTCAAAATAGACCCGTAGTTAACGCATTAGTTGCTCCTGAAAATTGGAGAAAAGTTGCTGAAGAATTAAAGAATATACATGAGGTTGATCATTGTTCAATGATTACTGGTATCCATTGGCCGGAATCAAATACTAAAACATGGGAAATTGTCTACCACTTCTTAAGGACGGGTATACGAAATCCGATCATTGAAGGTGGTTTGGTAATTCCTAATGTATTGGATTATTCTAAAGTTAAAGGGAAACAAGTACCTCTTGAAATCCAAATCAGTGTTAATCTCCAAGATACTAGGACTCCTTCAGTAGCTAGCGTACAAGATATTTGGGTAGGTGCTGATTGGAACGAGAAAGAAACATGGGATTTAGTCGGTATTGATTTTGAAGGTCATGAAGGAATGCGCCGAGTGCTTAATCCTCATGAATCTCCAGTCGGGTTCCACCCCTTGCAAAAACAACATAAATTACGATATCATGGATTTGAAGAAATGTATGATGATGTTCAAGGATTTAAGCGTAAGCCAGTGGATTCTAGTAGGGTTAAATGAGGTGATGTGAAATGGCAGAAATGTGGATCAATATGGGGCCTCAGCACCCAATGACCCATGGTCTTTGGACCCTGAAGGTAAAAGTTGATGGCGAAACCGTAGTGGATACTGAACCTGATTTGGGATATATTCATAGAGGCGTAGAAAAAATATGTGAGTCACGTGATTTCACACAAATAACAACATATTGTGACAGGTTATGTTACGCTTCAGCTAATACTTGGTCGCATGCATATATTTACGCTGCTGAAGATCTTCTTGGAGTCGAAGTTCCTGAACGTGCTGAATACATCCGATTAGTGGCCGTTGAGATACAAAGAATTGCTAGCCATCTAATGTGGCTAGGCGCCTATGGTCCCGATATTGGGAATCTCAGCGTAATGGTATGGTGTCTCCGTGAGAGAGAGATGATGATGGATTTGTTACAAGAACTCGGGGGTTCTCGAATGCATTACAACTTTCCACGTATAGGTGGAGTAAAGAGAGATCTACCTCATGGTTTCGCATTAAGAGCGAGGCATAAGTTGAAGTTATTCCTTGATAGAATTCAAGAATACGAGGCACTCTTTGACGAATCTACTGTATTCTTAATTCGAAGCCAAGGTGTAGGTTACGCGAAACCTGAAGAAATGATAAATCATGGAGTATCTGGGCCAAATATCAGGGCTGCTGGTGTAAATCATGACATCCGTACATCTCATCCATATTCTGTCTATTCCGAGCTTGACTGGGCCCCTGCAGTAGAGCGTTCTTCAATCAAAGGTGCAGATTGTTATGATCGATACCGAATTAGAGTTGAAGAGATGCGTCAGAGTGCTGACTTAGTTCTACAAGCTCTAGATAAAATTCCTGGTGGTGCAGAAACCTATCACGAACCAGGCGATCGAAAAATCTTGGGTAAAGCTCCAACTAGGGCTCCTGAGGGTACATCAGGATCTCATCACTTCGAAGATAGTCGTGGTGAATCAATGTTCTACATAGCAGGCGGTGGCGAGGGACGCGGTAAGATGCCTTACCGTGTATCTATTCGTTCTCCAATGTTCATTACTATTCCTTATGCTTCGAAATGCATGATTGGTTACAAGGTAGCAGATATCCCTGCAATTATGGGTTCATTCGATCCTTGTATTGGTGAGACAGATAGGTGAGGTGAATATATGGCAAGTAGCGATTGGTTGAATGTTCGCGGTTGGACAGAATCATTAGTTGGATGGTCTATGGATCAAACTCATGATATCTTACCCTCTAACGATATAGATTTAGAATTCTCAATTACTCGCCCAAGATGGTTTTTGGAAGAACCAATAGTAATTGGCTCTGAAATTAATCTTCAATCAGGATTCGCAGGTATTCAACCATCTCTAGAAGCATTCTTTATTTCAACAATAATGTGTACAGTAGTTTTTGCTACAATGATGTTAACTCTAATGGTAGTTCCATATATTGAGAGAAAATTCATAGGACGTTTGATGGATAGACTTGGTGCTACAACCTCACTTAGAAGTTTATGGATCGGTGAAGGGAAATCGACTGCTGGAGATTGGTGGAATAAGCTACCTATGGGGATGGGAGTGCCTATTGGTATGCTTAATCGAAGTCTAAATTCAGCATTTGGTAATGATCATCATCTAGAAACAATCAATCGAGTTGGAAACCGCGGTTATCACGGCATTTGGTTCTTATTCCCTGGTTTCTTCCAAGCATTAGCTGATTTCATGAAATTCGCTACTAAAGAGCACCTAATTCCTGATAAAGCGGATAAATTAGTGTTCGAGGTTGCTCCGGTAATAATTATTGCAACTACAATAATGTGCTATACATTCATTCCTTTCGGGCCACACATCTGGGCTGCTAATCCTGATCTGTCACTTCTTTTCTTAATGGCTATTTTCGGTATAGCTCCACTTGGTGTGTTCTTTGCTGGATGGGCATCTAACAACAAATATACTCTTATTGGAGGAATGCGTTCTGCGGCTCAATTAACTGCTTATGAAATACCTTTGTTAATCACAGTCCTTTCAATAGCAGTGATTAGTGGTTCTTTCAACATACTGGAAATTGTAGATTTCCAAATAGAAACTTCAGACACTTGGAATTTATTTATGCTGCCTTTAGGGGCCGCACTTTTCTTAATTACAATGATTGCTGAAGTTGAAAGGATTCCTTTCGATATGCCAGAAGCTGAAGCTGAACTTGTCGAAGGATGGTGGACTGAATATGGAGGTATCCGTTGGGGACTTATGTTCGCAACAGAGATGATGCGAGCATATGCTGCTTGTATCCTATTTGCTTTGTTTTTCCTTGGTGGTTGGCAATTCCCATTTGAAGATTCCATTTCTGCCCTCCCTGTGTTGGGAGGATTCTTTGAGACATTGTTTACAATCATACCTGGACTAGTGGTAGTATTGCTCAAAGCATGGTTATTGTTTGCGTTCTTTGTTTGGGTACGTGCATCTTTACACCGAATAAGGACTGATCAGATACTTGAGTTTGGTTGGAGATATTTATTACCGCTTTCAATAGTTAATTTGGCAATAGCAATGTATCTTCGTTTAGAAGTATGGAATGGTTCCAGTTGGCCAATCTGGGCTCCTCCAGTAATTACTATTATTGCAGTTGCTTTGTTCGTTATCTATGCGATAGACGAAGATAAAGATGCACTCCAGTACTCAAGGAGACCATATAATACTCAAACCTTGGATAAAGCATATCCTGGGAGTAGGAGAGAATAGGAGGTGGAATAATGGATTATAATACAGGGCACCCTCACGCAACACCAAATTTTAGGAACTTAGTAATTAAGCCAATGTGGATAACTATGAAAACGGCACTTAGGACTGTGCCGTATATTGGTAAAGCAAAATTTCTGAAAAACAATTATCATGGTCAGCAAGCCAACTTAACTGATGAGTATACTTTAGAGAGGATAGGGGAGAATCATCCTTCATTAGGCCAAATTTATTCTGCAGATCGAGAATCATCCCCAGCCCTTCCTTTCTTAGAGAGGCCAGTCACAATAATGTATCCTTATGAAAGACTTGAAGATATGGAGCCTTGGCTTTTCGTCCCAGGGAATTATAATGGTCGCATAGGTATCGTTTGGGAAACTTGTACAGCATGCAAAGCATGTGTTAAGGCATGTCCAAATGATTGTCTTCATATGACTTCAGAAACACGTGTGAATGTACTTGACACTACTGATGAGGGCGACGAATGGCATGGTCTTGGTAGTGAAATCGAATCGGGTGGTTTAGCAGCAAGGCGTAAAGAAGAATTTGATGAAATTAATGATTTTGATTTAATTCATGAACATGCCGCTCCTCCTCAACAATATGATTTTGCCGAAGTAATTGATATTAGTGGCGATAAGGCAACAGTACGCTGGCAAGATGGTTCAGGTATTGAGTCAGTTGAGATGTCTTCATTGAAACCTGCTGAGGTTGATATTGTATCTGGACGTATAGATATGGGACGATGTATGTTCTGTGGTTTATGTGCCGAAGCCTGTCCTTTCGAATCATTCTTTATGTCAAATGAATATGATGGAATGTCAGGATACTCAAGAGAAGATCTTTGGTTTGATGCAGATCGTACTAGACTCCTACCAGCAGTTCACCAAGAGAGAGTTGACATGGAGTTAGCTAAGAGAGCACAGAAAGAGAAAGCAAAGCGCGAGAAGAAGGCGGCTAAAGCAGCAGCTCAAGCGGGGGCTTAATCCAATGTCAATCGATTTCGAGGCACTAGTTTTTGTAATACTTTCTTCAGCTGCTATTATTGGAGCATTAGGATGTGTTTATGCTAGACGTGTAGCTCATTCACTTCTCTCTCTAATGCTTACTTTCATGGCAGTTGCTGGAGTAATGATTATGTCTTCAGCAGAAATGTTGGCTGCAATACAGATATTGGTTTATCTTGGTTCTGTTATGCTTGTAGTTCAATTCGGAGTAATGCTAACACGTCGTCAGATTCAGGAAGGTGATATTCAATGAAGGCACTCTCAATTTTCACTCAAGTAGGCCTTTTTGCTTTTATCTTGATAATGTTAAATGAAGTAATGTCACATTCCATGTGGGCTAATTCAGTAACGGATTCTCCATCAACGTTAGATTTTGCACTTGCACTTTATGGCGATGAATGGGCAATAGCTACCGTGATTTTAGGTGCGCTTCTTGCCATGGCAATGGTTGGTTCTTCATACCTAGTACGTGATGAAAGATTAATCAATTTAATTTGGGATATGGGAGGTGAAGAGTTATGATTGATCCAAGTTGGGTTTCCGGTCTAGGAGTTATACTCTTTGGAATTGGTCTTCTTGGCGCATTTACAAGAAAAAATGCAATAATAGTTCTAATGTGTATCGAGGTAATGTTGAATGCCGCCAATCTAAATTTTGTAGCTGGGGCATCTCATTATGGCGATGTTGATGGTTGGGTATTCACTGCAATAGCAATAGCAATTGCAGCAGCAGAAGTTGCAATAGGATTGGCAATTTGCTTATCTCTATACAGTACACAAGAGACTATTTCCCTTGATGAAGCAAGTATTCTGAGGAACTGAGGTGATTTTTATGAGTGAAGTAAAAAATGAATATAGGCTCCTCCTTCCATTATTACCATTTTTAGCAATAATTCCATACCTTGCAATGACTACTGACGATAGCCCTACTGATTTTGCTTGGCTAATCGTAGTTGCACCTTTTGTTATGTTTCCCGTAATTCTAATTACTGGACAAGTGTATAATAAAAATGAAACTTGGAAAAATACTTGGAAAGAAGGTGGAATCTTAGCTCTTGCTGCGCTTTTAGTTTCTTTAAGCACTACTGTTTGGATAGTTTATGACTATCTTATTGGTCAAGCTAATATTGAACATAATGATGTCACAAGTTGGTTAGAGTGGATTTCTTTTGACGTTCTTCAATCCGATTACACAGTGGCTCAGAATCGTATACTAGGTGTTGGTGTTTGGATTGATTCTCTGACTTTGATGCTTCTCTTTGTTGCAACCTTTTTGTGTTTCTTAATTTGTTGGTTTGCAATAGGTTACATGACAACTGATCCGATTAATGAAGATAGTAATCACCGTTTCTTTGCAGAATTTGTTCTTTTCAGTTTAGGTATGTTTGGTATGGTCCTCGCAGATAACTTCCTCTGGTTATTTATTTTCTGGGAAATTATGGGATTATGTTCTTACCTTCTAATAGGATTTTATTATTGGAAAGAGAGTGCTGCTTATGCTGCTAAGAAAGCGTTTCTAACCACCAGGGTTGGAGATGTGTTTTTGATGGTAGGACTTCTAATTTTATACGATATTTATGGTTCATTAGATTTCGCTGTAGTATTCGACGATCCCTCAACTGGGATTGGCGGTATGGCTGTAGAGTCAGGTGAATTATTTTGGGCTCTAATGATGCTGTTTATTGGTGCGGTTGGGAAGAGTGCCCAATTCCCGTTACACGTATGGCTTCCTGATGCAATGGAAGGACCTACTCCTGTATCTGCATTAATTCATGCTGCTACAATGGTTAATGCTGGTCTATACTTAATTGCTAGATTAATGCCATTTGTAGATATTCATCATCAGGGAGTAGCAGGACTAGAAGATTTTGGCTTGATAGTAGCTTGGACAGGGGGTATAACTGCATTTATGGCAGCCTCTATTGCTTTCGTTCAAAATGACATTAAGAAAGTTCTAGCTTACTCTACAATGTCTCAATTAGCATATATTTTCACCGGTTTAGGTTCTGCACTTTATTTCCTAAACACGGGCGATCATCATGCTGGATATTTTGTTCTAGGAGCCTCTTTATTCCATCTGTTTAATCATGCTATGGCAAAGGGGATGCTGTTCATGGCTAGCGGTTCTGTGATACATGAAGTTCATCATGCCCATGACCATTTACATCATGGTTCAGACCATTCTGATCATGACTTTGACCCTCAAGATATGCGAAATATGGGAGGCCTTGCATCTAAAATGCCTGTGACTTCTACTGCAATGATGTTTGGTTCAATGTCAATTATCGGAATCCCATTAATTGGTGGATTTTGGTCTAAGGAAGGAATTATTGCTGAAACATGGGCTGCATATTTCCATGGCGAACCAATGATGCTTGGTCCAGCTTTGTTAATACTTGCAACTGCTGGAATGACTGGTTTTTACATGTCTAGAATGTGGTTTATGACCTTTGCTGGTGAGCCAAAAAGTGATGTCATTGACCATGTACATGAATCGACTCCTTGGATCAAAGAGCCACTTCTTATTCTTACACTAATTACTGCAATAGGTGGTTTTGCATTAGCAGTATTAGGAGTCGTAGACTTCCTTTCTAACCAAGAACATCACCTTTCTTTGCATGGACATTCATTAATCGATCAGATTCGACATGAATTAGAACATGCATTTTTACCTGAGGATAATAAATTACGTATGGTAGGATGGACTACAATTTTACTATCATTTATTGTTGGACCAATTATGGCTGCTAGAATTCATGGTGGAAAACTTAAGGAAGGTCAAAATGCTAATATTTTCGTTGGATGGTTAGTAAATCTCTCTGGCAGATTTGGTTCTCAAGATGTCACGTGGCTTGCAGAATCACAGTTAGCTGAGGCTCTGGATAAGAGGCTTTACTTTGATGATCTGTATGAGGGAATAATTGCTCGTACAGTTATCCCATTTGCAAATATTTCTGCTTGGTTCGATAAGAATATAGTTGATGGAATTATCAAACAGGTCGAATCAAAGTCAGTGCTTGGTTCTGTGCAAATCCGTAGACTTACAACTGGTAGTGCTCGAGATTATATCCTGATGGCTACTGTTGGTATGCTTTGTATATTTGCACTATTAGTGGGGGTGAATACTTGAACGATCCATTGACAATCCTAACTCTAACTCCTCTTGGAGTTGGTTTACTTCTTCTAATATTACCAAATCTATTACCAGGTAGCTCCGCTGATACACTTCGTAAAGTCTCTAGAAACATTAGTTTCGGAGTATCTATGGGATTACTTGTATTTGCAACATATTTGTCATTTGAAACCTTTGGCGGTATTGATTGGTTGAATATCAACATGGGTGAATACAATCTAATGAATGATGAGCCAACTTCTTTGATATCTTCTATTGGAGTATCATGGATAGTTGGTGTTGATGCTCTATCTTTACCAATGGTTTGGTTAACTGCTTTACTAATTCCTTTGTCTATGTTAGTAGAATGGGACGCTAAGAAAGGACATATATTCCACCCTCTTATCTTAGTAATGGAAGGTGCTTTACTTGGTGTATTCGTTACTTTGGATTTATTTGTATTCTATGTATTTTGGGAAATGACTCTGATACCGATGTTCTTTTTGATATTAGTTTGGGGTGGTGATGATAGAAAATATGCATCTATGAAATTTTTCATCTACACATTTACTGCTAGCGTAGTTATGCTTCTAGGAATTCTCATTATGTACTTCCATACTGGGGATGTAGCGGGAGTATCAGGCACAATGACTGGCCATCATTTCAGCCTATTAGAGATGAATAGTGGTATGATTCAGTCTGAAGGACTGAGACATTTAGTTTGGATATTATTACTAATCGGATTTGCCACTAAAATGCCAAGTGTACCAGTGCATACTTGGCTTCCGGATGCTCACGTACAAGCTCCAACCGCGGGTTCAATGTTATTGGCTGGTGTAATGTTGAAGATGGGTGCGTATGGCTTCTTGAGAGTGGCTGTGTCTTTATTCCCTGAATCTACAGTTGTATTTACTCCAATATTAGTGATACTAGGTATGTCTAGTTTAGTTTATGGAGCTTGGGTTTGTATGGGACAAACTAACCTCAAGAGAATGGTTGCTTACTCCTCAGTATCTCACATGGGACTTATTTTCTTGGGGATCGCCACTATGCAACCTCTAGGTATTGCTGGTGCTTTATTCATGATGTTTGCTCATGGAATAATTAGTCCATTATTGTTCGCTGTGGCTGGTGCTTTCAAACATCATTATCATACTCTAGAAATAGGTTCTATGAGAGGCATTGCTCACCATTCACCATACTTAGCAGCACATATGATGCTCGGTTGGATGGCAAGCCTTGGGCTCCCATTAATGGCTGGTTTCGTTGCTGAAGTTGCTATCTTGATTGCTTTCTGGATGAGTTTCGGATGGTTGGTTCTTTTACCTGCTTTAACTCTAATAATTACTGCTGTATATTACCTAAACTCTATGCAGAAAACAATTTTCGAATCAAACGATCCACATCATGGTATTCTTCCAGAATCATTACACGGTGAGGAACCTCGTGACATAACTTGGCATGAAAACACGAGTATGTTCATACTTGGAATTCTTACAGTACTATTCGGTATTTTGCCATTTATCTTCTTTGACATGATGTCTGATTGGTCTACTGGATTTATTCAAGAAGTATTACTTGAAAGTATAATTAATGAAGGGGTGAAACCGTGAATTTACCAATAAACATGGATGAAGCGGAACTAATAATTCCTGAATTAATAATGTTAGTAGGTCTAATCGCAATAATATTAATCCCTAATTTTGGCGATGCAAGTTTCCGTATACCTCTAACTCGTATCAAAATCCCTGTATTAATTGGTGGTAATCGTTTCAAACAAACCAGTAATCCAAAGTTACCTAATCAGGTTTCATTATTTGTATTCTCAGCAGCTTTCTTTTTTGGATTAATGCAGACCTCTTACGGCTCCGTAGGTGACACTTTAGAAGTCAATGAGTTTAGTCGTTTATTTTCGTTGATATTCCTAGCAGCCCTTATTCTTGCGACTATTGCAACAACTTATCGCCTCCCAACTAGAGTAAATGTAACGGCACCTACTGAGGATGATTCTGAAAGTTTATCTTCAAAGAAGATTAATGCATTAATTGATAATCGTCGTCAAGTTGATTTCCATATCATTTTGATAATGGTCGGACTTGGTATGAGTTTAATGTCAATGGCAACGCATCTCTTCATGCTTTTCGTTTGTATTGAATTAGCATCATTATCTTCTTATATCCTCGTTGCTTTCCATAAGGAAACTAAAGTTGGTGGAGAAGCAGGGATGAAATATTTCATTGTAGGTTCGGTTGCTTCAGCAATTGGAATATATGGTATGTCGTTACTTTATCTATGGAATGGTGATCTTTCTTTAGACGCCCTTCAATTAGCATGGATTGAATCAGATACTGTAGATCCTCTAGCAGGAATTGCAGTAGGTTTAATGTTGGTAGCATTTGGATTCAAAGTTGGAGCAGCTCCTTTCCATCTTGCAGCACCTGATGCCTATTCTGGGGCATCATCTCCTGTTGCTGGATTACTCGCAACCGCATCTAAAGCAATGGGTTTTGTTGCTCTTATGCGTATTTTAATTAATGTTACAATGCCGGTTTCAGGGGAAGCATTTTGGTATTCTGCAATTGCAATAATTGCAGTAGTAACTATGACTTGGGGAAATCTTGCAGCTTTGACAAGTCGTAATCCTAAGCGTATGTTGGCCTACTCAAGTGTATCTCATGCAGGTTATATGTTAGCAGGTTTAGCGGCAATTGGTAGTGGTTTAGCTTCAGAAGAAGCTACTAAACTAGTCTTAACAGCCATTGTATTTCACTTAGCAGTTTTAGTAATTTTCAAATTTGGTGCATTCCTTGTTCTTTCACTACTTGAGACTGAAGGACGTGGCCACCGATTAGAAGATCTTCATGGGTTAGCTAGAAGAGATCCATTAGTAGCCGGTTCTATGTTTTTATTCATGTTATCATTAGCCGGTGTTCCTCCCTTGTCAGGATTCCTTTCCAAGTTCTTGATGATTAATGGAATAGTGAATATATCAGCAGGAACAGGTGCTTCTGATGCTTCTTCTGTAATGGATTGGTTAGTTAGTGTAGAGCCAGTGTTTTGGCTAGCATTTGCTATCATTCTGAATTCTGCTCTATCTATGTTTTATTACCTCAGGGTCGGATTAGTAATGTTCTTTGAAGAGCCAGAAGACAGTAAGCCGATGAAAGATGCATTTAGCCTTAGGATAGCAATAGTTGTTTGTGCGATTTTGACTATAATTGTTGGCATAGGGCCTCTTAGTGATTCGTTATTAGAAATGGTTGCGGACGCTATAAATTCCTTTATGTCTAACTGATTTAGAAGGCTCAACTTCACATAGGTGACGCTAGACCGATGAGCATGGCTCGCAGAGAGGAGAAGGTTGATGCTGAGCTTTTAGCTAGGTTAGAATCAGGTGGCAGCGATAAAATACGTGTGCCTTTACCTAAGCGTAAAATTAACGAAATGTTTGCTATTGCAGATCAAATACTTGGTGGTAGAAGAGTTAGGGCTGTTTGTGAAGATGGAGATAGCCGTCTTGCTCGAATTCCTGGTAAAATGCGCCGTCGTCAATGGGTTAGGGAAGGCGACCTTATCGTCATTCAGCCTTGGGATTTCCAAGACGAAAAGGCAAATGTTGTAATGCGATATACAAAAACTCAATCACTTTATCTTTCAAGAAAAGGAGTTCTTCCAGATATTGTAGATTTATTTGGTATGTCTGAAGATATTTCAGGAGTTACTAAAGTATCAAATAAAGAAGATAAAGTTGAAGAAGAAACTGTTGAAGAAGATACTATTGAAGAAGAAACTGTTGTAGAAAAGCAATCAATAGAACCTGATAGGTTATCTAATGATGACGATATTGACTCTTTCTTTGGGTGAAATTATGTCTGATTCAGAGGATTGGGATTTACCCGACCTCGATAATTTAATGCGTGGTGAAAAAAAGCATGAATGGTTATCTGAGCCAAGATTTAATAAAATGTTCTCAGAGATAGAAGATGGCCTCCAAGGAGTTATGGGAAAAGGCACATATGATTGGGTCGATCGTCGAGTTTTTGATGCAGTTTTTGATAAATCAACATTAATGGCATTATACAAGTTAATGCAAAAAGGTGATATTGAAAGTGTAGATTATCCTATTGCTCGAGGGAAAGAAGCACACGTTTTTCATGCAACTTCAAATCATGGCCCTGTAGCAGTTAAGATATTTCATACGACCAATGCTGTATTCAAAGGATTAGCCAAATATATCGATGGTGATCCTAGGTTCGGAGGACTTTCTAGAAGGCATCGACAATTGGTTAATATTTGGGTTAGAAAAGAGTTTAGGAATCTTAAGAGAATGAGGAAACATGGTCTCAGAGTCCCTCGACCTATTTCGAATCTTAAAAATGTCTTAATTATGGAATATCTTGGAGAAGGTGATGGAGTTAGCCCCAGATTGAAAGATATAACTATTGACGAACCATACGAAGTATTCCAAGATTTACTTGAATTTATAGCAATAAATTGGCAAACTGCAGATTTAGTACATGCTGATTTCTCAGAGTATAACGTTCTATGGAAAGAAGGAGAGCCTTGGGTAATAGATGTTGGACAAAGTGTTACTAGGCAACATCCTCACTCTGAAGAATTTCTTGTTAGAGATGTTACAAGATTAGTTGAATGGATTAATCGGCAAGGATACAACGTAGACCTAGGTGAAAGTTTACTTCGAGTGTTAGAAGATCCAGTGCCAATATTACCTCCTCTTTCAGGCGGGGATTAAAACAGGAAGACTATCCCCCGAAATCATGGAGCACTTGGCTAGGATCCCAAAAGACCGTATCGCGGTCCTCATTGGAAAGCATGGTTCCACTAGGAAAATGATAGAAAAGGCCTGTGGAGGGTCATTACACATTGAGTCAAATTCAGGTGATGTCAGTGTAATCTGGCCAGAAGGTGAAGCAGTAGATCCAATTATTAAAATGAAGCTTCCTGATGTAATTTTTGCTATAGGAAGAGGTTTGGCTCCAAAGCGCGCAGTTCAACTCGTTGAAGATGAAGTATTTTTGAGAATGTATGATATTCGTGAATGGGTTGGTAGGCAACCGAACCAAACTAGAAGGATGAGGAGTAGATTAATTGGAACGAATGGTCGAATAAGGAGTCTAATAGAAGAATTAACAGGTACCGAAATGGCAATTTATGGATCTTCTGTATTAGTTATTGGCGATGAAGAGTCATTAGCTTTAGCAACCCCTGCAATTGAAGGCATATTGCAAGGTTCTGAACATGGAACTGTATTATTTGGTTTAGAACAAGATCGTAAGCGTCAAAGAATCCGAACTTATAGTCTAGAGACATTCAAGGACAAGACAGTTGAAGATACTTCTACATTCGAGGCCTTAGTCCCTAGTTTGGCAGATGCAAGGCGTCGTCGAGAGAGACGTTTCACTAATTCACAAGTAGATCCTTTAGATACAGATGCTATCAAAAATATGATGGAACTGGCAGATGATGAAAAAATTGTTTATGAAGAAGAGTGATTTATCTTCTAACCATAAATGGGTTATACCTAAGCCAGATGTATGCTTGCGAGAGTCATGTCTAATCTACTTGAAGAGATGGAAGACTACGAACGCTGGTCAATAAATCTACTATATCTTGTGGGATTCATCCTCTTATCTGGTTTGATATTAGGGCAAATGAATGTAGATAACTTTCTAACAGACTCAATTTATCAATATTATTTAGATCCTATTATTGGCGAGGCAACTGGAGATTCAGGCTATAATTTAGTTAATACTGCTACTTATGCGATTGTTCTAGGTATGTTTGTTATTGCATTGTCTGCTTGGTTACGGAAACTTGGAATTGATGGTAGTGATACTACAATTGTTGCCTTATTTCCTTTCGTATTATGGGCAGCAACGGGAGAGGTCGTTGAAGATGCTCAGATGTTCAGTAGCACCTTATCTTCATATTTTGTTAGCCCTGGCGTTCACTTCCAGACAGCTGGTTGGGTAATTATTTCAGGAGCATTTGGTTATTCAGTATCTCATAATCCTGCTATCTCTTCTGAGGATGAAGGCGGGATCATAGATTTTATTGCCAGTGTCCTTATTTTGTCACAATTTGTGTTGTATGCGCATTCTATTTCTATTGGTACCCAAGGAACTATTAATCTTCAATGGCTAGCTATTTTTGGTATTATAGCTATTTTCTTACCACAAATAATAGGGAATTCATTAGATCACTTCACTACTATTCAGCGTTCAGTTTACCTTACTGGATTTGGTGGCTCTATGGTATTTATGGGGGCTATTTTCTCTTATACATTAAGTGTTGATTCATCAGAATTAACACTTTGGCCATTAATATTTGTTATTGGTGTACCAATTTTAGTATGTTGGCAAATGTATTCTTTTGGTAAAGAATCAGCAGAGATTCTTTATTCTCATGGCATGGTTTCCGGTGTTTTACCAATAGGGATGAACGAAGATCAATATGAGCAATCTGAATCTTCTGAGAAAGATTTGATGGAGAAACTAAGATCTAAGGCGGTGTTTGCATCACCAGTAGTATTCCTCGCTGTTGCCGGGCAAATTCTTGATGGCATAGCTACTGCTATTGGGTTAGAATATCTTGGTTATAGTGAGAAGCATGTTCTATCAGATAAAATTATTCAACTTTTTGGTAATGCATTTGGCTTCACATTGATTAAAATCATACTAGCTGGTACTATCCTATATTTCTTTACAATCGCAAATTTCGAGCATAGGCAGAGGCACCTTCGTTTACTTATTGGATTAGCGATGATGGTTGTCGGTATGGCCCCAGGATTACGAGATGTTGGTAGAGCAGCACTTGGTGTATGAAACAAGGCTAATCTATGAATATGAATCCATTCAATTGAAAGTTCGAATGCACTCTGGAGAGTTGAGAGATATGGATAGGCTACCAACTCGAGTCGACCGAAATGACGAAGATTTCGCACGTCGAAGAGAATTTAATCTGAATCTAATTGATGTTCTTAAGGGAAGAATTGATCAGGTTAAGGAAGGAGGTGGTCAGAAATATGTCGATAGACATAGAAGCCGAGGTAAAATGCTTGCAAGAGAGCGTATTGCTGAAATATGTGACCCAGGTACACCTTTTCTAGAATTATCAAGTTTAGCTGCTAACGGACTTTATGACTCTCGAGCTCACTCTGCTGGAATAATTACAGGAATAGGAGTTGTGCATGGTAAAGAATGCTTATTTGTAGCTAATGATGCTACTGTAAAAGGTGGTTCTTACTATCCAATGACTGTTAAGAAACATATTCGAGCTCAAGAAATTGCTGACGAAAATAACTTGACATGTATTTATTTGGTTGATAGTGGGGGGGCATTCCTCCCTATGCAGGACGAGGTATTTCCAGACAAGAATCATTTTGGACGAATATTTCGTAATCAAGCAATATTATCCAGTAAAGGAATAGCCCAGGTTGCTGCAGTATTAGGAAGCTGTACTGCTGGTGGTGCATACATTCCCGCTATGTCTGATGAATCAATAATTGTCAAAGGAAATGGTACGATTTTCTTGGCAGGTCCTCCTTTAGTAAAGTCAGCCACCGGAGAAGAAGTCACTGCTGAAGATCTTGGAGGGGCTGATTTACATACTCGTGAATCAGGAGTTGCAGATCATTTTGCTGAAGATGAACCAGAGGCTTTGCGCATGGTTCGTAATGTTGTTGAGAATCTAAATGTTAAATCTAAGCATAGGCTAGATGTTGAGATTCCTGAAGAACCAAAGCATGATGTTCAAGATTTATTAGGAATAATTCCTGATGACAATCGTACACCTTATGATGTTAGAGAAGTTATTTCTCGAATAGTAGATGGTAGCCGTTTCCATGAGTTTAAACAAAGATACGGTAATACGCTAGTATGTGGATTTGCTAGGATTCATGGATATCCAGTCGGCATAATTGCTAATAATGGTATATTGTTCTCTGAATCTTCATTGAAAGGAGCTCATTTTGTAGAACTTTGTGGACAGCGTGGGATTCCTCTAGTATTTTTACAAAACATTACTGGATTTATGGTCGGTAGAGATGCGGAATCTGGAGGTATAGCGAAAGATGGTGCTAAATTAGTTACAGCAGTATCCTGTGTACCAGTACCAAAATTCACAGTAATAATCGGAGGATCACACGGCGCTGGAAATTATGGTATGTGTGGCAGAGCATATGACCCTCGATTTGTTTTTATGTGGCCTAATTCTCGAATTTCAGTAATGGGTGGACCTCAAGCTGCAGATGTTCTAACCACTGTTAAACAGGATCAGAGAGAACGTGAAAGTATATCTCCAATGAGTGGATATGAACTTGATAATTTTAGAAAACCTATTCTTGATAAGTATGAAACAGAAGGGTCTCCTTACTATTCAACAGCTCGATTATGGGATGATGGAATTATTGATCCAAGAGATACAAGAGATATCCTTGGGTTATGCATTTCTGCAAGTTTAAATGCCCCATTACCCGATCAAAAATATGGCGTATTTAGAATGTGAGGTGAAAAAATGAATATTGTAAAAATGAGTGATAATTTCCCAGATACCAAACTATGTAGCCTTAAAATTGAAGGAAATATAGCTAGAATTAATTTGACTCGTAGTAATGTTTTCAATGCACTTAATACTCAACTAATTATTGAATTAATTGAAAATATCAAGTGGACCACAGATCGAAGCGTGTCAACTAATTCGTCATTAAAAGACTCTGATGATTCTGATTATCTAAGAATTCTAGTCCTTACGGGTGAGGGGAAACATTTCTGTGCCGGAGCAGATATCAATATGATGCGTGATGCAGGTGCAAGATCTGCTGAAGATAATCGAATAGATTCTGAAAGATTAGATCAATTGTTTAACGGTCTATGGGCACATCCATGCTTTACCATTGGGTGTATCCAAGGAGTAGCATTAGGTGGTGGAGCAGGTCTTGTGTCATGCCTTGATTATGTCATAGCAGAACCACGTACAAGGATCGCTTTATCAGAGGCTAAACTAGGAATATTACCTGCAGTTATTGGCCCTTATGTCTATCGTAAAGTAGGAAGTTCACATTTCCGTCGTTTATCAATGATGGCTAATAAAATCGATTCTAATGAAGCTATGAGGATTGGATTAGTTAATCTAATAGTTGAATCTTCTAATGATTTTTCGGAGTCAGTATCTAAAGTCATATCTGAGGTTATTTCTACTGGTCCTATGGCAGTTTCAGAAGCAAAGAAATTAACACTATTTTTTGATAGATGGAACGGTAATGATGAAGAATTACGTCAATGGACATTGGACAAAACAAGTCAAATGAGGAGTTCTGAAGAAGGTCAAGAAGGTCTTTCTTCATTCTTAGAACGTCGTAAGCCAAATTGGTCTTCTGAATGAGGAAATTGAGGTTTGATGATGTTTCCCGATTGGATGAATAATGCACCTAGTCCATTCGATTCGGTTTTAGTTGCTAATCGTGGAGAAATTGCGGTTAGAGTACTTAGAGCCGCTAAAGAATCAGGAATCAGAGGTATTGCAGTATATTCTAATCCAGATAAAGATTCATTTCATGTCGAAATAGCCGATCAAGCTATTCATTTACCGGGGGATAATCTCTCAGAAACCTACCTTAATATGACTGCGATAATATCTGCTGCCAAAGAATCTGGCGCACAAGCAATTCATCCCGGTTATGGTTTTTTATCTGAAAGAGCTGATTTTGCTAGAGCCGTAAAAGAAGCAAATTTAGTTTGGATTGGACCTTCACCAGAGGCGATTGAAACAATGGGTGATAAAATATCTGCACGGAGAAGAATGGTTGAATCTGGTGTACCAATAATTCCAGGAGAAGAACTTGCTATTGAATATGGTACAAATCCTCTTGGAGTCTTAGCATCATCTGCAGCTAGAGTGGGATATCCCTTGTTGGTTAAGGCTAGTGCTGGAGGCGGAGGTAAAGGGATGCGTGCTGTGCATGAACCAAAGATGCTTAGGACAGAATATGAAGCAGCAGCTCGTGAAGCCTCAGCAGCGTTTGGTGATGGCACAGTGTATGTCGAAAGACTCCTTACTGGAGCTAGGCACGTTGAGATCCAAGTTCTTTGTGATCAGCACGGTAATTCTATTCATCTTAATGAGAGAGACTGTTCTTTACAACGTCGTCATCAGAAAGTAATAGAAGAAGCACCCTCACCTGCTGTTACACCAGAAATTCGTAATTCTATGGGCCTTGCAGCAATAAAAGCTGCAGAGGCAGTAAATTATGAAGGTGCTGGGACTGTTGAATTTTTGCTTACATCTAGGGGTGAATTTTTCTTTCTTGAAATGAACACTCGTTTACAGGTAGAGCATCCAGTTACAGAATTAATAACAGGTATAGACTTAGTACAGAAACAGTTTGAAGTTGCAGCAGGTCTTTCTTTGGAAGTATCTCAAAAGGATATCCAGATAACTGGTCATGCGATTGAGGCTAGAATTTATGCAGAAGATGTAAGCAAAGGTTTTCTCCCAGCAATTGGAAAGTTAGCAATGTGGCGTCCTCCATCAACCCCTGGTGTAAGGATGGATTCAGGATTTAGGGAAGGAGATGATGTTACAGTTGATTTCGATCCAATGTTAGCCAAATTAATAGTTCATGCTCCAACTAGGTCAGCCGCTTTGAGAAGACTAGATTCTGCGTTATCAGAATTCATTGTTTTAGGTGTTACAACTAATGTAGGATTCTTACGTGAAATATCTCGTAGTACAGCATTCTCGGAAGGACTTGTGACTACTGATTTTTTAGATAATATTTCTTTAGATGAGTTTTTAGAACCTCCAATTGATGATTCAATATTGATTTCGATTTCAGCGGCATCTAATAGGTTGGGAATAGATCGACATTCATCAAATAAAAATTCAGTTAACTTGATTGATGAATATAGTGGTCATTCAGGTGATCCATTTAGAACTCTAAAGAGGTCTTTCCCTTAGGTGATATTATGGAATGGAGTATTGGTAATTCTAGTTCTAGATATGTTGCTTCTTTTTCTGAGAAAGATGGTAAATTACAACTTTCTAAATTAGCTATTGATGGAGAGGATAAATCTTTTTCAGATATCTCTGTAAGTAGAGATGAACAACCGGGCAGAGTTCTTATTGAATTAGATGGTGTGACTAGTTTTGCTCATATTATTCGCTCAGGTGATCAATGGTGGATTCATTTCCAAGGTCGAATTTATGTTACAAATATGCATGAACCTGGGAGCAAGGACACATCTTTGTCTGAAGGAAGCCTAAGCGCACCGATGCCTGGGACAATCTTAGACGTGTTAGTCAAGCCAGGTCAGAGAGTTAGACAAGGGCAAACACTGTTGGTAATGGAAGCAATGAAGATGGAGCATCGAATTCAGGCACCAAAAGCCGGAGAAGTTACTGCTGTACACTTTCAGATTGGAGAAAGAGTTGACATGGGACAAAATCTAGTTGAAATAGGAGAATAAGTTCCAAATTTCTTTAATTTGAATGAAATAGTTAATTTCATGATATTTTCATGCAGGCAATGACTTAATTAAGTCCAAGATATTAGTATAATCATGGCCGTTGAGACCACGATAGTCGCCGCATTGATGGGCATTAGTTTAGCATCAGCATCTGGTTTCAGAGTATTTTTACCGCCTTTTCTTCTTTCTTTGGCGGTTCGAACTGATACATTAGTTAGTTTAGATCTCTCAGGGACTGAGTTTGCAGTTTTTGATAGCAATGCTGCTGTTCTAATACTTGGAATTGCATGTTTAGCGGAGTTTGGAGGATATTATGTTCCCTGGCTAGATAATCTTCTGGATTCTATCGCTTCCCCAGCAGCAGTTCTCTCAGGTATTGGGATGACTTCGATGGTATTGGTTGGAAGTGACCCAATAATGCAGTGGTCATTTGCTATAATTGCAGGAGGTGGTTCTGCTGGAATTATTCAAGCAACTACTGTATTAATACGTGGTTTATCGTCAACATTAACTCTAGGATTTGGTAATTCTTTTGTTGCTTCAGGAGAAAATATTGCTAGTATAGTTTTAACTCTAGCTGCACTTATTGCTCCAATAATTGCTGCAGTATTTGCAGTAGTAGTTATAATATTATTAGTCCGTCAAGCGATTAAAATTGATAAAAGTAAATCAATTTAAAGGTTTAAGGAATTCTTGTCTGTCCATATATGGTTGCAAAACCTTTGGAATCATTATTCTACCATCTTCAATTTGGTATTGTTCTAAAATCGCTACTAATGCCCTACTAGTCGCAACAGCAGTCGAGTTAAGAGTGTGGACTGCAGAGTTTCCTTCCGATGTCCTATATCTCATTCTTAATCGATTAGCTTGATAATCTGTACAATTAGAGCAAGATACAACCTCTTTGTAATCTCCAACACCTGGTAGCCATGCTTCAAGATCATATTTTTTTGAAGCGACAGTCCCCATGTCTCCCGTGCAGATATTTACAACTCTGTAATGTAAATCTAGGCTATCCCATAGCTCGGTTGCATTTGATAGTAAATCTTCATGATGCAACCAAGAATCTTCAGGATTACAAATTATCACTTGTTCTATTTTAGTAAATTGGTGCACCCTCCAGATCCCTCTATCTGAAAGTCCGTGTGCACCAACTTCTCTACGGAAGCATTGCGAAATTCCTACAAGTTTTATTGGGAGTTCAGATGGTTCAATTATTTCATCCATTCTCATCGCAGTTAATGGATGTTCACTTGTTGCAATAAGATAGAATTTATCTGGTTCAATACCATACATCACTGTCTCAAAGTCAGATAAATCAGTAACTCCTTCGTAAGCTTCTTTATTCATCATAAGTGGTGGCTGTACAAGAGTATAATCGCGTTTCACAAGGAAATTAGTGGTATAACTTTGGAGGGCCATTTCTAGACGTGCTAAGTCGCCTAGCAAGAAATAAAAACGACTACCTGTTATTTTTGCTGCTCTGGCTAAATCAACCCATCCATTCATTTCAATAATGTCATTATGAGTTTTAGGTTCAAAATTTAATTCTTTCTTTTCGCCGTGTAAACTATGTAATGTATTCTTTTGATCATCTTCTCCTATAGGTACACTTTCATGAAGGATATTAGGTACTCTCATTCTGATAGAATCTCTTTGTTTAAGATAATTATCTGATTCAGCAGTTAATTCTTCAATTTTAGCACCAATACTTGAGACTTCAGCCATAATCCTCTTTACAGCCTCAGCATCTCCTGATTTTTTGGCATTAGCAATTCCTCTTGCAGCCTCATTTCTAGATTTACGTAATTGATTAGAATCATAACTCGCTTGTTTCCAAGCGTCATCCAGTCTGATAACCTCATCTAAATTATCATGAGGGATTTTCCTCTTGTCATGATCTGCTCGTAAAATATCAGAATTTTCACGAAACATCTTCATGTCTAGCATAACAATCATCCCTAGGGCTGGTCAATCTTCTTTCAATGAATCGGGCTTTAAGGGTTAGAAGAGAGGGATTTGTAGGATTACATCTATTGATCCATATACAATAATTCCTGAAATGAAGTATCCTAGAATTGCTCCTCCATTAAGAAGAGGAAGTCCTGCCTGAGGTTTCCCCTTAGCAACTTGGGCCATTAATCCTAGGTAACCTATTAATCCTCCAAATAGTACTCCCATAGATACAAAAAGTGGATAAGTATAGATTGATCCAAATGCATAAGTAATTTCATGACCACTTTCAGGCAAAAATGATAACGCGGAAATAACTAGCATTCCAGGGAATATTACATCTCCTAGACCCATAAATAATGCGTCTCTTCCTCCTTTTGGAGCAATCGTCGAGTTTATTTGAGGATCTTCCCAATCCTCTCTCGAAGGTGTAATTACTTTTTCTTCCATGAAATCCCCTTTTTCTTCTAGAAATGTATAACCTTTTTCTTTAGGAGCTACAAGCAATATCGGTAATTTCAAATCTATCATCGTTTCAGCCAATTCTAACATATGTTTACTTCCATTGACTGCCCAATGATCGTATATTGCTGCGATAATCATAAAAATAACGATTGAAGTAGGAATGAAACTAATTCCTATTGCAACTATTACCCCGGCGCCTACTAATACTCCTACTAGATTAACAATATACCATTCAGGATATTTCCATAATGTAACCATCAACATTAAGCTTATTATAGAAGCATAAATCATAGCATTAGCGTAATTTCCTATTGTTAATTCCATAATTAATGCAGTATAGGGCCATACCACATAGTTCAATGAAAAGTATAATGCGAACATAATAAATCCTTTAATCAATTTTTCAAAATTTTTCCTAGCGAGCCAAATAATTACAAATGTAAATATTCCAATCATCACTAACTCTAGTAATATATAGCGAGTTTGTGTTGCACCTTCTGCTCCAAAAGCTCTCGCTATATCTACATCGTAAATTGGTTGGATTGTAATACTTAGAATTATAGTCATTATGAACATTCCTGCCATACTTGTCATTGACTTCCATTGGTCGCGCATAGCCTCAATTGTATCGTTCACTTTCACTCCTCAACCCCCACGAAGTTCAAAGCCCATATCACTTTGACTAATACAAGTGCGTAGTTGCATAAGCGGGTGATTGTTTTTTGGACATCAGAGAATGGTTCGAAGAAAGGAAGTTGGTCGGGGTAAAACTTGGTCTAGAAAATTGTGAATTAATGTTGAATCGGCTTGAAGATCCACATCTTGATTTTCCCTCAATACATGTTGCCGGTACAAATGGAAAAGGCTCTCTATGTGTGCAGTTATCTGCTCTTGCTAGAGCCAATAATTTGAATGTAGGTCTTTTTACTTCACCTCACCTAATTACTGTAGAAGAAAGAGTTAGGATTAATGGTCTCCCGATAATACCAAATGAGTTTGATGCTTATCTTAATCAAATAAGAGATGTATCATTAATTCTTCCATTATGTAATCCAACATTTTTTGAAGTGACATTCTTAGTTGCTATGCTTGCATTTAGAGAGAATAAAATCGATCGTGCAATAATAGAAACAGGATTGGGTGGTAGACTGGATTCTACAAGATTAGTCGATGCAGATCTTTGTGTAATTACTACTATTTCTAACGATCATACAGAGTTTCTTGGAGATACTCTGGAAGAAATCGCTTTTGAAAAAGCAGGTATTCATCGCCCTGGAGTACCTTTGCTATTTGTGAAAAATGAGAATGTAGATATCTCTGTTGTAAAGGTGATTTCTGATAAAACAGGCGATGATTTTTGGATTTATGAATCAAACATTAACTCATCACCATGGGGGACTTGGAATGAGTTGTCTAAGAAAATAGCAGAATTATTTCAATGGGATATACCAATGCTAGAATGTAATTGGCCGGGGCGTTCTCCTGAATACGGTACTCTGTGGTTCGACTCTCCAACAAAAATTTGTGCAGCTCATAACAAAGAAGGATTTGAGGCTGAAATAAATAAAATTAATCGCCCATGTGTACTTGTCATTGGTATTACCGAGAAGAATGATATTTATGACACAGTTTCTCCCTTATTGAATGACTATTATCATGATTCAATTTTTCATCAGATTATTTTCACAGAGCCTCTTTCAGGTCGAAATAAAGCAGTTGATGCTAATAAACTAGAAGAGATTATTTGTGCTGATAGATCCACTCCTAGAATAATCATAAAAAATCCAATAGAAGCAGTGAAAAAAGCCTCATCAATAGCTAAAAGTGAAGGTATTGAAATTATTATAATGGGTAGCGTGTATCTTGTAGGAGACATACTTAATCATATTATAATTAGAGATAATCTTGATCTTTGGGAAGAACTTCGTGTTCACCGATAGTCAAAAAGGATGACCCCTGTGGATGGCTCGTAGATGACAGATAAGCCTAGTGAAAAAGTTGAGTTGACAGTTGTTCTCGAACCTCAAGATAGTACTTCTAAATATATTTTAGTTGCTTTGATTTT
>TARA_B110000196_G_scaffold293833_1_pt1 | contig 49200 bp, 38 predicted proteins | sample TARA_B110000196 | Tara Oceans TARA_B110000196 (sample SAMEA4397072) | marine metagenome | biome: Polar Biome; feature: [MES] marine water layer (ENVO:01000295) within the mesopelagic zone...; material: water (ENVO:00002006), including particulate matter (ENVO:01000060) such... | reverse complement strand
CATAAAGTGAATCGCTATGGATTCCATTCATTGTAAAACTTGAACTACAGACATCAAGGGAGTCGGTATGGAGTCCATTGGCTGTGAAGCCTCAACATATAGTGAATCGTTATTGTCTCCCTTCTTGATAAAGATCACTTATGGACTCCACTATTTTTTCGAATAAGTTACTGAGCTGCTAGATGTATAAGAGATATATTTTTACAGGCTTTAACACATCTCATATCCAGTTAAATAGAAATATTTTAGTAGTTAATTATTTCCATGCATTCTTGGTGGGACTCAAGACACAAATATTTATTACTTTGAGAATCCTCTCTCACAAAAACTTCCTGATCTTTTGGTGCCGAAATTGGCCCTCTTGTATAATAAATACCCTCGTTAGTTTCAATTCTTATCACCAGGAAAAAAGATTCACTAGTGATGTTAATAAGCTGACCAGCCGAAACGCTGTTAATCAAGTTATCTCTATCTATGTTTTTTGGCCAAAACAACTGGTATCCCAAAAGTCCACCCAAGATAATAGCTACAAGTAATGTAAGCACTATTGTTAAAGGTTTAATTTTCATATATTCCACACAATCTCACACATGTTATGTATCCAGTTCCCAGGGCATATCTTCCGAATCGATATAACCTAGCCTGTAGGGCACTGTTTTATCAATATAAAAGTCAACTTGAATTGCGAAATCAATATCGCGTGTACCGCGTTCAATTTCTACACCAAAGCCATGGTAAAGCACTCATTTTCTTCAGGGCAAACCACCGCCTTAAAATTTTGCAGTCGGCTTTGTGTTTCTTAATTAAGTTTTCTTACGATCTCTAACAACGCTCACTTATTTCTTTCTCGGCATTCCGATAAGTACTTAAATGGGAAAGGTCGCACTGTCGCCAGTTTATTGCGAATAAAGTAACTCTTTGTTAAATCTAAACAAAGCTGCTTCATATCATCAGGGCCTTCAAGGTATCTAATATGATTGAACTGTCCGCGACTAAACTTAAAGCCGCCCTTTTCACTGCCGACAAAATAGGCAGAGTGCTCGGCATCAAAAAAGTGTCCAGTTAACGCTTCGAGATATTCATTATGCTCGCCTTTTAATGAGTAATTCAGCATTATGCCTGTCTCTTGAAAATAACCATCAACGAGTGCTTGCTCAGCATTGGATCGATATCCAATTTTGGCATTTTTGAGGTCTTCTTTATAAAACTCTTTTTGTAATGGATGTCTCTCCAACATTAGCTTGAGTTTTTCAAAAACTGGGTCGCCTGAATATGTTGAGACAGATAGATACTGATTAATAAACTCACGACTCATACCGTTTTGGTTGCTAACCTTCAGATGGTCAAGTACTTCAAAAAGTTTTTCGGCATTCGGAATAGCAGCGATTTCTTCGTGAACAATGGTGCAGATTTTAGGGGTCTGGTCTGTCATATCTATCACGTAATTCAACGTTTCGAAATAACGCTGTTTTTCAGGTAGTTCAATGCCGAGATTATCAAAATAAAACTCATCCCTCTGCTCATACTGGAAGTTCCCGTTGTCGCACTTTAAAATATGAAAAACAGGATCTTGCTTGCGGTTTTTAGGGTCTTCTCTCTCAACAAACCAATAGTTTCCATTAAAATTCTGAATGAGAAACTGCCCTTGTAAGCACTCTTGTTTGATAACCATTTCTTTTACAACAGCATCAATAATCGGGGACAGCTCATTTTCTTTCGGATTTGCGCGCACAGAAGTAATCGTTGAGTTGTAGATACTTTGTGTCACTTTATCTGATGAATAGAATCCAGCTTTAGGATCCTCTAGCCCTGCTTTTTCATAGTCTTCTGCCTTATCTAAAACGACAAGTAACGGCTTTGAACTGTCAATTTTAGTAGACTCAATAAATTCAATTTGTACAGGCCAGTCTTGGAGCTTTAATCTCTCAAAGCCTTCATCTTTTAATGATGCATTCAATATTTGGAGACCACCATTATCATCAATGACCTGGTAGATACGTTGATACACTTTTTTAACATCGGACTTTTTGTAATGCTCTCGCCAACTTGCATTAATGGGTTTTAACTGCAGTGATAGACAGCCCATAAAATGTTTATTCATAAGGTCAACGAATTGATAAATAGCTCCAGTTTTCGTCTTTTGGAGCGAAATCGGTTCCTGGCCGCTAATGTCGATGGCATTAGTGGTAAATTTTTTCTTTCCTGGACTATAAACTATGAGATTACCTTTGGAGTTTCGTCGGATTAGCCCACTTTCCAAATCAAACTCAAATTTGGCTTGTTTTTCAATGTAGCTGGGCGACTTATAGACCGTTTCTATCGGCGAAAAAGTAGTACCGTCAATCGATATGAATAAAGAGTTAAAGCGCGTACTTTCCTTAAAATCAAACTTTAAGCATTTGTAAACAACATGCTCGAAAAACTTGTCTGGCTCGATAAAAAGATATGTCTCTCCGAGCCCCGAAAAGAAATGATTTGATGCGACTTTACCGAGCGCTCGTACAAAAAGACGACCTAAGAGCAGCTGGTCGCAGTCTTCAAATTGAACTCGCTCAAAAGCTATTTCTTCCGACTCAGGCTTAATACTGATTTGTTTATCACGCAATACCCAATAGCTGCCAGAGTGCTTTATGAGCGCTTTAGGGGTTGAAATCCGCTCAACCATGCTCAGTTGCTGCGCGTAATCTATCTTACCCATTCTTTTAGCCAGCGTTACTTTATAAATAACGTACTTTTGATTTAAAGCAGAAAAATTAAAAGTTAGGTCAGTAAGGGTCGTTAAACTTCGGCTCATTTTACTCACTCCGCAAATCGTTTTAATAAATCGAGTAACTGGTTCATTGGCGGGACATTGCACGTGCCAGACCCCCCATCGATAATTCCCGGGATTTCCAAAACATCAGCAACCTCTGGATTTGCATACTCAACAAGCTGTTCATTATCAAACACATATTTTCGCGAGTTTATTCCTTCAGCACCATTCCAGATGGTATTGATATACATGGCTTGCACACGTTTATTTGTAAACTCTGCAGGAGGTGCTTTTCTAATTTTATCTAACTTGATCTTGCATTTATCCAAGGTGTTATCATGAACTAAACAAGCTAAGTCTAAGTCCCAGTGCTTAACGTCAACCAACAGGATTTGATTGCCGATTTCGATGTAACCATCAAACCACTCCATACACCCAGTAGGCATAGTTTGAATCTCGTAGTGAGACTTCTTCAGGATTGCCTTAACCGCTTCTTCCCCAAGCGCTCCCATATAGAGATCAAACATAGCGGGGGCTAGCACAAACTGGGTACTGCCAAACGCTGTAGCAAACCCCTCCGTTTCGAAATGCTCAAAAACTGCAGGGTTCTGCATAAGCAAAGCCAAGCGTGCCGACTCCTCAGAGACTTCTCTTAACCCTTCTACATCTATTGGGTTAATAAAAATTTCGGAGGTTCCTTTTTTATCAGAATAATTGATCTGATACTGGTATTGACCTGAAGATTGCTGCACATCTATATAATAACGAACATCTTCGCCTGAAGGCGGTTGCAACATGGTTGGTTGTTCCAACATCAACTTCCGCAATTTCTCATACTGACCGATTGCATCCTTATTTTGATGCTCATACACACTTGTGACTAACCTTTGGATGTGAGCATAATTTCGCGACGCTCGCGGGTGGTAGGATGTATTTTTCTTATCATGCTCCTGAGCTTTGTAACACTGTTTAATATTCGTAATTAAAGCTCTATACTCATGTGACAAATTCGAAAGATCACGACTATCTTTGGCTAACGCTTCAACAAAGCTACTAACCGCATCATACATAATGGTAATTTCACGTTGCTTCCATTCAGTGCGGCACATTCGGCCAAGTGCCTGCTCTATAAAACGATAAACCGCATATCGGTAGTCTTCACTGCTTTTATAGGTTCTAATCATGGATCCCACGGCAAAGTTATTAACCTTTTGTGAAATGAACGACTTGAGCGTCGATTTCACTTCGCTAGCAACGACAATACCTTTCTCGTGAAGCATAAGCGCATCGTGGATATTCTTTTTAATTGCAACATCTCGCTCTTTCCAAGAGAGGTCTTCACCAACTCGGCTTCCTATTAAACTCATAGGTTGCTCCAAATAGATGGAGTCAATATCTGTTTTATTCTGAAATGGCTCAACATCCTCTGGACCAACATATCTCAACGTATGTTTCTTCCCAATTGTGTACGACGGAGATAACCCTGCTCCGGTCGCTTGGTAATTTGTAATCACTGCAATTTTCTTCGTGCTGTTTTCCAACAGGTTTAATATTGCTTGAAATTGGTCATTCCTAAATGAAGCTGCATTAATATTCTCAAAAATTGTGACACCGAACTTTTTACCAACTTTATCCATAAAATCGATAAACTCACGATTTTTATAACTTTTATTGAGCATACAGAAATGATATCTGTTCTCAGGATGCAACGAGAACTGGCGAATGGAATCAATCAATTTATTGGCACGTTTTATGGCAAAGCTTAATTGGTCTACATCCACACCTAATAACTTGCACAACTCATTTTCGAGTAATACTGGGTGAAATTCTTCGCCATTAAATTCTTGATAGAGTTGAGCAACGCCGCCCCTGTCTACTCGTTCAGATATTGCTTTTACATTGATTTGAATATCATTTTCTTCGTACCTTCGCTTCTCACAATATTCCTCTTGAATTGCCGCTTTTTGTGCTGGAGTAAGAAGCACCAAACGTTCCGACAAAACATCATTTAAATACTCAAGATCAAAATTATGTATTGCAGTGCGACTGGTTGCTGTTGCACTAACACCGAGGATTCTAGCGCCAGCTAAAGCCCAGTGTGCTAGCAAGCCTGTTGATGTTAACGCTAAATCAAATGTGTAAGCGCTAGCGGTATTGTCTGCCTCGCTATACTTGGCAATATTAACAATTTCATACCCGCTATCGTGAAAGCTATACGCTTTATGTTCTTTATTAACTTTAAAACTAAGACGGGCGGAAAGTAACGACAATACATTCGGTGTAATTTCCACCATCCCCAAGTTATTAAGCACTTTACCAACCAGATTTTCTATGGTGTAGGTTTTCTGATCTTCTGAGTTTTCTAGGTTCTTTTTAAGTTTAAGAGTCGCGCTTAACATAGCGTTGCAAAATTTTCTAACAAGATAAGCGCCATCATTTACAAATTGGACAGCACTTTCGGTGTAACTACCTTTGTCAAAAGAACCAATCTCATGACTCCCTACTTCACCCTCTTTTACATGGGTAAATTTAGACATCAAAACTTCGTGTTTAAAGTTGATAGCGTGAATCGACATTCTGTCAGACAGAAGCGTAAATATCTGATTTTGATTGTCACTCCCCTGTTGAATCGTTACATCTGAAATAAAAGGACGATAACTAATAAACCATTTTTCTGTATAGTCCGAGAGAGTAGTACGAAAGCTGTCAAAACATTCATCAACCCCGTCAAAATCAGCTGGTCCATGAATTGTAAAGCTGTCGAAACTCGAATAAAATTTACGTGTTAAAGTGATAATATCGTAGTCAGATATATTATTTATTAAGTGAGTAAGAAATTCACTTTGCTGACGGTCGAACTCATCGAGAATCAGCAAGGAGTTATCAATAAAATCGCTAATTCTGTAGCTTTTATCTATGCCATGCCACGGGTACAACAACTTAGAGGTTGTTAAAAATAATACCTGTGTTTTTTCCTGATCTATCCTTCTTGCTGGGAATATTCGGTCTAGGATTTCATTTAACGTGTCACATTGAATTTCTTTTCCTTTTAGGTAAGCCTTCAACAAGTTAAAAATCTTACTGCGCTGAGCGCGCAAATCCTCATCAAATACTGACGTATTTCCACTCGTTTTTGCCTGACAAAGCAACTCGACTTTATCGAGTATCGTTTTAAGCTCCCTTCGCTTTTGAATATCGAGAATCTCGAATATTGCCTGCCAGTCTTCAGCGGATAATTCAGCAATAGAAGTATCTTGGGCAGGAATCCAAATAACGTTACGTTTGAACTCTGCTTTTTGTGAAGCACTAATTGTTGCCTTAGCATCAATTCGATCAAGCAGAGCCACATACGCTTCTTTAACGTTAAGTCTCAAGTTGGTGGAATAAATAAGAGTCAGCTTCGAGTCAGCGGTAAGGTGCTCAAGTTGAAGTTCAGTAGCCTGATACGTCTTACCAAGACCTGTTTGCGCGTCAACAATTGCAACAAAACCATCTTTTAACTGACAAGTATCAGGCCCGGCCATTTCTATATAAGTTTCAAGTAATGCGCTCATAAACTTAACTCCAAATTATTATCATAAGAAAATATCTTTTCAACTCTCCTAAAGCCAAAGTAATTCAATCTAGATATACAATGTTTTGAAAAAGATTCACTATCAATACAACCATTATTATAAAAATATGATGAATCAATAAATAAATGCTTCATATAATTAGCAGAATATATTTTTTGTTTTTCTTTTCGCCGTTCAGCATAATTATTTCCCTTGCTTCCTATTCCATTTTTAACAAACATGCTTATCTCAACAACAAAAATATTTCCTTCATTGAGCTTAAAATCTGCTGTCATAGGCTTATTTTAATTATTTCTTTCTAAGTTAATTTCTCACACTCATATTTCCATGACGAATCCAGTTTAAAACCACGCCTGCTACCTCACGACCCTCCGCTAAAATTTGACGATAAGCCTCCAACTGTTCCCAGTAGCCTTCCGATATCGCTTCCTGGTCGGTTTTGTGATCGATAATCCACCAGCTACCGTTGGTATCTTCAACCAATAAATCGATGACACCACTAATGACTTGTCCTTGTTTATTTAACCCCGTGACAGGCACTTCGCTATAAATATTTTTAATCCCACCACACAAGGCTTCAAGTGACTCTTTAAATCCTTGTACGTGTTGCTCTATTGCGTGTTGCACGACTTCGTCTGTCACCACGCAAGGCTGCATTACTAATGCTCTTGCCAACAATTCTGGTTTGAGCAAGCACACTTGATAAATGCGATGCATCCAAGTGCCTAGTTCATTTGCGGGGCCGGTGTAACCCAAGTTGTCTAGATTAAATGCTGGCTGATACGAATGCTGCTGCGCTTCTGTAAGCTTTATATTCGCAGGAGACTCGCTATGCTGAGAAGGCGTTATTGTATGCGCTACTGGTTTTACAGAAGCCTGTTCGTCAGCGGCTAGTTTTATCTGTATGCAGGTTTCAGCAGCTGCTTTTTCGAGCATAACCGCTGTTACGTCATTCTTAGTAGCGTTCATACTCTCAATAGTTGCTATATCCGTTTTACCATCAGCAGTTAGCTTGTCTACCACGGGCAACAAGAACTGATACAACATACCGCTTTTATCCGACTCGCCATCGCCCTTTTTAGGCTTACTTTCTAAAACTGGTACGATCAATTGCTCACGAGCACGCGTTAACGCCACGTAGTAAAGGTTCTTAGCGGTGTCATCGGCTTCGGTTTGACGATCGTCTACCATACGTTGCTTAACGTCTTTATCTGCAAAGCTGGTTAGAATTTGGACGCTGCTATTTTCAAGCAAATCGGCTGCATCTTCATCCGCTGAGTCTTTATATTCGACCGCAATGGAAGGCAGTCTCACCGTGGGAACATCTTCCGCTTGTAACACCACTACCACTGGCCACTCTAGCCCTTTCGACCTATGCCAAGTGGATAGCACTACAGCATCGGTTGCCACTGGATTTGCCAGCGGCTGATGTTTTACCAGAGCAGATGCTTTTGCCAGCCACGCCTGGAAACTTTGGCCATGTTTGCCAACTATGCCTAAAGCATTCAATGACAATTCAGATTGCTGTTCAAACTGTTCAGCTAACTGCATCAATTTAAGGGTGTTAGTTCGATATTGTGCATGCTCAGGAAATGCTTTAACGACTTCAAGAAAGTCTAAGGCATCAATAATCGCTTGAAACTGTGCCACTAACGGCTTTTGAATTGCACCTTTACATACCTTAGACAACTCTTCTTTTAGCGGATGCTTAAAGCTTTGCCATGCAGGTTGTTCAGGGTCTTGTAGAGTTTCCAAAGCTGACTGCAATATGCCGCTAAGCTCTTCAGCAGGCTTGTCAGTTAGCAGCGGGGAGGTAATTAGTGAAGTCCATGCAAACTGGTCATTGGTATTGTTTACGGCTTGCAGTGCATCTAACAATAAAGTGACCGCAGGGCATTCTAAAAATCCTTCTTGCTGCATTTGTACGTTAACGCCATTGCTTCGTAATACCTCAGCAAAACGAATTAATTTACTATTGCTCTTAGCTAAAACAGCAATATCTGAAGGGCGTATATTGCGCTTTTCATCAGTGTGCTTATCAATGACCTGAGTGTGCTTACCGTTACTTGGATTTAACAAATTTACTATTTCATTAGCTATTATTTGAAAGCCTTCTTGTGTGTAACAAGGCTTTTGGCTTTTAGCGTTAGCTGATGTTATCCACTTTTCAGGATCAAAGTTCAAAACACGAACCGGTTTCAGGTCAGATTGGGGACCGTTTTTAGGTGTTAACGCTGAATATTCAGTCCCATACAGTTGCTGGCCCATCGCGTTTATAAACGTCATTAACTCAGCGGTACTACGCCAGTTATTCGGTAGTTCCTGCACTGCATTTGGCGTGCTTGTATACTGCTTTAATAAGCGTGCAAATAAGCGGCTGTCCGCACCTTGAAAGCCCATAATGGCTTGTTTTAAGTCTCCTACTACAAATACCGGCACACCTTTTTCGTGCAAGCGATAAAGTAAGGCAAACTGCAACGGGTTGGTATCTTGAAACTCATCAATGATCAAGCAATCGAACTCTTCGGCCATTTCTGTAAGCCACGAATCGTTATGCAATATGCTATAGGCTAACCCCACCATATCGGCATAATCGACTAAGCCTGCTTCTCGTTTATTATCTTGATATCGCTGGCTGGCACTCAGGGCTGCATTTAATAATAGCTCGATATGCGCTTGAGCTTCGGTTAAGGGGTGTGGGTGTTTAGATAACTGACTAGACGCATCCCAAACAGCCTCGGCCAGTGCAATTGACTCTGGTGTCACTGGTTTTTTAGCTGTGCCATAAATACCAGGAGCAGGTTCAAATCTTTGTAAATTAAGCCAATGAGTCCAATCACTTGTTATATTTTCTAAATCTATTTTATATAAGGACTCTACAAACGCCCTACTCGGCTTATTTGTGCCCCACATTGCTGCAAGTTCACTTTTTTCAGGAAATGCTACTCTTACATTCCTCACTGCACTTATTAACGCATTATTAATTGATTGTTCATCACCCACTGCGCCATAAACATTACTTAGCGCTTGTTTCGCTTGCACAACGATACTCTTGATTTGGTCGGCTATGTGTTGACTGTTGTTTTCTAAAGTGTCCTTACCAATTGAGCGTAAAGTTTGATTTACTCGCAGAACAGTTTTTTGAATTAACTGATGCTTACTCTGAAATTCATCTCCTATATAGGTTTCTTTGTAGCCAAACTTATCAGCACTATCTATCAGGTTAACGACTTCCTGTAGCTCACTCAAAACCTCAGCTAGTAAAAACTCTTCTTCGTTTTCATCAAGTTGACTAGGCGATGGTGACAAGCCTTCTTCAAAGGCAAAACGCTCTAACACTTTAAGACCAAAAGAGTGAATGGTGGTAATAACTGATTGCTGTAATAAAGCAGCCTGCTCGGTTTGCCCCGAATTTAACAAAGCCAACTTAATGCGTTGGCGCATTTCACTGGCAGCAGCATTAGTAAAGGTTACAGCCAAAACCCTATTCGCTTTAACTTTGTCTTTCTCAATCCACTCAGTTAATGTGCTTTGAATTTTATGAGTTTTTCCTGCCCCTGCTCCGGCTTTAATTAAGGTAATGTTAGGGATTGCGTTACTCATTGTGTCACCTCCTTGTCTGTTGTGAAGCGTTGTACTAAGCGGTTTTCAGTCAATGTATATACAGACAGGCCTCTTTTATTTTTCCATTCTTTTGCGTCTGTTGTTCTGTTTAGTTTTACCGTCCCAGTATTAAGTTGTGCTAACGCTGCTTTAACGCTTTCTTCCGCTTTACTCGATTGTTCAGCTAAAGAAACATCGTCAGCATTTTTTACATGTACCTTTGGACTGTCGTGCAGCTCAACGTCTGTTACTAACACCTGATCGTTCAGAGTGTAATATCCACTGGTTACTATTCCTGCGACATCAGCACCCGTATCGGCTTTAATCGTTTGCTTATAAAGTGAACGATATAATCGTGTTTGTAGTTCGTACCCAGACTTCAATTGTATTAGGCGGCTCTTATGTTGCGACTTTTTATAATCCAAAATTAAAACATCATCGCCCTTTTGAAGTACCGCATCGGTACTGCCTTTCAAGCCAACACCAAACTCTGTTCCTGTCAGTGTTTTTTCAGTAGCGACAATACGCCAATGCTCATTGTTTTCATCTGTTTGTTGACGCCACTCATGCAGTGCTTCTAAAGACTTAACAACTTCATTAGCCAGTTGCTGCTTAGCCAGAGCAAACGCTTGCCTATCTAAAAACGGTGCATATTGGTTGATTGCACTGTTTAAGCACTCTCTTACTTTGGATTCATTCCACTTTTCATCTTGGAAGTCGGCATAGTCTTCAAATACTTGGTGAGCGATGGTGCCGGCAATATGCGGTTTTAATGCATCGGTTTCCCATAAAGCAGATTCAATGCGTAAGCGATTTAACAACCAAGCCAATGGAGACAACATCATTCGCTCTAAGCTGCTCGGTGACTCTAAGCGAACTGAACCATCACTATTATGGAAAGAACCCATAAGCTTTTGTGATGTTTTCAACTCTAACTGCTCAGGTATGTCTAAAACGATGGTTTTATTCGGTGTAAGTGGCTGCCAGTTAATTTGCTGACATTCGCTTATTGGACGCTCTAAGCTTTCAGGCTTAATTTGGTCTTTCGGGCAATAACACAGAGCCATATCAATAAGAGTTTCACTGGCGTCTAGTAGGTTGCCCTCAAAGTCGGTAAGCGAGCGTATAAATACAAAGCGCTGCTTGGCTGCACTGAGTAAACTTACAAAATGTCGTTGCCATTGTTGCTGCTCTTCATGCAGGCTAGGTATGTTCGCCAAGGCAGGCACTTCCGGGCGCAACTTATCACCGCTCCACTCTTGCCAAGTAATTGCACCCGTATTTGGGGTTCTGTATTCGTAATGACCACTGTTAAAACCTAGCGCTATTATTTGCTGTAATGGCTTAGGCGGTACTTCGCCTTCTTCTAGCACTAAAACCGCATGTAAGTAACGCTGACGTTCGCTATTAACCGCCAGTGCGCCAACTCTTAACTGTTTTAAAACTTTGCTTAGCTGTTGTTCAAAAGGTTGCTCGGCATATAGGTTAAGAAGTCGCTTTAGTTGCTGTAACTGTTCACGCATGCGCTTTTTACCTAGCCCGATAACGCCTTTATAGCTGACATTATTCGCAATGCTAGTTAACCATTCTAAGGCTTGCTCTGCAGTGTTTATGACTAGTGGGTGTTCTTCAGTTCCAAACAAAATATCCAGCATGTCTTGCTGTTCTTGCTGCTGGCTACTTAATGTTTGGTAGCCCTGATATTTACTAGCTAAGCGCTGACCTACCACTGGCGCCCAAGGCATTAATGGGTTCACCAATACGCTCTGCATAGCCATGCGCACAGTAGGTTGGGCTAAATAACTGACCAAGTTCTGTAATAGGGCTGCCTGCCAATCCAGCAGGTTATTACCTGGTCTTAGGTTGCTCGATTGAATGCCTGCTTTCTGTAAGTAGCGATTTAACCATTCACCATGAGCAGTGCCTTTAGGACCTTTAGGAATAACCACTGCTATGTCTTCAGCTGATAATCCTTGTTCAATGGCGCTTTGAATAAGCGCTACTGCCGCTTCTGCTTCTTCTGCCGCATCACGACAAGTAAACCACTGCAGGCTTTCATCTGGTTGGCTTAAAGGGGTGTCTACTGGCTTAAACAAGCGCTCGCTTAAGTTACGAATTGCCTCAGAGCCACTTTGCAGAATTGGAAAGATATCTGCGTATTTTTCAGGCTCTGGCTGTAGCCAACCTTTCTCTTCTAACTGGTTGAGAACAGACTGCTGCCAAGGTAAAAGCTCTTTAGGGTCTAACTGTAGATAGATATGAATTGGTTCTAATACTGGCCCAGAACATACTGCCAACCAATCCTCAGCCAGCTGTTGCTGTACTGGTAGGATTTTAATGGCTTGTTGTAATGCCACTAAATCGTTGTAATAACGTTGCTGACGGTTTTTAACGTCATTTATTATCTCGAACTCAGTACCTAACGGCTTGTAATCCAATAAAAACTGTAAGCTACTGCCTAAAGACTGCAATGTGGCTAGCTCATCGGCCTGCATACTTTTAGCCCAAAAGGCTTGATCCATGCTTAGCGCTTGTTCGTGCAGAGTGTCTTCCCACTTCTCTGAGGGTTGTGGCAATACCCACAACTCAGCCAATGCTTCCAACAACACTTGAAAACTACCAACCCTAGTACCTACGGTATTGTTTTTTGCTAAGGCATGGCGCGCTTCGCTAGCAAACAGGGCATCTTTAACCAGTATAAAATCCATGTAATTACCTTTGTTTTTTGGCGAATTGCTATTGCAAGGCCGTAGCACGCCACTCTTTTTTATAATATTATTCATTAAACACGCTTAATACGACACTATATGTCGCTGAAAAGGATTTTTTATGGCTGATGCTTGGTTACGGAATATTGTGTTATTACGAAATATCCCGCGCGAACCCCAAAAGATATCAACAACAGAACTATGGAATAGACTAAATGATGCTAACTACAGCGTATCAATTAGAACTATTCAGAGAGATTTAGAGAAACTATCATCGGAATTCCCGCTAGTTCGAAGTGAAGCGCAAGGGCGAGGAAATGAAGGGATTGGGTGGTCATTTTTAAAAGATGGTAAAAGCCTAACATTCCCTATTTTAGGTGGCTCAGCAGCATTATCTCTCAGTTTTGGATTCCAGTATTTAAGCCAGCTAATACCAGATTCAGCGCTCGAAAATTTAGCACCCTTGAGAGCAGAAGCAGAAGAAGTGCTTAATCAATATGACTCTGGTAAATACAAAAAGTGGATGCAAAAAGTTAGAGCAGTACCTGAAAACTTCTTGTTACCACCACAATTTTCTCAAGATGTGGTTAATTCGGTTTATCAAGCATTGCTTGAATCCAAGCAATTCAAAGCAACTTATAAAGGCAAGCCAGATCAAATTATTCACCCGTATGGATTAATTCAACAGGGCCACACTCTCTACTTAATCTGTGGATTCTTTGATTATGACGGTGTACGTATGACTGCATTGCATAGGTATAGCGAAATTGAAATACTAGATGAGTACATTAAGCCTAACCCAAAGTTTGATATTGATAGTTATCTGAGCGACGGCTCCATGCTTTGGTCTGTAAATGACAATAAAACCCATCAAGTAAAATTAAGAGTTCATAAAGAATTAGTTAGTATTCTGCAAGAGACGCCTATCTCATCAAATCAAATACTTAATGCTGATAAGAATAATAAAGGCTGGTCTTTTTTAACAACACCAGCGATTGATTCGCAGCAATTAAGAAGATGGATTCTTAGCCAAGGAAATAAAATAGAAGTTATAGAACCATTAGCCCTAAAAGACTCTATTAAGTTAGAACTTCAAAATACTCTACAGAACTATATAGATTAGAAGTCTGACTTGAATCGGGCCTAGTTTTCTAGGCCCGATTCTGCCACAAATAATAACTCCTTATATATTTTATTGGTGATCAATAATTATTACTTCCATAATGCGAGTAGAACTATAGAACAGCTCAGCATAATCAAATACATCGGTCTTACCTTGCTCTCTTCTGCGGTAAATTTCGCCTAACTACAGCCACACATGTTTCAATTACAATAAACATCTATAGACACTCCCTCCCTGAAAAATTGAATAACTTTGAATACTTGCGAATATCCCATTTAAGATGCTTAGCAGCATTGCCACTACTGGGTGAAATTGAAACAGTTGTATTCCAACGACCACAAGGAGTGACTAACTGCCCATGCTTACTTCTTCGAACATAAGTCCAGCCCCGAGCTACCAGCTCTCTAATCAGCCTATTAAGTTCCTTATTTGAGCTGTATTTACACATATCTCACCTCGTTGTTATAACGGCTAAGAAAGGTGTCAGTATCAAAACTAATTTGCCCAAATGCTTTAGCGACGCCAACTTGCAAAATAGGCTCACTAATTTCATATCCATTCGCAAGTTGACCATTTTGCCCCTCTCTATTTTGCATCTCTCGATTTTGATAGAAGCATCCATTTGGATTAATCATCAAATAAGAAGCTGCCATATCTGAATTATCTTCAATAACGCTAATATGTGAGAAAACAGAATGGCGATCGGTGTAGCTTTCAAAATCTGCATCGGAAATAGTTTCAATGCGATCATAAACAGGTAAAACCCTTAATAACTTCCACTTATCAGGGCTGACTATAGTCATAACATCAACAAGAGATTCATGGTGGTTATACTGATTAACGACGGTATTTACTTTGAAGATACCGAATGGATTTAAACGCTTATATTCAGAAGATATAACAGCTAATTTCTGTGCTGAAATCCAACTTCCTTTACGATCCATACGTCCAATAGAGCCGGCAATGATCTCATCAGCAGTATCAAAACTAACACCTAGCACATCGATATGAGGTGATAGCTCAACCAAGCGCTGCTGATCGAGGAAGGCACCATTAGTGATAATAGAGGTTCTAAAACCCTTCGTCTTTGCATAGAGTAAGGCATCCACGAAACGCTGACCTAAGACCATGGGTTCGCCACCAGCAAAGTTTAAACGCACAGACTGGTAGTTTATGGATTGCTGTAGAGGATTATCAGATAGGAAGTGATCAGCAAGACGATCTATTAACGCTTCTATAGCGCCTTCAGTTCTGTGCAGCTCTTTAGTGCCACAAGAAGTTTCCCAAGTCGCGTAACAATAGGTACAGATATAGTTGCAGGTTTGCGTCATATGGAAGTTTATGACGAGTTCATTAATAGTCGGTTTAATATCCGCGGCTGGAGTAATACCTGTTCGTTCTGAAGTGTTCATTTTTATACCTCTGTAGCTCATGATTTGAGCCACAAAGATAAATAAAAGGTGATTTTCTGGATGCTAAGCTGACAGAAGAAAAATGTGATTTTTTACATATTACACTCTTTATCAGCCTATTTAATGAACTTAACAATAATTAGCCTTAATATCATTAATCAACCTCAAGACCTTATGCGATTTAAAATTTTGAGCTATTTGCCAACTATTTATAGCCATATTATTCCCTGGACATCTATATGATTTATCAAGATCACCTCCATATTGAAGCATCAAAGAAAACTCGTCTACGAAGTCCAGTTCAGCAGCCATCATAAGTGGAGTATACCCCCTTAAAGGAGTAGTCATTTCTGCATTTGGGTTAGCTCCAGCCTCCAGCAATAAGCGAGCAATATCTTTCAAATTATTTAAAGACATTTGCGTACTCATGGCATCGCTATATTCATTGATTAGAATGTCGGTGATTTTCTTCATATAATCATCACTTTTGGAAAATTCCATAGCCTTCCGTTGATCCTCAAGAGTTGAACCGTACATTCCATTAGTCACCCTTCTGAGAGAGTCCAATACTTCTGGAGTCACTTCTTGTGCTTCAAATTGCTCTTTTATACCTAACGTATTATTGATACCGGCCATATACTTAATAGTAAGATTCAATGCAGTTTGATCGTCTGATGCGCCACGTAAATCAGGTTTAGCCCCCATACTAAGAAGCCGCTTAACAATATCAGGCCTTCCTGTACGAATAGCTTGTATGATGGGAGTATGCTTCTGTTTATCACTCGAATGGTTGATTGTTTTCTCTACATTAGGCATTGATAAGACCAGTTCAACAAAACGATCATCTAGTGAACTAAACTGTATAGCTAGAACATCTAGTTTCTCTAAAGCCATCATTAATGGTGTTTCCCCTGATTCAGAAAAGACATCCGCTTTAGCACCTTTTTCTACTAATTTTTTACATGTTTCAAAATCATCATGCTGGATAAACCAGCTAATTTGAGGTGTAGATTTCGTCCAAGTCTGGCCTACTTTCGTTTTCTTATTTACGTATCTATAATCAGGCTTAATATCATCTTGAGTAGCTATTAAAGGACCTGTTTTCTTAATCACAGATTCATAACTAACCCCTGGATAGAGCCCTTTTATTGGAAATGCCATATCAAATTGGCTTTTCCATAGGTCTACTTCCCACTTTTTATAGAATTCATCAGATTTACTTGATAGGACCGAATCTATTTCATGATATACAGATGCGACATCGTGTTTGAACATAACAGCGTAATTTTTAAGCTTTCTTAAGAAAATTTTATCTTCGTTCATGGCAGCGACAACTAACGCTTCTTTCAGTATTTTCGCTGCCTCCTCCCCTAGCCTATAAATAGACTGAGACATTGCTTGCTTATACAAATCATTCGCACCAGCCAAGTCCCCAGATAAAACGTGCCAAGTAGCATCATGCCATTCAATGTAGCAACCTATTTCAGCCTCTAGGCCTTTCTCTTTAAGAATTTCTTTAAACTTATCAATATGCTTTCTTGCTTTTCGCTTTGAACCACTCGGTTTAATACAGTTCCTTGTCATGTATTGCTGAAGGTATTCACCATGCGGCTTGATTTTACTTACTTCATGCATAACTTGCTCTTGTAGATGTATAATCCCCGAATCTAATTTATCGGGTAAATACTCTCCATCTAGCAAGCGTCCTGCTAATTTGACAGCCCTCTTTCCTACTTCATAACTTTCGGCTTTATCTAATGCACGGGCAATCAATAACGCTGACTTAATTTCCTGCCAGTTTCCTGTTGAAATAACTTCTTTATGGTCTTTGTCACTCAATAGAGCAATAGAAGATAGGCTTGGAGTGTGTTCTCCCCTTATCCATAAAGATAAATGATCCTTTTCTTCTTTTTTTGCTAAATTTGAAGCATATTCGCCCCAACCATCATAATGAGAATCTATCCATGATATCATCGCTGCGACGTTACAACGCTTATCTTTAATAATTCCCTTTAAGCTATTTCCTGTTAACTTGGGAAGGCTATATAAGACTATCTTATTGCAAGCTTGCAATACTTTCGGAACAAACCACTGATAGGTAATAATAGGTAAAAATTCATCTCTACTAATGCCATCCACATTTCTTTGTTTAACTCTCAGAATATAATTGTCGATTAAAGCACCAATTTCAGATTTAACGCTCTCTGCAAATGACTTAGATATTTTTTTCTCTAAAGGCAAATAAATAATTTCATTGAGCATCAAAGATAATTGTCTATGGTCTGCAAATGGTTCACCACATAGCTCATCTAGTTTTTTGTTATTGCTTTTAGTATCAAAAAGGATTGCTATCGTCCTAATTATTTCAAAGACATTTGGGAAGGGGGTTAAACTCAAAGGGATACTCCTTAATCGATATTTTTAGCTAGCGAGAAATTCATCTCGCCAGCGTCCTTATTACTTGCTAGGTGAAGCATTGCCACGACCACCACCAGAAGGGTTTCCAGTAGTACTAGGCCAATTACCGCCATTACTTGGTTGAGATGAACTTGATTCAGTAGCCATTGTATTTTTCCTTAAGAATATCCGTTATTGGACGTCACAAAGATTACGCATCTTCCAAAATTAATCAGCTAAGCAGGTGGCGGAAAAATCTTCTTTTTTCACTTTAGTCTCCCCTACCCAATATACGAGTCTCTGTATTATCAGATATGTCCACAAGCTATCACCTCAAACACCAACATAGGAAACAGAGGCTTGATATCTAACATGAGCGCTTCGGCTATACCACCTTAAATGGTTATAAGTCTTTTATTGGCCCACTTTATTCTTCAAGACCTTTTCTACAACAGCCTCTACTTTGCCAGCGGCCATCATTACCTTATAAATATCTAATCTATTATTTTCCTCAAATTTTTCTATAAAATTCGATAAGTAAGCTTCAGATTTTGCATCAACACCAAAGCGTTTCGCCAAAACATAAGCAACTGATTCTGCCTCCATTTCTACCTGACTATGCGATAAGCCACTTCTATCTTTAATTTTCAGTACGGAATCACCACCAAGATGCCCTAAAAATAAATGACCTAATTCATGTAATATCGTGACTAGCTGTGTTGCATATTTATGATTTTTATTAAGACCAAGTTGATAGCACTTCGCCCTCCTGCCATCCACCATGGTTCTACTTTTAAGCAACTTTATATTCCCACAGTTATTATCACCAACATCTAAATACTTAATATAAATATGCTTTCGTTCAATTTCAGTAATTAGACAGTCGATATCAGATTTATTTACCTCCCCATAAGCAACAAAGCTATCCAATGCTCTTTCTGGCAGCTCATCTCCTTCCGTATCACTCACATCATACACAAGCTCAACAGGTGAAAATGGCCACATGATTAACATGGGTCTAGAACCTTCTTTAATCGTTCGGTTAAATCGATTAAGCCATTCTCTTGGTGTAGCAGCATAAGATAAACCAGGTTTTTGAATTTGAAGAAGCATCGCATTAAATGGAGCAAAGCGTTTCATCCTTCCAACAAAATCTAACAACTCCATATATTCTTTACTGGTCCTATATAAACGAGAATCTTCTAATAATGTTGAAAGTAAACTAACATCATCATTTTTCTCACTTTTGCTTTCATTATCTAAAACTAAACTTAATTGATTCTGTTCCATTATTTCGTCCTGCAAGCACAGTCATAATTTCTTAACAAATAACTAAATATTACTTTTTTAGTTAATATCCAACTATTTCAAGAACCAGAGCTTTCTAATTCAAATATACGTTACATCACCACACCATACTTGATTTGGAGTTTAAATCTCAAATTATAGATTAGGTAAATTTGTCACTGTTCAGCACTTATCGGGTACTTTGCTATCTTACTATGCCAATAGCTGACTACTACGAAGTTAGGTTTCCTATAATGCTTCCAACCCCCGCAGAGCGGTTAGTAAGGCTACTATTGCTTCGCTAGAACCAAAAAAATCTCTCGCTACAATAATGATATTTATACTCCAAACAGTTATTATGATGACTAAAATATTAATAAATTATGGCTTCTCTTTTACTAAAGCCATATAAAATTATCTTTCAAGGAATAGAAATGGTTACTGGCCCACAGTCATCTCGTGCAAACCGTATGCGCGACAAAGTAAAAAGTGTTCTTAACGGGAAAGATATTCACCAGCACCAGCGTGAAGCGGCCATTAAAACGTTCAAAGCGCTTGAGAGTGACACTAGAGCTGTCGTTCTCGCAGCAGAGATGCAGGCTGGAAAATCAGGTATATCACTCGCATTAGCATGCAACCAACGGTTAAGTCTTTCAGATGAAGCTATAACTGACAAAGCCCAGCTAAAAGACACACTGTACATGCTAACAATGGTAGACACCGCTCTACTTCAACAAGCAGAGAATGATTTACGTGACGCGAAAAATGCCGTAGTTACCAACTTCAATCATTTTGAAAGAGATATAGAAAGCAATTTTAAGGGCTCACCGCCCAAGCTCATCATTATCGATGAGTGTCACTATGGTTCTAACATAAGCGCTGTGCGCTATAGCCGTGTATTTGATTATTTCGAAGAGCATACCGACAGCAAAATAGTGTTTATTTCAGCAACACCTTTTGGCGCATTATATGCTGCCGAACAAGCATATGATGAAGCCATCGAAATAGCCGAATCTGCAGAAATTAATGGCGACCTTGCTACAGCAAAAGAAGCCCAGGCTATTGCTCAAGTTGCTCAAAATAGTTCTATCTTACGTCGCAGCTTTAAAACCAAACTTGTTTTCCATCGAACAAGCGATGAATACTTTGGTGTTAGAGAAATGCTAGCAAGCAACATGGTGAAGCCGTTAGTCGATGAAGAGCGCAACTTAGCGAACCAGTCCGCCGCTCGTGAGTTATTCATGCAGCAATTTAATGCTCATGAAGGCGATGGCTGGTCTCTGGTTCGCGTGCCTGCTGGTACTGTCATTATTGCCAAAGACTATTTTATAAGTCAGGGAGTCCCTGAAGACAATATATTCATCATCGGTAAATCACTCCAAGGGATCCCAAAAGATGATCAAACAGAGATCGAACGCTTCAAACGTGAGTATGAAAACGCGGAAGATTTTGACGAAAAATTCATTGCTATTACCGTAGCAGGTTGCCGCGCGGGTATTAACTTTGGCAGTATGAAAAATACCCTAATATCAACCTGGGATAGCACGGTAGCCAGTGTCGCCGCCGTTGTGCAAGCTAATATTGGCCGAGGCTGTGGTTATCATAATAATGATACTGCGCTGCACTTTACTAATTTACCTGCAACGCAAGCCTATGCTGAATCTCTTGATTACCTAGAAAACAATACAAGTGAAACCGGAGCGTCTGATTTTGATGGCCTCAGAGAGTTTTTCGATGAACTCTGTGATGAATTCAATGTTCAAGGCCTTGATGTAGGCTTAACCATTAAAAACAAAAAACGTCGTCCTATTGGTGATGTCGATACTTTTAAAACAGGTGATTATGCTGCGCTTCCTCTTCAACTTTTTGAACAACAACCCAGTTATGAGAAATACACTACTAACTCTAATTTTTTGAGAGCCATTGATTTAATTCGAGAAGAATACCTTAAAGATGCTGGCCCCCGCACTAAAGGTCATAGAGCCATGCGAGGCGCTAAGAAAAATTGGCTTAAAGCACAGTGGGTAAACGGCGACAGCTACGACAACCCAACAAAAGCTGGCCGCCTAGGTACCATGAAAGAACGAACCATTAACTTCTTAGAAGCACTGAAAAATGGCGAAGAAGTTGAATACAACCAAATTGTAGCCCCTGGTAATGGCGAATATTCTGCAAATAAACAAGTAACAGCCACTATTTTTAGTCGTTATAACTTATCTCGCCGTAAAGTTAGCAAGATCCAAATGAGCGATGATGATCTTCAAGAAATTGCAGCCTTACTAAATGTGCCAATCGACGACACCATCGTCGTATTCTATGCACAAGGCGAACATGACCCTATAAAAACCCAGCAAAAGATCAATCACAATCAACTGCCTGAAAATGATTCGACTATTAATGACGAAAGCCAATTCACAGGTGTACCTGATGTGATTTTTGAAGAATGAGTACAGCTATCAAACACAGGCAGCGTGTAGTAGACACTCTGTCTAACAACACCTTTGAGCATCAACGCCATGCTGCGCAACGTACCTTTGAAAAGCTAAATAGCGGCTCTAGAGCTGTCGTTTTAGCCGCAGAAATGCAGTCGGGTAAATCAGGTATTGCCCTCGCACTTGCTTGTTTACAAAGGCAAAGCTTAAGTGATGCTAATATATCTGACAAACGCAAACTCAAAGACACACTGTACTTAGTCACCATGGCCGACACAGCTTTGCTAGAGCAAGCGCAAGAAGATTTGCTGCCGGCAAGAAATGCCATTGTCAGCAACTTTATCCATTTTCGAAGCGCAATCGCAAGAGACTTCAAGCACCAGCCACCTAAACTCATTATCATTGATGAGTGTCACTACGGCTCTGCAAAATCAGCTATTCGTTATCATGAAATATTCAATTATTTAGAGAATGAAAACCTTACAGGAAAAGTTGTATTCGTCTCAGCTACACCTTTTAGCGCCCTCTTCTCAAGTGGTGAAGACTCCATCTTAAAACACAATTTTAATACCAGTATTGTGTTTCATCAGGCAAGTACAGAATATCGTGGCATTCGCCAAATGCATCGCGACCGCCAAATTACAAAAATAGCAGCCGACCAGCGAAACTTTTGTGACGACTCACTCATGCGTCGTGAATTATTAAACCACCTAAAAGACTACGATGGCCCTGGCTGGGCTTTAATTCGCGTGCCCCCCAACCATGCAAAACAAGCTAAAGATATTTGTGTTAAGGCGGGCTTTGCCCCAGAGCAAGTCTTTATTATCGGGCAGAGTTTAAATGGTGTTGATGACACTGAGCTTACAACTCTTGCTGATTTCAAGCGTGAATGTGAAAGCGCTATAGAGTTCGATGAAAAGGTTATAGCCATCACAGTGGCAAGTTTTAGAGCAGGCATTAACTTTGGCCACGAGATGAAAAGCCACTTACTAGCCACCTGGGATAGCACCGTCGCTAACATCGCAGCCGTTGTGCAAGCCAACATAGGCCGTGCTTGTGGCTACCACAGCAATAGCCACGCTAAACACTTTACCAACCTTGATGCCGTCAGCGCCTACAGTGAAATATTAAGCCACCTAGAGCTCGCCAACTCAGAACCAGAGCTTCTTGCTATCCGCTCAACCTTTGAGAGGATTTGCGAGCGTTATGAGATTCAAGGTTTTGATCGTGGCTTAACAGACATTCCCATACAAGCATCTAAAGCAGCAGAAACACCATCATTACAAACTGCCTATAACGTAGGCGATTTTGCTGTAATGCCACTGCAACTCGATGCTCACCACGTAGACTTAAGCACCTATTCACAAAACTCACGCTTCATTGAAGCTGCCAATATTGTGCGCAATAGTTTAATCGGCGAAGAAGGCCCAAGTATTAAAGCTAACCGATCCTTGAGAGGCCAAGACAAAAACTGGATAAAAGCCCAATGGGTTAATGGCGTCACCTTTGATGACTACAGCCACAGTATGAGTTCAGCACGCTTTCGCATACTCCATTACTTATCCGAACTTGAAGCCGGCGAAAGCATCGATTACGAAACACTTATCAACCCAGGCGGTGGTGAAAGTGTTGAAGACAAAAAAGTCTTTGCCGTAGTGTTTAGCATTTATAATCTATCTGCCCAGGTCGATAAATTTAAACGTGCAATTGATACTTTTGAGATGGAAGCGCTTTGCCAAGAATTAAATTTACCCAATGATGACAGCGTTGTCGTGTTGTTTGAACGCGGTGAAGTGAATGCTAATACAGCAAAAGCAAAAAGCACTTCACCATTAGGTGGAAACTCCGTATTTGATTAATCACCTTAGAGATTATAAACATGACCTTTCGGCCACTGAATCTATGGGCTAGATTCAGTCAATTTGATATTTACAATACATCAATAAATATCAATCACTGGCGTTAAGCACTCTTGCATACTTAAGCCACCATGGTCGTAATGTAACCCGGCCCTGAAAGCGCCAATGCCGGGTGCAAAGGCGATATTTACTTGCTTATTCCAATACCAAGGAGCGGTTACTTGCTCGGTTCTTGCTGTGCTTTTCAAAATAGCACAGCGTGGGGTTTGCTCACTTGTTGAAATCTTGGCCATGTTAGCTTTAGGCATTTTATCCGGCACCCAAAGCCAACCATGATCTGTAACAATGCGAATATGTGTCCAACCAGCTTGTTTTAAGCCATCAATACGGGCACGCACTTCACTTAATATATCGTCTATACGGCCTGGTAAGCGCAGTTGTTCTTTATGTCCTGCTTTATCCAAATCGCCGGTTTGTACCCAGGCCAAACCTGTTGGGTCGCCGGTTTCAACACCGTCTAAATATTGCCAACCTTGTTGTTCTAACAATTGCTTAAAATTGCTTGAAGATAAGTCAGTGCCACTGGCTTTTACTTTGGGTATAAAATTAGTGTTATCCACATCACCATCAAGTAAGGCTTTAATAGGCATTACAGCTGCTTTAGCCGTAAACGTTAATGATGGTAATGCTGACCACTGTGAAGACAAACTCACACGGTAATCTGCCTCTAGGCTTTTTATAAAGTTTGATGCCACATCAAAGCGCAAACCATCAACAAAAAATAGCACTTGGCTTGAGGGTTGATAAGGCTTAGCTTCTGGTTCGTGTGCTTCGTTGTCACCGCAGCGGTCATAGCCTTGTTGTTTTACCAGCTGCTGAAAATGCTCAGCCTTATGTGCCAACCACGGTGTATATATCACTGATAAAACACCTGCTATTACTTCGCGTTGGCTGTCGTTTTGGGCACAGGCCATGGCTTGCAAAGCTGCGTAATCTAATTGCCAAAACTCACGCTCATACGCGCTAGCCATTACTTCTAGGCTAGGCCCACCAAACGGTTTATTTTTTAATGCGATCAACTCAGCTAAATACACCAATGCTTTTGAATAAGCGGTATAACCTAAACGAGACCAAAGGTTTTCCTCTTGGTTTTCTTCTTGATGCGCGTATTGGGTTTTCAGCTCTACAATCTGAGCTTCTACTTCTAAGTCACTTTTGTTCGCCATCGTCTTGAACACCTGCAAGAGTTCTTGCTCTTCTTGCAAAGCTAGCGATAAATAACAAGCTGAGTTTAACGCCAGTGATAGGGGTTCAACGGTTTCTAGTTGTTTTAGTAAGCCCGGCAGGCGCTCAGCCATGTCTTCAAAGCGAGACCACAATAGTTGCCAAACTTTCGCAGGCTGCTCACATAGGTTGGCTAAAAAGGTGTCACGTTGTGCCTCATCGGCGGGCAGACCAAATTCACGTTGGCAATATTGTTGCAACATGCTCACTCGCATCGCGCTCCAGCTTTCAATCATGCTGGGCGAGTCTAACCAGTGCAATACATCTCGAACAGGGTCTTCAACCACCAGCTTGCCTAACTCAACACTGGTAATACGCTTACCTTGCAGTGCTTTTGCCTCGCTTTCTAATAGAGGTTCTAGCACCTGTGCCAAGGTATTCTGCGTGGTTTTGTCTTTCGCGATATCCAATTCTAAGCCAATACTGCTATTGGCTAAAAATGCCGTTACGGTCCAATCACGATTATTATTGGGTGTTGCCCACCAGCAGGAACGGTATTGTAATTCGGCCAATGGGATCAAATGATTGGGGCAGCTTTCAATGGCTCTAAGCTCACGGCGAGACACGCCTGGTAAATAAATCACCGGCACATTTTCACTTTCGATAGGCTGTGTTAGCCCTGCAATCACACACTTAAGCCACACCGCAGGGCCTGTACGTTGCTCTGGGTTGTATTCGCCCAGCTCTAGTAACTCGGGCATGGCGCTTTTTAATAGCGGCATGGCTTGTTGCCATACGGCGTCTTTATCCGTCCATAAAATAGCGCTAGGCGCTAAAGCCAATAAATCGCTTTTATCGGCTTGCCTGCGTATTTGCTGAATGAGGGTATCGATTATTTTCATGCTTTACGCCATATCATTTAGCATTGCCAGTTAGGGTGAAATCGTCAGAACCTGAGCCCTGCGTTTTTTGTTCTTTTTTTTCTTCTCGTTCTTCTCGTTGCCTCTGCTCTTGCTGCTGTTGCTGCTCTTTTTCGAAGGCTTCTCGGGCTTGCTGTTTTTCAGCAATACTTAATTGATGATCGTTAATACGGTCGCCTTTTTTGCCGCCTAGTTGTTCACCCAGGTGATACCAAGGGGCTGAAGCTACATCAGTACCACGGTCTTTCTTCCAATGAATATTGGGTTTGGCGCGCAATACGCCTGCGCCTTTCTTGCCCATGTCTTGGGCTGTCATAAACGGGCGAATATTCAGGCGCACACCATCATTTAAATCAGGCTGCCAGCCAATGGCTTGTTCGTGTAACGGTTTCCAGCGCACAAAAATATCATAACCACCATCGCGGGTAGCCTCGCCTGCTTTAATGGCTTCAAGCTCTGTTTTTAAAGTTTGTGCTGCATTAAGACGAATTTCAGCGCCATCAACACCTTGTGTTACACTTTCGGCTTGTTGGCTAATCCAATCGTTCAAATAGGTATAAATTAAGCGGTCTAGATTATTGGCATCCAACTGATGGTAATTCACCAAGGCACTAAAGCCGTCTTTTAAACCATCCCAAATCTGCCAGATAAACGGGCGGTGTTGGAACATTTTACAGTGCTGCTCAAAAAACTTATCACGCAGCCAAGCTTCTAAGCTTGGCGCTTTTACTTCAGCTAATAGTTTATCGCGCACGGTGTGTGACCAAGCCTCACCATAAGCGGCTTCTAACATTAATTCTAAGCGATGCGCTGCCGCTGCTTCGCCACGTAATGCGGGCAAACAAACAATGCCATCGTCATCGACTAAATCATCCAGTAGCTCATCGCAACGGCTTACCCATTCTCGTTGTTCAACGGCTAACTCCATTTCGCTATCAAGTTCTGCTGGCCAGCGGTAGCCTAACAAACGGGTAGTAGCCACCTGTAACACGGTATCATCAATGCGTAACTCGCCGTGTTCGGTCCATTTACTTTCTTCAGACCAAATGACTGAGCCGCAGGGGTGGCCGTGGAAAATCCATTGGGTTGGATCGTTGGTGTAAGGCTTAGGTAAGCCTTTTGGATAACTTTCTTTTGAAATCTTTGACCAATACGCTTGATCGAAGTCCAATTTTAAGAAACTTCCATTCGTGACTTTAAGAGCTTGATCAACCTCTTTTACACGGTCATAGAAAGCGTCACTTGTTACAAAGCACCAAATAGCCGAAAGGGCGTCAGAGTCGTCACAATGAGGCACTACATTTGCAGCATTCTTATCAAAAATGTCCCCATTTGTAAAAGTGCAAGAAAACTGCCCCATCTGTCCGATACGTATACCTTTTTTACCAAGAATCTCTCTCCCATCCATGATTTTCGCAGGAAAGTTATGTGCACCTGAAAATTTCGAAAGGCTACCTAAACCGGACTCCCACCTCACAACCTGTTCCATTCCTCCAAAATGTACCGTTTGAGTCACTGACCCCATAAATGGTTGCCAATATTCATCAAAGCAGGTGTGTTCCCAATAACTATTAATAAACCTAGGCATATCTCCTGTAGTCAGCCCCTCAATACTTGAAGCTTCTAGACCTAGTAACGTCTGCTCTCCCGGAGGTATAAAACTCACACGATAGTCCGGGTTATCCAATTGATCTGACTGACTAACCGACTTAACTTCTTCACACAACAATGCCTCTGCTTTATCCGCAGCACTTTTATACTCAGCCACATCAAGGCCGCGCAGTTCGTGTTGGTTTTCTGCGCCAGCTTGTTTCAGAGACAAAGCTTGCTCACCTTGGCCACGGGTAAGGCCTAATAGCTGAACATTAAAATCCCACATAGGAGTTTGAAAACCTTTCGGCCCAAGTCGCGCCACCATATTCCATGTATCTTGCGTCAACAGTTGTTCACGAAATTTTTTATAACTGGTTAAAAACAACCAATTTTGCGGTAACACCACACTGGTATGACCACCTTGCGAATTCATTTGCAGACAGCGGTCTAAAAACACCGTGGCCAAATCGTTTTTACCGGCAGGATGATGTTTTTCACAATAATCTTTTAACACATCACTTTGTTTACCACGGGCTAAATAAGGCACATTAGTGATCACCCAGCTATATTGCTGGCTTAATAATTGCGCTGCTTTGCTTAAACCTTGTGCGGCAATTTGCGCTTCATAAATAGGTTCTTCATTACTGTTTTCTAAGGCTTGGTTTAACGCAGTTTGCAGTTTTGGCCAATCGACAATTTTGGCCGCATCACTACTCTGAGGGTTAATTAAACTACCTAGTACAGGCGCATGTTCAAAGGTTTTTTGCAGCCAATCAAGAGCAATACTGAGGTTTTTCTTTTTCTCTTCAGAATTGCCTGAGGCTTGGGTGGCAATGTGGTTGGCTAGTTGCTTCCATTCACCTTTGGCTGCACCTATGGCCATGCCGCTGCACGCCAGTTGTAATTCGGGTAATTGGCGGTAGCCTAGCGGCTTGCCGTTTTCATCGGGGTAACGCCAGGCTTCTAGAGCAATGGCAAAGGCTGCAAGTTCTACACAGCGTTGGTCTAACTCTAAGCCGTGTAAGTTTTGGCTTAGCACCGCATCAATGGCTTGTTTTGCAGTTAGGCCTTCATCGGCCATACGCAGTGGCACTAGCATTAAAAAGGCGGCCACTAAAAAGTGCCCCGAGCCACAGCATGGGTCTATTACCGTAAGCTCGCTTAATTGCTGCGGCCATTGCTCAAAGTTACCGGCGGCTGGTGCCCAAGCGTTTTGTTCACTGGGTGCTTGTTCTGCATCAGGTTTTATAAAGCGTAAATAATTTAGCGGTACACCTGGCACGCTGGCACTTTGGCGAAGCTCCGCCTCGGTGGTTGTCGTGGTTAAATCGTTCTGGCTGAGTTTACGATTGGCCCACCAAGCACCTAAGGCGTTATCGAGTAAAAAGCTCACCATATAAGGTTCGGTAAACAGCTGCGTAACAGGGCTTAATTCGCGTGCGCCAATTTTTACGCCAGAGGCATTAACGGCTTCTTTACGGTCGGTTTGCCAAAACTGGTACAACCAGCCAAGCGCATCTTGCGCTTGAAAGGTATCGGGGTGAATGCTTTTGATTAAGGTCTCTAATTCTTGCACGGCATCGAGCGGCAATACTATTTTCAGCGCTGGCGATGTGGCTCGAAACACTTGTGGTAGCATTTGTGCGGCTAGCAAACCTGCCGCCTCCCAGCCACTTCTGGCATCTAATTCTGGGGCAAGCTCTCCGCATTCATCAATGCTGAGAGAATAACCCTCGCACATCAGTAAGTCGTTTTGCGCTAAAAAGTAGGCAAACAACATGCGATGCCATTGCTCGTAGGCGACTTCTCTTACTAACAAGTCTATTTGCTGGCTGCTATCGGCCGCTTTTATATCGCCCAAGCTTCTGCCATGGGCGCGTAGTTGGTTGCGCAGTTTGGCATCGGCTTCTTGAAGGTAGCTAGGGGCAGAACTTTCGCCTACGCCTAAGCGTTCAATTTCTTCTCGGGCGGCCTTTTCTACTAACTTACGCCCCTGCGTAACCGTTTTTTCTAATTGGCCGCGTAAGGTTTTGCTAAGGGCCTGGCGCATATTACTTTGCTCATTCATGTGCATGTATATTCCTAAGAAACAGATACTGGGCCGTTAGCGAGTTTTTCACGAATTTCTTTTTCTGCTTCGGCTAACCAATTGTTTAAGTCTTCTTCAGTCTCTATCAACTTGCGCGGGCTGTGTACCACTTGCACACGCGGTTGTAAACGGCGCACCGCCTCAGCACGGGCTCGTTCAAATTTTGAGGCTAGCGATGCAGTACGGTCTTGCCATTGGCCTAAGGTACAGTTTTGTAAGCTGTCTAAAACCTTGTCGTTATCGCCTAAATCTATCGGTGGCATGGTGCTGATATTTTGCTGGGCAAGAATATCTTCTGGCTCACCTGCTTTTAGCTTTTGCCATTGGTCATCGGCTTCTAGCGCCAATAAACAGCGGTCGTATTCTTTTTGATATTCGGTTTGGTGGTGAACGATAGCATTTCGCAGAGCATCGATAGCTTGGCGAATCAGCGGCTTAACGGGATTAGGTTCTACCAATAAACTGCGATTCGATACGATGGCCTGTTGCTCTTGCACAAGGTTTTGATAAAAGGCCATGTCTCTGCACATGGGCAGTAAATTCAGCAGTTCTTGCCAATCGTGTTTACGCAGTTGAATTAACTCTATCGCGTTATTCCAGTCATCAACATCGTTTTTAATGTTTTCTTGGTTGGCCAATAATTCAGCCAATAGTTCGTTACCACTGTGCTGCATGATGTCGTCTAAATAACTGGGCACTGGGCTTGCGGGTAATGGCGCATCACCACCTGCTTGGCGGGCCAAATTTTTAGCGTGTTGCAAAGCGGGGTATGCCGCACTGGCTTCTTGCCCTGGTAATACAGTTTGCCCAAGAATTTGTAGCAAACCTTTCACCTTAATCATTTGTATCTTGCTGAGCTGTATTTTTTCTGGCTTGTAAGTAGCTTTAGCAATATCACGGCGCTCTAGGCTTTTAGCATCGGTTGCTTGGCCATTATTAGTAGCGTTGAGCTGGCCATTCGCCAACATTGCCATTAAGGCACCATCGATAGCATCGGACGGCCAACCGTATGGGCTGGCAGTGAAGTTTTGTTGAATCTCTTTACCGACTTTACCCACACCAAGAAAACGTAGAATAGCTGCTGATACCGGGTGAGAGCCGCCTTGGGTAGCTGCTAATAATTCTAGCGCTGTTTCTCCGCCGGTTTTGCTTGCGGTGTTATAGACTTGGCCCCATTTTTTGTCATCGGCTTTGCTAAATTCTGGATATAGGCGTTCGATGGCTTTTTTGGCCGCGCTTTTTAGCTGCTCTTCTAGGTTGTCTCCTTCTACTTCACTACCGCCTGCCATTTTCACTTGTATGTTTAAGAAAATTTCATCGGTTATGTTTTTAATGCGTGCTTGAGCTGAGCTAATACGCAGCTCCATCGCACTCTTGGCATCGCGGCCTGCTTCTGTTTTAGGTGCGCCACGATTTTCTAGTGTGAGTTCTGCCGCTTTTTTATCTACCAAGGCATCGAATAAATCAGATTGATGCAAGCTCGGTAAGTGCAAAAATATGGTGGCTTGGTCTGATAACGCACCACGAACTGACGCTAAAAAGTTTTTCTCTGATTCGTTATGCACCCAGACGTAGAGCTTTTCGTTAATATCTGCAGGGGGCGTCGCATCAAAGCAAGTGTGTAACGGGCGCGCCTCATTCATCTCGCCTTGGGTTACACGTGCTTGGCCCACCTGTTGGCGTACAAACTGATTCAACATTTCTAGGCGCATGTTTTCTATGCGATTAGGATTGCCTATTAGTTGGTTACGCTCTGTAATGAATTTGTCGTACCATTGCTGGCTTTCGGCTGTTTGTAAACGATATTCGGTTTGCCCTTGGGCATTTTCGATAGACATCACCAAGCCTTGCTGGCTAAGCGATTCTAACCATTTAGGTACATCGCGGCGCATGCTATCTTTTTCGCCAGCTAGATCTTCGATGAGTAAGTCTGCCAAAGATTCTTCTGTTGCAACAATGCCATGCTGAACATCTGTGGGTAATTTGCCAATAAGCAAAACTAACGCGAGTACTCGGGCTTCTTGACGCTCTTGGTCATCACCTTGTGCTTTGCGTGAGATGGTTTCGTGAATGTCTTTTGAGATCACCTGCGCTTGAACCAACTGTGTTTTTAGTTGGTCGTAGATGAAGTCGGCAGGTAATACTGTACCTAATGGTTTTTCTGCAGTGGTTTTGCATGCATCGTGTACGATACGCAATTGAGTACGTAACTGTGAAACAGTGCCTGTGGCATCTAGAGCATGTAAAATTCTTTCCCAAAAACGACGCCTTACTGGCAACAGTGGGTAATCTGCCACCATGAACTGTTCGTCATCGGTTTTATGTTCGATGACACTGCCATGTAGGTGGCGAGATATTTCACCCAGGTGACTTTTTAATTCGGCATCGATTGCGCTGCGGGCGCTTTCTTTTTTGAGCAAGATAACTTTACGAATAACCGCATCTACATCGGTGTCTTCTAGTTGTATTTTTAATTGAAAACGGCCAAGCAGGCGTTTTAAGTTCTCATCACTACTTAGTGCACTTTGGCCCGTTGCTACGAACAGTACCCGTGACTTTAGTTTAGGTGCGCTGCATAGTTTTTCTACAACATGCTGAATGTCATGAGTTCGATCGACATCTTTAGCAATGAACTGCTGTACTTCATCCAACACAATTAATGTGAGTGGGATTTCACCATTTTGTTCTAATACATCAAAGAATGTATCTTGTAAGTCTTGATCACTGATTTCTTCAGTAACTTTGCTGTACTGTTGCGCTAAGAGCTTGCCTACCGCTACTGGCGATTCAGCTAGATCGGGGATATGTTTGAGTAACGCTTTGTGTAAGTCTGGAGCAACATATAAGTTACGTAATGCCTTTTCCCATTGGGCTTCACCTAACTCTTGCTTGATGGTTTCTAATAAACCCAGTTGTTTAAGCCAAATACTAAAGCGCGCCAGGTGATATTGCTCGGGCATGCCTAATGATTTGAATAAGACGGATAACACGGCTAAGCGTACATTTTTGGTACCAGCACTGCCAATGGTGCCCGCTGCATAGTGTCTGCCCGCAGTTTGAGCTGATATTGAGTCTAGCTCTTCAAACAGTGCTCGGGTTGAATCTGGTAGCTGCGCGATGTTGCGTGCATTTTGACCATTGCCAATTTCTCGGTTAGTCCACATAACAGCGAGCATTTTTGCCAAGTGTGATTTACCTGAACCAAAGAAGCCAGAGATCCAAACACCTGGCTGCTCATCATTGCTGTTAAAGCAATTAATAAATTGCTTTAGTATATTTTCTATACCTTCTTGGTACTTTCCGTCGCATACGAAAGTTTTTAATTCGTATTCCAAAGTCGCTAACGCTTCAGCGTCTTGGCTATCGTTTACTTTGGCGACACCTTGGTTTTTTAATAAATGCGTTGTGGGGTCGTTTTGGTAGATTTCTTTATTAAGCATGTTTAATCCTTATTTATGCTTTTAATGCGGTGGCCAAATAGCCCCAGCCATTTTTTGCGTCGAGCAGTCTGTAGGTGTTACCGTCTTTCTCACCGGGAAAAAACACTAAAAAACGGCCATTTATTTGATCGGCCAACTCTCGAACTAACTCGGATACGGAAGTGATACCAAATAAGGTGCCGCAGCCCAGTAGCGCAACAACAGTCTCACTATTTTCAGGGTGAATATCTGCTTTAAGTTTTTTAACCAAGTCTTCTGCGAAGAACTCGTAATTGGATTCTAAGTATTCTGGGTTTTCAAAATAGGCTTCTGCATAGTCTTGACTCACTAACCATTGCTCAAATGCATGGGTGATGTCTAAAAGCTGCCATTGGTGGTTTTGTTCTTTTGTTACTTGCTCAAATGACTCGAGCCGAGTGCGCAGTTTTAATTCATCTTCTGGCTTGTAAATAGCAAAAATTGATCGTTCTTCTCCGGAAGCAACATTTGGCCATGTTAAGCCGATGTGACTCTCGTATTCGCTCAGTAGATGACTGATTCGATCAGGCATTTATTAATTCCTTTTCTGTTTCCGTCAGCCAATTAGGGAAGCGGATTTCCATTACGTCGCTGGCGTGTGAAAACTTGATGATTCCTCTGCTATGGGCGTTATGCGCTAGTGCAATCACTTCATCTTGAGGTATGCCCAGCATTTTAACCCATTGATTATTAAGAGCAATAGAACCATCGTCGCCATTTAAATGGGCAATAAACAGTGCAAAAGCTACGTTAACGGCCCCTACTTTGGGCTGACTGCGTATTTTTTTTGATCGGCCTTGTAAAAAGCCTGCTTGTGTAAGGCTACCGTTAATATTTTGTGCGAATGAGTTAGCTGAGGAGGTACTGTATCTGCCTGGGTTATGCTCTTCTAACAGCTCAATAGTTTGAGCTTTGCTGTAGGGCTCACCAAGTTTGATATTTTGTAGAATAGGCAAACCTACTCGCAACAAAGCATCACGACAGAAAGCGAGCTGTAAAGCCAACAGAGGCTGATAATCTGTATTTGCTTGCTGCCATAATTTTAAGAAATTGCGAAATAGGCAAACGTTATTATCTAACGTGTATAAATCAACCAAATAGCCATAAGTCAGCTTACGGCTATTTTCGGTATTTTTATGCAGTACGTTGAAGTCGATAATATCTTGTTTAATCAACTTCAGTTCAGCACCATTAGGGTGGAGATTCAGTAATTCAGTAAGCTCAGCTATCATCATACTGCGGGACGCATGTGTACCGCTAATACCGTACTTGAAGCCTAGAGATTCTAACGATTTATTCATTGAGGAGCATCTGTAGTTTGAGTGATTAATGGGTATTCCCTTAACCTTAAATATATTAATAGAATTATAACGATATGCTGCGTACTTAACATCAAACTTATCGACGACTGATACGATTTGCTCTGCTGCGCCTACAATTCATTAGCTTTCTCTTTAGCCACGGTATTTTTAACATTCAATATCAAGCTACACTCCTGGTTATTAGAGCCTATTAAGACCACCGCAGCATAATAGCGGAAGATATCCCAGTAGGCTGAATGGTTATTATTAGAGACTCTTTGGCTGTGGCCAAATTCTATTGACCACTATAACTGTTACACTGTTAACAATAATCGAGAAATGGTCTTATCATTAACCGATAAGACCATTTATTTCATCAACAAACTCGTCACAAACAAAGTTTGGCGATGACTTCCGACCTAGCGAAACATAAAGATCAATTACCTTATTAGCTTCTTTTTCCTTCAACCAGCATGTCACAATATTAAATATTTCCTGTTTATTACTGATGAATGAATTAGAGTTATTCTGATACTGCTCAGCAGGAAACTTTTTTAATGTCTTCGTACGAAGAGTATCATTACTATTCAAGTACCGGATTTTCAAGCTCATCTGAAAGGCCATTGAGTCTGGATCAACATTGTATCTAGCCAAGATTTCAGCTCTTCTCAAAAATTCTTCATCGATCTCATTATATAATTTTTTATCCATCTTCCAGCTTAACGTCTTGTGATAATTAAGCGGTAGCACTGTAATTACTTCGCCTGTTTTAATGTCTTGTACTGCCACAAAGCATTCATTGTCTGGCTGACTGTAAAAAAGACAATGCTGTCTATCAAAGGCAGACTCCAGGCCTAGTTTTATATAGCCACCTTTATCCAGTAATTTCCTAAGGGAGTCTCCATCAATACCTGTTCTCTGACCTAAACGACATAGTGCATGGCGTGTTAACGAGGTGAAACCAAATTTAATTGTCATGTTTAGCTCCTACCAATTAGTGTTTAACTACTGCGCCACGTTGCCAAATAACTTCGCCATACCGGTTAAATCCAAGCACCTTGTAGGCAATGCCAGAACCATTATTATTTAGCGCAACAACCTGGCCAACCTGAGGGTTAGGGCATATTTCGTGCATTTTTTGCTTCCAAGCACTTAAATTACCTGTACGATTTAAAGGTGCTGCATGCCAATTATTGTCTGTTTGATTAATCATAAGAGTTACCTATATTTTTATGTTGTTAGCTACCCAATGTAGCTTTCATATAAATAAACGCCTCCAATGAAGTGGAATTAACATTTAATTGATATTATTTTATTATAAAGAGGTGTTATAAGCCTAACTTATTGATATTTAACGATTTTGAATCGCCCCTAGTTCACTAGACACTCTTTAACTATATAATGAGTTAACAGAGGAGGCCACTATGGCTGGTGAACGATACAACGAAGAATTTAAGATAGCAGCAGTTAAGCAAGTAACCGAAGGCGGATATTCAATAGCCGATGTTGCTAAGCGTTTAGGCATCACAACCAAAAGTCTTTATAACTGGCGTGATCGCTACGGTGAGAACGCACAAGCCTACCAAGAAAAGCAATCGAGTTCAGATGAACTTCGCAAGCTTAAAGCTGAACTTAAGCGTGTAACCGAAGAGCGTGACACCCTAAAGGAAGCCGCAGTGTTCTTTGCCGTCGAGTCGAAGAAAAATACACGTTCATAGAAGCTCGTCGCCATAAATATCCCATACGTACGCTATGTCGCGCACTAGAAATTCATCCTAGTGGTTTCTATGCTTGGCTAGCAAACCCACTAAGTAAGCGTGCAAAAGAAGACGAATACTTACTAGGGTTTATCAAGCAATATTGGCTAGAAAGCGGTTGTGTTTATGGATATCGAAAAGTCTATAAAGACTTACGAGCAGCTGGTGATCAGTGTGGTAAGAACCGCGTATATCGCCTAATGCGAACCGAAGGGCTTCAAGCTCAGCGAGGCTATAAGAGGAAAAACAACTACGGAGGTGGTGACTTATCGACCGTTGCACCAAATCTACTTAATCGTGAATTTAATGTTGAAAAACCAAATACTGTTTGGGTAACGGATATTACTTATATTCGTACACAAGAAGGATGGCTTTTTCTTGCCGTGATCATTGATCTATTTTCACGACAAGTAATTGGTTGGTCTATGGGAGGCCGTATTAATACAGACCTGGTACTTAATGCGATAACCATGGCCTGCTGGCGACGCAAGCCAAGGGGTGAGGTTATTGTACATTCAGATCAAGGGTGTCAGTACACGAGTTATGATTGGCAGAGCATGCTTAAAGCGAATAACTTGGTCGTGAGCATGAGTCGTCGAGGGAACTGTCACGATAATGCATGTGCTGAAAGCTTCTTTGCATTACTAAAAAGAGAACGTATTCGCCGTAAGATTTATCGCAGCAGAGAGGAAGGTAAGGCTGATGTATTTAATTATATTGAGCTGTTCTATAATCCTACTCGGCGTCATGGGAATAATAATGACTTGTCGCCAATGGAGTATGAAAAGAACTATTTTTTGAAACAAGGTAGTGTCTAGGAGGTTAGGGGCGATTCATATAGCATTATTTGTAGAATTTAACACTCTCGTAGATAACACTATTATCGATATTCAAACAAAACACCGCTGCTGGAGTCAGAATAAACATGTACGAAAAATCTTTTTTTGTTTTTTGGGTTACGTTAATCCTATATCTAATAACTTTGGGGACAGTTACATACGTCGGAGTGTATTTAACTTATATTGCAATTCCAATGATTGTCATTTCAGGCCTTGTAATGCTGCTATCAAAACCAAAACCAGAGACGCAAAAAGTTTTGGATTCGGTGTCGTCGCTTACCAAAGAAGCTCGCCAGGCTACAAATGAAATACTAAATGATACTCGAACTTCGCTAGCTCAATTCAATGAAAAACATAAGGTCATCCACGAACACACAAAAGAATTGAGAGAAAGAAAGCACCAATTATCCTTAGCAAAGATCAAACCTGAAGTTGCTTTACAATCAGAGCAAGATGTTATGCGCAGGAAAGAATTAGCAAGCACAATTTCAAATATCGATAGAGATATAAGAGAAATAGATAGCTCAATATCCCAAATCGAAAGGGAGTGTGAGAAACAAATTGAAAGAAAGTATAAAAAATAGCCTAACTTATCACTGACTGACATGTTGGTGGTTTTAGTAAGATTCTTCGCGAGTCTCACGATTAAGTCAGAGTATGTGTTTTTCTTTTGGAGCAGAAAAGAGGAAAATCACCGATAGAAATAGAGTGATATTGGTTGAGGCAATTTATCATAGACTAACAAGTGTTTTATTCACCACTTTTCAAGCTTATTAGCACATTAACATCATGAGAGACTATATGAACTTACATGAAGGCACCTTAAAAACATACTATCCGAACAAAGGCTTCGGTTTTGTCAGCCCAGATTGCAGCTATATAGACCAAGATATATTCTTCCACATATCGAATGTTAAGAATATTGAGAATCAGCTATTCAGACCTAACCTAAAGCTATGGTTTGAAATTGAAACAAACAACCGAGGAGACTATATTTGCAAAGCTTGGGCTTTTCGAGAAGAAATTCCTGAGGAGTATCTATGCATTTTAGAACGTAAAGAAGCTAACAAACGTGCTAGAGAGGCAGCTCGACAACTGAAGATTAATGGAACTCCTGAAGAGCACAAGGAGCGCGAACAATTGGCCAAAAGGTTTAAATACCTAAATTTGTGCCCTGAGCCGACAGATGCAGAAAAGAATATTAGAAGCCTTCAAATCACTTCTGATTTATATAAAACTCTGCAAGAAGAAATGAGACCTGTCAAAACAACATATTTTTACAGAAGCAATGTTTACCGAGAATATACTAGACATTACTGCTTACAAAGGGATTCGCGTTGCTACATAACTCGAAGAGGCCGTCTGTTTTCTCGTACAGTTGATGATACAACATATGATAAACAGACTCGATATGTATGCACGCCTACTTTCGATGATATGTGTAGAGGAATTCTTAGAGATTACGGTAGCGAAGTAATAAAAGTTTGTAGCGTTGAGGAATAACGAACTGCTGAAATATTCGATGAAAATATATTATGCACACGCAAGTGGCTTAAAATGCATCGTATTAGAAAAGCTTATCAATACTCTAGGTACAAACTCTTTAATATGGGATTAATGGCTGTATACACTAAAAGTGTGTTCACGATGTTTAACTGCAACATTAGAATGACAATGATGAAAGATGTCATCAAAAATCCAGCCTTTTGGTTAGGTATACTCTGTTTTGCTCGTTAGCGTTTAGGAGTGGCTTTAAAGCCGTGCATTCTGGTTTGTACAAGACAATTGAATAACCGCTTTAACTGCTGCTACCTTAAACTCTTAGTTGTATCGTTCACCAGCCATAGTGGCCTTCTCTATTAACTCATTATATAGTTAAAGCGTGTCTAGTGAACTAGGGGGATTCATTCTAGCTGATTTCTAGTGTATATTTCATGATAAAGCTTTAGCCATTGGCATCTGAGTGGAAACCATTAGTTATTTTTATACATCTTTTTAATTAGTTTCAAAGTAACTGATAACAAATACGTAAAATACTAGCTCTTTAATAATTTATTGAGCACTTGAAAAGGGTTATTAATTTCCTGATCTCCTTCATCAGAAAGTATAGACAAAGGATTCTCATACTCTTGATAAAGCTTCGCCATCTGTTCAACTTCTTTCTCTGTTAATAAGCCGTTCTGGATCGCCAGTATTGAAATTTCCTGCGAACTTAACCAGATTGTTCTATGTTCATTGCTCGGTGTTAACAAATAGCTAACCAAATCAGAGTATTTGCAGTAATCATAGTCACCCGCTGAGCTATTAAGTCCATAAATATGAGACATATCTACGCAGATTGCTAAACCCCCTAACCGATTATATTTTTGACCTGCAATAGCAATAGACTTATTAAGTTGAGCCCAACCTGAAGCTTTACTACTTAAACTTTTTTGATAGTCTTTTTTAAGCTTCAGCTCACAGAAAATAAGCGAGTCCATTGCAGGCTGAGCAATAAAATCTATCTCTCGAAAATCAAAACCAGCATAATGTCCTGAGTATTTTAGAATACGCTCTTCCATTTCAGTGGTAAGGAGTGACAGTAAACTCTGCATTACGCGCTCCCACTTCATTAATGCTTTGTTATAATCCCTTGCAAAATGATCTACGCCTCTCTGTTTACGAGATGCGCTATTCATTGCTCTATACCTTCTATTATTTGAAATGTATTCAGGGCTTCTGGGGCTGATTAACTCGATTATTGAATATTGTTTGTTCATAATTAATTGCCTATCAAAGAATTAAGCGTTCAATTAGACAAACGTCGTGCGACTGGTGAAATTAACAAAAGATATGTTTTTTTTAAATGATGCTAGCTTAACTAAAAACAAGGTGAGCTAATTCAAGCTGATAGAGTTCTTTTAGACTTCCTCTTTAAGCCTATTGATTTCGGAGCTGAAGTACTTAATGCCTTCCTCTACCTTTTTTATATTTTCATTGTATTCTTTTATGATATTTGATTGTTCATGTTGGGTGTATATGCCACTGTCTATTTCATCTTGATATTTTCTCATCATTTCGTCTTTGCGTTTTAATAGATACTTCACAAGTATCTTGTATGTAGCTAAACACTCATAATTATTTTTATAATTAACCTTAAGATATCTCATGAATGAATCTTGCTTAAACCATCGTGAAATAATTCGATAATAGAAATATAAAAGATGAATTTTAAAAACAGAAAACCTAGATCTCATCCAATAAAATTTAATTACTAATTTATATGTAATAATCTTAAAAAATAACAATACAAAATTAAATATGGTAAATACCACGTACCCCAACACTGCAAGCATCACAATTGCTTTAGTTAATGCAAGTATAAAATGTACTGTAAAAATGAAGAAAGTAGCGATAAATATTCCCACTACTCTACTTATTATAATTTTCAACTCCATAAAAAAACCAATAACATAGTTATAATCACCACCCCAGCAGGCTTCAAATATAGTTCATTCAATGATACTCTCAAATACCTATCCAGGAGGGGATTTAAATTTTCTCTTCCCCCACGCTCATGAAGAAGAGAAATATCATTAAGGAGAAATTCTTTAGCACACATATAACGATAAAGCTTTCCTTTTATCTTTTTTCTAATCTCATTAGCTATAACTGCTTTGTACGAACTTTTATCAATAACATTAATAGGTGAGTTTTTTATACTATTAATTTTATTGTCTATATATTCTTGCCATCTTTCTTGTAAATTTTTATGGTCAATCTTTACCCATAACTTAAGATAAAGATACATCCAATAATAATGATTATTTTCAATACCAGGATCAATACATATGTCCTCTTTATTATCTATTACCAAAAGCCATCTATAAAAGTCTTTTTCAATTTTATTTCGCCAAATCAAGTAGTCACTCGATTTCTCAATCCATTTTTTTAACTCAGGCCATTCATCCAGCAATCTATCACTGACAAGAGTCATTGCAGGTAATTGCTCATAATTGTCTACGTAAATTAGTAGATCAGCATCAATAAATTTCTGGATAACTTTTCGCAATGGTGGTCGCATTAGTTCAATAATTGTTATTGGCACGGATTTGACAAAAGAGCCAGACTCTTGCATATAGCCAACAAACAGCTCGTAGAACTCAGCAGCTAAGCCTTCATCAGCCCCTTCAGAGATTAATATCTCATTTGCACGGTATGCGACAGCCCCGACTAGTCCTCCCAACTGTTCATAATCAGAAAATATTAAAAGACTTGTATTTGATCCTCGTTGAATCGCTTTCTGGTAGAGTTGCTCTAATAAAAAACTTAGCATCGGCAACGAGTCTTCAGTACGTATAACCTCTGATAATATTAGATCATCAAGACTCTCGCCACTTTCTTTAATTTCATAGGAGAGCCCTGAAAAAATAGCTTGTTGTTGAATAATTGCTTTCCAGTTTTCAGCAGATAATCGTGATGCTAAAGAGCTGATCTTTGGCTCATGCAACGCTTTACACCCCAAGAATTCACCCAGCCTCTCAATTTTTATTGCCACTAAAATATCTAAAGAATTAAACGCCTCCACTATTGCTTGTATGGTTTTAAACTCTGCAACAATTTTTTCATTGAGTTTACCTGGAGGAGTTAGCATTTCTTCAAGTTGATCAATTACAATAAAACAAGCTTTAGAGTCGTCCTTGACAATGTTTGATAAGAAATCAACACCCTCAGTTGTGGATTCCTCTAACCTTCGGTGAAGATCATCGACTGTAATGCTCTTTGACTTTAGGTCCCAAGCTATACTTAATTGCTCTAAGACGTAATACAAAACTCCGTCCGACTTTAAGGTTTCTAAATACGTTTGACTTGAACAGTAATACTCAGGATTATCGCGCTCTAACCTAGGTATTAAGCCTGCATTTATGATAGACGTTTTTCCTGATGCGCTGGCACCTGTAAAAATTAAGACACTACGGGTTGATTTTAAGTCCTGATACAGTAGTTCAACATCACTTTCGCGACCAAAAAAACGAACGCTGTCTTCATAGTTAAAGCTTTTCAGGCCTTTGAACGGCTCCCAGCGGCCTAAGGGGTCGCCGTCATAATCATCGCCGAGAAGAGTCCCCAATACTGACTGTAGCCGAGTAACAGGGACTAAAATCCCACCCAACTTAGTGACTTTGCGTCTTTGTGCATCGCTAATATCGTTAGTATTTTGTTCAGGATAGCAAAGATAAAATTGAGAAATTTCTGGCTTATGGGTACTGACGAATTCACACGTTGACTGAATTTTATCGCTAAGGTGGCTGATCGGCCTCACCTGGCCTGAGGTCAGTACTTGCCCTGTGGCAAAAATAGGATGCTCAAAGCCCCCTGATTTTTTTAGTACTAAACGCCACCATGAATCAAACACCGCCAAAGCATAACCCAAACCACTGCTGCTACTGCCTTGTGTGAAGTTGAACGCCTCACTCTGCATAGAAACGAGGTTAATACTGGCACGGTAACGATGACGTTGATCTAAACCATTAAGAGAAACATACGCCGCAATAGCAGCCACCTCTAAATACCTTCCTTGCTCACTAAAGGATTCAGAGGTTAGTTGTTGCTTGAGCTTAAGATTAAGTACCCCCTTAGCCACTGAGTCACCCAATTTGCTTTCTTGCGGTCGAACATCAGCTTTTAAAATGGTTTTTGTACTGGTTAATATGTAGATCATTTAATTATCCAGTTTTGGACTAATCTTTAATAACAACATCTATACTTAAGTTACCTTTTACTGCCTTAGACTTTTTGGCTTCAACTAATACACCGCTGCCTTCTGCCGCTCCACCAACCTCATCTATATAGAGATTTGCCTCTAGTAAAGGTTCGCCATTATTCGATATGACAACGTCGATGGATTTACCTATATAAGCAGATAGAGTTTTTTCCATACCCCCTTTATCTGAATTATTTGGTGAAAGATAAATATCGACCTCATTTTCTGAACCAATAACTCGACGCACATCTAGTACGAAGCCTGCTCCGCCAAAACTCATGGGTTGAGAAAACCAATCCCCTAATGATTGGCCTGCAGCCGCTAATAATTCTGTGGAGCCTAAGCTATCAACTATTTTCGTCTGTGATCTAGGTTTAAAAGCAACAATATTATTAGGTGTCTGTTCAGTTGCCCCGCTGGCCTTCTTTAATAGCATATCCAGCTCAGAGCTAAGATCTTCAGGCATTCCGGTTTCCATTTCTGCTTTAACGTCAGCCATTATTTTTGACAACGTTTCTTCAGCATGAATAGCTAGAATTTCCTTTGTTATATCCTTTTTAGTCATAGCATAGCCCCTGCGCTCTCTAATTGTTCCCGTAAGATCTCTATTTGTTCGTGTGGGCTTGAAACCTTAATACCATGAGGTTGAGTGCACATGGTAACTTTATCTATGAATCGCTTTAACTCTTGAGTAGGATTGCTTGACTGATACCCTAAATGACCTGCCAAGGCTTTCATCGGCATGCCATAGCTAGCAAATTCCCAAAATGCTGCATAGAAGAAACGTTTTCGCTCTACATTTTGTATTTCTAGAGACACTGATTCGAAACAGCTTTTAATCCATTGATAAGCATCTTTAGCAAACAAATACTGTTCTGGTGTCTCAAATGAATGTATAGCGGCTTCTGAGTCACATACATCCTCTATAGGTGAATTAACGATATTTTGAGAACGAGCGCCCGTGGCCTCTCTCTCAGACTTCGTTAACTTTCGGTTAATCCCTTGAAGCTTTAATTGGTCCATATAACAAGACCACACTGTTTTATCAACGTAACTGTTAATGATTTTCTCATTTTCTGCATCGCTTATGTTGTATTCATCAAAGAAATTACGCTTGAAAAGTTTTAAGAACGCTTCTTGCGCAATATCCTCTTTAAACTCTTTATGCTCAGGAGTTTTAACTTTCCAAGCCGTAATTTTTTTAATTAGGCTTAAATACATGCCTAATTCATTATTGCCAGCGACCATAGATATCCCTTCTTATTATTAAAATCATAGGAAACAATCAATATTTAATCGCCACTTTAAACTAAACGCTGCGATTTCGTAAAAGTTAACAAAATGATGGTTTTTTAAATTAATACAAATTGTTAATGCTCTCAAAGTTACCCGACCACCAATTTGACCAGTCACTGTAGGGACTATGCTTATCGCACATATAAGAGCACCTCTTATTTGTGACAGTCTAGCCCATTAATAATAGACAAAACCTTCACCATACATTGCCAATACTATCTTAGTCATGAGCAATGCTGCAACTCTCCTAAGAATGCTGATTTTGCAAGCAGAATCTCTCATTCAGCCCATTTATAGGCCAATATAGACATTTTAACTTGCGAATTCAGCCTAGTGTGCTTTGAAACTTAAAGCCGAGAGTTTATATTTCAAAGCTTCTTAAACTGTGGCCAGATTTACTTGGCCACTACATCCCCCCTACCTTTAATCAAAATATATTTCCAACAACTTGTTAATTTCAATCAGTTTGATGCGTTTAGATAATTAAACAGCTTCTGAAATAAGCTGTAGAAATGAAGAAACCAATTTTGACCTGATCTGCGAAAGTAGAGGTTTAAAATACAACCATCTTCTAATACACATTAATTGAGAGTAAACCATGACTACATTTTTAAATAATTTAAAAAACTTCAAAGGAAAAAGTAAGGCGCAATTTGAGCAGTTCATTTTAGAAAATTCTAAAAAGTCTGTTTTAAAAGAACTTGAAGACAACCATATCAATGTAAATGATATAACTTCTGAAGAAATGGAAGAGTTAATTGCTGAAGAAGTTAAAACTCAGCGTGAATATGCCAAGGGCCTTGCAACTGGTTCACTTGGATTCGCTGTATTACTGGAGTTATTAGGATGATGCGCCTACTCAGCCCACTGCTGATTTGGGCTTTTATTAAAACAAATCGAGACGTTTTAAAACGATTACTACTGATAGCATTCTCGTACCTGTTTATTTTAATCATTTTTACTGACTTTGAAGCTGTATTTTTTTCAGACAACATCATCGCCTTCAAACTGATTAAGTGGTTAATAATTGCGTGTGCGTTTATTCATGTGGCCTTTTTATTTAAGACACTAAAACCACAAAGAATATCTAAAAAGGAAACCACTGCCATTGTTAATGCACCGATATTATTAACTCGCTCTCAAAAGATCATTAATAAGCATAAGGATACCTACAAGGATGGAGCTTGAAGTGCTTGGTGATAAGCAGCAACAGACAAAACATTATATTGATCATGTTATTAAATACTGCAACAAGGTTGAAGATACTATTTTACAGAATGATATCTCGACCCAGGTCGAAGAAAAGTTGGCGAGTATTGGCATTGCGACTGTCTTTATGTGGTTAGTTGGTATTTTTTTAACATTTACGGGTGCTGGTATCGTTTTATTTATAGTCGGCTTGATTTTATCCAGAATCATTAATGCAAAGATATATGGTAAACCCCGTAATATAGAAAAATTGAAAGAAGAAGAAAAAGTTTTATTGGAATATATGCACTCATATTTGAAGCAGCTTCGTGGCATTAAAATGAAAGTAGGGATTGCATCTAAAAGAAATCAATCCCTTTTCGTGGACTACCCTTTGCGTAAAGTCGAGCTATTGAACTTAACCGAGCAGGTTAATAGCCTAAATATTCAGCATTTGAGTATTAAATATCGCACTGTTTATTCAAAATTCAATAAGTCACATAGCCGTTTAACTAAACACCTCAATAACGCTTATCAAATTAACGGAAGAGACTTTTATGATTTCTAACATTAGCGCCCTATTTATTTGTATTATCATTATATTTTTCATAGCCAGCTTGCTACGTAATACAAACTACCGAAACGAGTGTGTAGGTATTGGTATTTTGGGTACTTTTGTAGGCATCACTTTTAGCCTATATCATTTTGATGCGGCTAATATTTCAGGCTCAATCCCTACTTTTATTGATGGCCTTAAAATGGCTTTCATAACCTCAGCTGTTGGTGTTTCTGCTTCTATTGTTTTATCGCTAAAAAAACCTGATTCAGAAGTAAGCAGTTTGGAAGCACTGATTGAACTTCAAAAAGCTAACAACCACATATTAGAAGCATCGCTTGCTAACTTAGCAGAGAGCTCTAGCCAAGAGATTATAAAGGCTCTGAAGGAGGTTATTGGTGACTTCAATAACAATATTGAAAACCAGTTTGGTGATAACTTTAAGGCACTAAACGAAGCCTTTCATAAATTGATTATTTGGCAAGAAAAATACACCGTAATGATTGAAAACCAACAGGAGGAAACTAAAAAGCAACACGAGTTAACTATGAAGCGCTTGGCTGATTTTGAGGTCGTGGAAAACATGAGAATAGATGCCTTACAAAAACAAGGTGAATCATTTGTTCAGTTATTAAATACTCAAACCAATGAGCTAAAAAATCAAACAGAAGCAATACATACCATTACGTCAAAACTTATGACGCATTCAGGTGAAATAACCAGCAACTTAACTACAAGCGTCGGTAATGTAAACAAACAGATTCAAAATTCGGTAAAAATAGCAGAGGATAACCTCACTACCCTAATCGGTGTCGCTAATGGGCAGTTAAGATTATGAATAAGACAGTTTCTATGGGCTTAGCTGATATGATGTCTGCGTTAATGATGGTATTTATGTTCATTTCAATTGCTTTTCTGGCGCAACTTGAACGAAGCCATATCAGCTTTACTAAAGAGCTTAACACTGCACTTCACAATGAATTTGATCAGGATTTAGAGCGCTGGAAGGCACAGATCACCAGTGAAAATGTAGTGCGATTCCACGCCCCTTTTATGATTGGTAGTACAGCAATACCGAACGCCTTCCAGAACGTATTGAAAGAGTTTTGTCCTCGCTACATTAAAGTTCTTGTTAAAGACGACTTTATTAATGGAATTCAAGAAGTTAAAGTTGAAGGGCACACATCAAAGGGGTGGAATAAACACACAAGCCCTGAAAGTAGCTTTATTAACAACATTGAGTTATCACAGCAACGAGCCATCAATGTATTATCTTTTTGCTATCTATTAGAAGATAAAAATATCACCCTTAACCGCGAGTGGCTAGAGCAGTTCTTTCACGCAAATGGTTTAGCATCTTCCAAACCCATCTATATTGATGACCACATCTCTGCCAACTTATCTAGAAGAGTCGATTTTATGATTATTCCAAAATTTAACTCAGAACACTTGAATATGTAATAAATCATTCACTGCATCAAAGAACAAAATACCTGTCTATATTTCTAGTACATTACAGAGTCAAAGCCTCAAAATAAGCTGATAAATTATAATGATGCTCCTTACTAATAAAGGGCTATTTATAATATTTAGGTCCATTTTTATTATTTGAAGCATCCCAACCCCCTATCAAACCTCCCCTCCAAGTCTTTCACAGCTTACTATAAATAATCAAATTAATAATAATTTCCAGTTTTTTGTTAATTCTCAATTTTAGTGACGTTTATATATACCCAAACAATACAAAAGATGATTTTTAGGAGTATTTATGAACGCAACAATGACTCAACTCTCTCAGGTAGAAGCTGTAGCTTCTTTTAATTTCCCACCTGCCTTTCAAGCTATTCGCTCACTCTATAGTAAGAGACATGGAGATAGCACATGGCTTAGCCTTGAGAGAGGACGCGCCATTATAACGAGTGAGGATCAGGCTGAGCAGTTTTTATTTTCTTTTGGTAACATGCATGAAGCTAAAATGAAGCGTGCTTGCTCTTTGATGATCGAGAGTTTTAAAGACCAGAAAGAAAGCTTTAATTCTGTTGACATTATTGACTATGGCTGTGGTCAAGCATTGGCATCTATCGTGACGCTTAATTACCTTCAGTCAACAGGTCTTAATAAAGAGTACGTTGGTAAAACAACATTAATTGAGCCAAGTAAAATAGCCCTTAACAGAGCTAAAATGTTTATCGGTAGTGCGCCTAGTATTAAAGCCCTCAACAAAGAGATCGATGAGCTAAGCACTACAGACCTTGCTACAGATAAAGATGCAATTAAACTTCACCTGTTTTCAAATATACTCGACATGGGTGGTGATGTATTTGATATTGAGCAATTAGCCTGTAACATCAAAGCATCACAAAAAGGTATAAATTATTTTCTATGTGCGAGTCCAGTTATAGGTGGGAGGGTTGATCAGCGACTTGAGCACTTTGTCGAACAGTTTCATGGATTATCTTGTGAAATAATTGCTCACGAGAAAGGACTCATTCGTTCGGACAAAAGTTGGACCAAAAACATTTGGGTATTTAAGGTGGATTTATAATGTTTGATTTATTTGAAGAATCTAATAAGACAAGCCTTCCTTTTGACTTGCCTGAAGATGCTGATTTCTCAGTATCAGAAATTGAACAACATAGTGGCTTCCATATAAAGGTGCCAAATGGTGAGTTGTTTTATGCTGAACATTTTTTCAATAAAATAATAAGTGATCGCTGTGTTGAATATTTTCTGGAAACTGAAAATAATGTATTGCAAAAATCGGACTGGCATACATGCTGTGAAGAAGCGTTAAAGCAGATTCCATTTAAAAATATTCAATGGCAACACGACAAGCTAAACATGTACGGTAAAACTGTGTATTTACCACGTTATTCAGCTTGGTATGGTGATAACGACAAGCCTTATACTTATTCTGGGATAACACTTCAGCCTAAGCCGTGGAATAAAGGGTTATTATTTATTAAAGCTCAAATAGAGTCTGTTACTCCTGAAACATTTAATAGCGTATTAATGAATTGGTATCGAGACGGTGAAGACCACATTAGCTGGCATACCGATGAGGAACCAGAACTAGGTATAAATCCCACTATAGCATCTGCAAACTTTGGCGAAACTAGGGACTTCGTATTAAAACATAATGAAACAGGACAAAAAATAGTCATTCCATTAAAGCATGGCAGCCTATTAATCATGAGTGGCGCACTTCAACACCACTGGAAGCATTGTGTTCCTAAGCGTAAAAAAGTAAAAGGTTCAAGGTTTAACCTAACATTTAGAGTTATTAAAAATAAATAAAAATTGCTGGGAGGGGCACCTCCCCTAAATATTTTATTACTTTATTCGTAATAGCCTAGTTTTTTTTAACCATTCTCTTCCCTTACCCTCTCTGCTATCTCCCCTACCTCACAATCAAAATACTCACACAATAAACCGAGTACATTTGTTGATGTGCTATAGCCTACCTTGTTTGAAATTCGGGACAGTGTCACCCGATGAATTCCTGTTGCTTCAGAAATTTCATCAAGCGTGATATTGCGTTGTTCTTCAAAGCCTTTATTAGCTATTAATTCTTGCAGCCTAAATCGAATCATTGATTCTAATCCTTACATAATTGTCCCAATTATGACTTATTTTTTATATTTGCTGCAAATATGTTTCAAAAACACTTGATTGATGTAGCATATATGTTATGTTTGGATCATATTAGTTAATAAAGAGGATAAATACATATGAGTACTTACATAACCGTTAACGAATTAGCCGAGCGTTTGCATTACAACCCTCGCTATATAAACCAATCCCTTAAAGATTCTGTTCTTTTTGAAGGTAAGCATTACATCCGTCCTTTTGGTGGACGCAAGGTGCTTTATATCTGGGAAGCTATCGAAGAAGAGATGTCACGTTATAGCCGTATCGCCAATGGTGCTATTCCAATGAGCAATGGAGGTCACTGTTATGGGTAGCATCCGTTCAAGAAGTGAAGGTGGAAATTTATTTTTTGATTTTCGCTATGAAGGCAAGCGTTGTCGTGAACAGACTCTGTTAACTGATACCGCTACAAACCGTAAAAAATTAGAAAGAGTTTT
>TARA_B110000196_G_scaffold319220_1_pt1 | contig 50685 bp, 49 predicted proteins | sample TARA_B110000196 | Tara Oceans TARA_B110000196 (sample SAMEA4397072) | marine metagenome | biome: Polar Biome; feature: [MES] marine water layer (ENVO:01000295) within the mesopelagic zone...; material: water (ENVO:00002006), including particulate matter (ENVO:01000060) such... | reverse complement strand
TCATAGGAAATATTTTGAGCAAACTTAAATATAAATTTTCTATTTATTACCTATATATATCAAATAATAAGGTTTTTACAAATCAATTATTATCTGATTATTAAATAAATCTTTCATTTCTTGACTTTTTCTAATAAGATTAAAGTCATTATTATAGAAACAAACTTCTGCTGGAGTATATCTAGAATTATAATTACTACTCATTGAGAACCCATATGCTCCAGCATTTTTAAAACATAAAATATCTCCTTTATTTATTTTCGAGATTTCTCTGTCTTTAGCAAATGTGTCATTCTCACAGATATAACCAACTACAGAATATTTTTCTTTTTCAGCAATAGGGTTTGATATGTTTTCAATTTCATGGAATGAATTATAAAGAGCTGGTCTAATAAGATGATTAAACCCAGAGTTTATTTGAGCAAATTTTTTTTTAGGCCCTTCTTTTACATAATTAACTTTGGTTAGAAAAAAACCAGCTTCGCTAACCAAAAATTTTCCAGGCTCAAAAATTAGATCAATATCTTTATTATATTCTTTTTTAAAATTATTGAATTCAATGCTTATTTTTTCACCTAATTTTTCCATATCTGTATAGGTATCTCCCTTGAAATAAGGCACTTTAAACCCACCGCCTAGATCTATAAACTTTATATTCTTAAATAGTAAAGCTAGATTAAAAACTGTTTTTGCTCCTTTGATAAAGCTATTAATATTAGAAATATCACTACCTGAATGAACATGAATTCCATCAATCGAAATTTTATTTTCTTTTTCAAGATTAACTAATCTGTCTATTTGATTAACAGGTATTCCAAATTTAGATTCAGAATGTCCGACTCTTGTTTTATAGTTTCCTCCATCGAATATGTTAGGGTTAACTCTAATAAAAATAGATATATTTGGAAAGTTTAGAGAAAATTCTGTTATCGATTCTATACTGTCTAAATTTATTTTGACTCCGAGTTTTACAGCTTCCTTAATTTCTTCCATGGAAACTCCATTAGGTGTGTAGATAATGTCATTAGCTTTAAACCCAGCCTTTATGCCTAATTTGATTTCTTGAATTGAAACTGCATCTAGGCCACAATCTAAATTCTTAATAAATTTTAGGATTGAAACATTTGATAAGGCTTTAGCTGCGTATTGGACTTTAATACTACTAATGCTTTTAAATGAGTTATTGAATTTGATTAGTTGGGATTTGATTTTGTCTAAATCATACAGGTATATTGGAGACCCAAAAATCTCTGTCGCTTTCAAAAGTAGTTTTCTATCCATTAGATCAATTTATTTTTAAATATAAATCTGATTTTAATTAATTCAAATAGTTTAAGTTTTGTAGTTATATTTGCCATCATGAATCTACATGAATATCAAGGTAAAGAAATTCTAGAGAAGTTTAATGTAAAAGTTCAGAAGGGTTATGTTGCAGAAAATCCTGCTGCTGCTGTTAAGTGTGCTGAAAAAATTAATAAAGAAACAGGAACTAAGATTTTTGTAATTAAAGCTCAAATTCATGCAGGTGGAAGAGGAAAGGGTGGAGGTGTTAAGATTGCAAAAAATCTTGAAGAGGTAAGAACTATTGCTTCGAATATTCTTGGAATGAATCTTGTTACTCCTCAGACTCCTCCAGAAGGTAAGCTTGTTAGAAAGGTTTTAATCGCTGAAGATGTTTATTACGATGGAGAATCTGAAAGGTCTGAGTTCTATATTTCAGTTCTATTAAACAGGTCTAGCGCAAAAAATATGATAATCTATTCTACAGAAGGTGGTGTAGATATTGAAAGTGTTGCTGAAAAAACACCAGATTTAATTTTTCAAGAAGAGATAGAGCCTGGTAATGAATTGCTTCCTTTTCAAGCAAGAAAAATTGCTTTTAATTTAGGTCTTTCGGGAGATGCATTTAAAAATATGGTTTCATTTGTTTCTTCGTTATATAAGGCGTATCAAATGTCTGATGCCTCATTGTTTGAAATAAATCCTGTTTTAAAATCTTCTGATGACAAAATTATTGCGGTTGATTCAAAAGTAACTCTTGATGACAATGCTTTGTTCCGTCATAAAGAATATGAATCAATGAGAGATCTTAATGAAGAAAATCCAGTAGAGGTGGAGGCAAGAGCTGAGGGGTTAAATTATGTTGATTTAGATGGGAATGTTGGCTGTATGGTAAATGGTGCCGGGTTAGCTATGGCTACTATGGACCTTATTAAGCTTGCAGGAGGTGAGCCAGCCAATTTTTTAGATGTAGGAGGAACAGCTGATGCTGAAAGAGTTGAAAAAGCATTTAGGTTAATATTGAGAGATGATAACGTTAAAGCTATATTAGTCAATATATTTGGAGGTATAGTAAGGTGTGATAGGGTTGCCGAAGGTATTGTTTCAGCATATAAAAATCTTAAAGAAATTGAAGTTCCCATAATTGTTAGGCTACAAGGAACTAATTCAATGGAGGCAAAAGAGATTATTGATAATTCTGGACTAAATGTTTTATCAGCAACTGGGTTTGACGAAGCTGCAAAAAAGGTTCAGACTGCCATAAAGTGACAATATGTCGCTAATCACTCTTCTTTTTATGACAAAAAGTCATATTTTTATGTTTGGTATTTATTTTGACTATAGTTAATTGATTTTAATTCAATTTTTCATTGTTTTAAAATTATTGTTTAACTAAAAAAAAGATTATGAAAATTGTAAAATTTAATAACAAACAGATATTTCCATCATTAATAAATGAATTTTTTAATGATGATTTTGGGGTTAATTTTTTAAATAGAAATCATTCTGTTCCTTCTGTAAACACGATCGAAAATGATGATTCTTTTGAAATTGACTTAGCTGTTCCTGGTATGAAAAAAGATGATTTTTCTATTGAATTAGATAATAATGTACTTATAATATCATCTGAAACATCAAATAATGTCTCAAATGAAAATTTAAGACTTAATGAATTTAATTATTCATCTTTTCAAAGATCATTTAAAATTCCAGAATCGATTAATTTAGATAAGATCAAGGGAAATTATAAAAATGGAATCCTGAAAGTATTACTACCTAAGAAAAAGGATAGTATATCAAAAACTAATAGAGTAATAAGTATTGGATAATTAAAAAGGTGCATGAAAATGCACCTTTTTTTATTTGACTTTATCTTTAAGGAATTTTATTTTATCTCTTATCTCAGCAGCTTTGATAAAGTCTAATTTCTTTGCTGTTTCTTCCATTTCTTTTCTAAGTTCTTTGATCTTTTTGTCTAAAGCAGCCTTAGTTAAATATTTATCCAAATCTTTTTCAAAATCTTTAAAATCTGTTGAAATTAATTGTTTCTCCTTCTCAAATACAGTATCAAAAGATTTAATCATTGCCTTTGGTGTAATTTTATTTTTCTTATTGTATTCTTCTTGTTTACTTCTTCTATAAGCAGTCTCTTCAATTGTTTTTTTCATACTATTAGTTATTCTATCAGCGTACATAATAGATTTTCCTTTAATGTTTCTTGCAGCTCTTCCAATAGTTTGGGTTAATGATCTGTGACTCCTTAAAAATCCTTCTTTATCTGCATCTAGAATTACAACAAGAGAAACTTCAGGAAGGTCTAAACCTTCCCTTAATAGATTAACACCTACAACTACATCAAATATTCCTTTCCTTAAATTTTGTATAATTTCAACTCTTTCAAGTGTATCGATATCACTATGGATATAGTTTGTTCTAATTTCAGATTTAAGAAGAAATTTTGTTAATTCTTCAGCCATTCTTTTTGTCAAGGTTGTAATTAAAACTCTTTCATTTGATTCTACTCTTAATAAAATTTCTTCTATGAGGTCATCAATTTGATTTTTAGCTGGTTTAATTTCAATTATTGGATCAAGTACTCCAGTTGGCCTAATAATTTGTTCAATAAAGAATCCTTCACTTTTATTTAGTTCATAATCAGCTGGTGTTGCACTTACATAAAGAACCTTATTTTGAATATCTTCAAATTCTTTAAATTTAAGAGGTCTATTATCTAATGCAGCTGGTAATCTAAAACCATAGTTTACTAAATTCTCCTTTCTACTCTTATCACCTCCATACATTGCATGAACTTGAGGAATTGTAACATGACTTTCATCAATAACCATAAGATAGTCTTCGGGAAAATAATCCAATAAACAAAAGGGTCTTGATCCTGGCTTTCTTCCATCTAGATAACGTGAATAATTTTCAATTCCTGCGCAATAACCTAGTTCTTTTATCATTTCAAGGTCAAATTCGGTTCTTTCTTTTATTCTTTTAGCTTCAAGTTTACGTTCACTTTCTTCAAAATATTTCACTCTTTCTTCAAGATCTGTTTCAATATTATTTATTGCAGATGAAATACTTGATTCTGAAGTAACAAAACTATTAGCTGGAAAAATTCTTATAGATTCGAAATCTTCAAGTTTATTAAGTACAATAGGATCAATTGATTCAATACTTTCAATTTCATCTCCAAAAAAATTAATTCTATAAAAAATATCTGAGTAACTAGGAAAAATATCAATAATATCACCATTTACCTTAAAACTACCTCTGTTAAGTTCATCAATACTTCTTGAATATAGTCCTTTGACAAACTGAGATAATAATTTAGTTATTGAAATTTTTTGATTTATTTTAATTTCCGTTACATGTTTTTTAAATTCTGACGGATTCCCAATTCCATATATGCATGAAACAGAGGCAACTACTATAATATCTTTCCTCCCAGAAAGTAAGGATGAAGTTGCGCTTAACCTATATTTTTCAATTTGTTCATTTATTGAAAGATCTTTTTCAATATATAGACCTGAACTAGGCATATATGCTTCAGGTTGGTAATAATCATAATAGGAAACAAAATACTCAACAGAATTATCAGGGAAAAAACTTTTAAATTCAGAAAAAAGTTGTGCAGCTAATGTTTTATTATGAACTAAAACTAATGTTGGCCTATCTAATTTATTAATAACATTAGCAACTGTAAAAGTTTTTCCAGAACCAGTTACACCCTGAAGAGTAACATGATTTTGATTCTGACTATAACTGTTAATTATCTCGTTAATTGCTTGAGGTTGGTCTCCAGTTGGAGAAAAATCAGAAGTTAAGTTGAAACTCATTGGGTTATTTTAGCTTAAATCATCTTTCAGTGCTTCCTCACTATCTGGATTATTAAGAAATATATTTGTCGGAGACTCATTGGGAACTTCACCAACAGACAAAACACAGAAAGGATACTCTTTATCTTTAATTTTTTCTACAGATTCATTAACATCGATAAAAAATGTCCAATAATTTAAAAAATCGTAGATGTATATTAATTTATCTCCTTTTGAGTTTATAAATTCCGAAATACTAGAATCAGAATATACTTTGTCATTATCATCAAGTTTAAAAATTTTAATTTCTTCATCTCTTTCCCAATTCTCATTCGATTTAAAAAAAGTTGATGGTTCACTAGAATCAAAACCAAAAAAACTTGATATTGTTTTATGAAATTCAATCATTGATGAAGATGCATCAATTTCTATATCTCTTAAGACATCTTCTTTTACATTTAATATTATTCTAATTCTTAATACCATGATTTTTATTTAATAATACATAAAAATAAACCTGAAAACCAATTATAAGTGATGAAATTAATAAATGAATTGGTTGAGTAGAAAAAGGAAAATTAAAATAGTACATCATTATCCCTGACAATATTTGAATAACTAAAAGTATCATTATAATGTTAAATATTTTACTAACAATAATCATTTTTTTGAGCTTTAAGAATATTAAACTATTTATAAAAAATATAATTATTGAGAAGCTACGATGAAAATAGAAACTTTTAGGAGGATTAATGAGCCACCTGCTTTTTTCAGAATAATTATATGATAACATTTCAATATCTATAAATTGTCTTATTTCTGTTCCAGAAAGCACTTGAATTATAAGTAATATTAATGAAATAAGTGTAAGGGTAGAAAGATATCTATTAAATATTAGATTGGATTCTTTTTCATTTAATTTTGACAATAAAATAAATAGAACAGATACAATTAATATAGCCACAACCATATGAATAGTTATTTTACTTGCTAAAAGATTACTATCCACTAGTGTTTTTCCTAACCAAGCTTGAAATAAAATACCTGTTAATGATAGAAATGTTAGTATTGTAATTGATCTTTTTTTCTTAATAAATTTGAGTGAATTTATAAAGAGTAATAAGACCGATAATCCTGCTATTGCACCAATTAGTCTATTTATATATTCTATCCATGTATGATATACATTAAATTTAGAATAGTCATGTTTCGTATAATTTGACCAATTTTCTCTGTTAATCGAATCAACGGTTTTAAAATCTTTATTTGCATAAATTAAACTATCATTGAAAATAATAATTTGATTTTTTTTATAATTATGATTCTTTTTCCATTGAATATCTGATCTATCTGTAGGGGGGATTAAATAACCAAAACATTTTGGCCAATCAGGACATCCCATTCCACTTCCTGTCATTCTAACTATTCCTCCAGCAAGAATAACTATATATACAATTACAATTGATGCTATTGTTAGGGTTTTGATCTTTCTCATTATTAAAGTCCTAAAGACTTTCCTTTAATTTTCATCAAATTAAATGCTGATTTATAATCATTTTCAATTTCTCCATCAAGAATTGCATTCTTTATTTCATCTTTTATTATTCCTACTTCTTTACAGGGACCAATTTTAAAATGTTTCATTATTATTTCACCTGTAACTGGTGGTTGAAAATTTCTAATATTATCTTTTTCCTCAACTTTTTTAATCTTTTCTCTAACAATTTTGAAATTATTATGATACTCTTCAAATTTTTTTTTATTTTTTGTTGTTATATCTGCTTCACATAGAGTTAATAAGTCATCTATCGAATTACCTGCATCATATATTAATCTTCTTACTGCAGAATCAGTTACAATCTCTTTAGCAATTATAACAGGTCTTGAGCTCATCATTACAATTTTTTGAACATATTTCATAGACTCATTTAATGGCATTTTTAATCTATTAAATATCTGTTTAACCATTTTAGATCCAATAAATTCATGACCATGAAAAGTCCAACCTATTTCTTTATTAAATCTTTTTGTTGAAGATTTTCCTATATCATGAAGAAGAGCAGCCCATCTTAACCAAATATTATTAGTTTTAGATGATATATTATCAACAACTTCTAGAGTATGATAGAAGTTATCCTTATGAGTTTGACCCTCAACTTCTTCAATACCTTTAAGTGATTCAAGCTCAGGTAGAATTGTCTTAAGAATATTTAATTTATCAAGCAAAATAAAACCATTTGATGGTTTATCTTGCATTAATATTTTATTGAGTTCCTCACTAATTCTCTCTCCTGATAAAATCTCAATTCTATTTATGTTTCTCTTTATCGACTGAAAAGTATTTCTTTCAATTTTATAGTTAAGTTGACTCGAAAATCTAACTGCTCTTAACATTCTCAAGGGGTCATCTGAAAAAGTCTTATCTGAATCTGTTGGTGTCTTTATAATACCCTTATTTAGATCGCCAATTCCATTAAAAGTATCTATTAATTCTCCATAATTTTCTTTATTTAAACTAATTGCCAATGTATTAATAGTGAAATCTCTTCTATTCATATCATCCAAAAATGTTCCTGATTTTACTTCAGGTTTTCTACTATCTTCTGAATATGACTCTTTTCTTGCACCAACAAATTCAACAGTATAATCTTTCCATTTTAGCATAGCAGTGCCAAATCTTTTATAGATATTTATTTTTTTTGTTGAGTCAATTGAATTTTGAACATTAATTGCAAAATTGATTCCGGATCCAATACATAAAATATCAATATCTTTTGCGATTTCTTTATTTAATATATAATCTCTTACAAATCCTCCAACAACATATGAATCTATATTTAATTCATGAGATGTGTTCATTATGGTTTTAAATATCCCCTCTTCCAGTAGTGTTAATATTTCTTTTTTATTTATAGTCACCTTAAAACAATTTTTTTTCCATCTGATGTAAGTTTGATAATTTTTGATTCAATGTTTTCTGTTTCATTATTTAACTTTTTAACAACATAATCAACTTCACTGATAATCTCTTTATTTATCTTATCAAACTTTTTAGGAAATTCTTTGCCAGAATGATTTGCAGAAGTTGAAACAATCGGTTTGCCAAATTCAGTAATTAATGTTTTGCAAAAATCATCATTTGGAACTCTAAATCCTATTGATTTTGAATATTTTGTAATGTAATTTGAAATCCCTTTAGGGGAATCAAAAATAAAAGTAGTAGGTCCTTTTCTAGATAACTCATAATAGTCAAAATCAGGCATAAATTCTAAATAATCATTTATCATTTCATAGCTAGAAGCTAAGCAAATAAGAGGTTTTCGAAAATCTCTTTTTTTCATTTTGTAAACTTTTAATACTGCATTATTAGATGTAGCATCACAACCTATTCCCCATATGGTATCTGTTGGATATAAAATAGTTCCATCCTTCTTAAGTATTTCAAGAGCTTTTGAGATTTCATTCTCCAATTTTATACTAGTTTTGTTTATAAAATTATAATAATTTAATTGAATAAATGCACTTATGGGGAAGTGTTTAGGAATAGATTTTGGGTTAAAAAGAACAGGAATTTCAATTTCTGACGAATTTAATAAAATTGCTTTTCCATTAAAAACAGTACAATCAGACAATCTTATAAGTATCATTCGAGATATTATTAAAACTGAATCTATTGAAAAAATAATTATAGGAAAACCTTATGACTTAAAGGGTAATCTATCAGTTTTAGAAAAAAATATTATTAGTTTAATAAAATTGCTTAAGACTAAATTTCCAAATATATTCGTGTATAGGATTGATGAAAGATTTACCTCAAAAATTGCAAAACAAACAATTGCAATATCAGGAGCTCCTAAAATGAAGAGAAGAAATAAAGAAAATATTGATAAGATTAGTGCTACTTTAATTTTACAATCCTATTTAAATAAATAATTATGATTCGACCAATAGTTGCATATGGTAATCCAATACTGAATCAACCTTCATCTAAAGTTGATATTGAAAATGAAGATATATCAAACTTAATTGTTGATATGCGGGAAACAATGTATAATGCAAATGGTGTTGGATTAGCAGCTCCTCAAATTGGAGTTTTAAAACAGATATTTATTACAGATTTTGATTATTTTAAAGAAGAAGAATCTTTTAACAAGTCAGAAATAGAAAAATTTCAGCAAGTATTTATAAATCCAAAAATTATAGATGAGTATGGTGAAAATTTCTTATTTTCAGAAGGATGCCTTAGTATACCAGATATTTCAGAGGAACTTAGCAGAAAAAATACTTTAAAAATTGAATTTCTTGATGAAAAATTTAATTCAATAAAAATTACATGTTCAGGAGTTATTGCAAGAGTCATTCAACATGAATGTGATCATCTAAAAGGTATTTTATTTACTGACAGAATATCTTCATTAAGAAAAAGAGAGCTTAAAGGTAAATTAGACATTATATCTGCTGGAGATTTTGAGACTAATTATAAGATGAGCTTTTATAAAAAAAATGTTTAAGCTTTTTCATCAGCAGGCGCTTTTTCATCAGCAGGCACTGCTTCAGCTACTATAGCTTGTTCGGTTTTAGTTATTTTATTCAGTTTACTTTTTAAAACCTCAATTTGATCGTTTATTGAAGTTAGTTTAGAAGAAACATTTTTAAATAAAGGGTTATCGCTACTAGAATTTGTAAAATATTCTAGGTTATTTTCAAACTGATTTGATTCATCTTGTAGTTGAGATATTCTTCTTTTTAGTGATTGTTTTTCTTTACCAATTTTGACAGATTTTTCTTCTTTATTGCTAATCTTATTTTTTCTTGATTTAAGATTGTTAAAAAACTCATTACATAATGGCTTAAACTCTTGCCATAGAGAATTTGAAATTTTTCTAGGAATATAACTAACTTTTTTCCATTCGTTTTGAATCTCGATAACTCTTTTGGAATTTTCAGAATGATTTTCTAGTTTAAGAATATTTTTTACTTCTTCTATTAGACTTTTCTTTTTATCTATATTTTGTTTTAGTTCAATTTTTTGGTTTTTATAGAAACTATTCTTTTTGTTATTAAATTCTTTTGTTATGATTCTAAACTGATTCCAAGATATTTTGTTTTTCTCTCTAGGAATATTTCTTATTTTTTGAAATTCATCTTTAAGATTATTAAAAATTTGAATTATATTTTGCCACTCATTATGAGAATCTGGAATATTTTCTAATACTTCTCTCATTTTACTTAGAACTTTTTCCTTTTTTAATAAATTTTGATTTTGTATACTATTAATTCCTTTTTGATGTTCTTGTCTTTTAGCATGAATCTTATTAGATGCTTTCTGGAATCTACCCCACAGTTCTTCTCTATACTCTTTAGATACAGGGCCTAATTCATTTTTCCATAATCTGTGTAAAATATTTAAGTCTCTTGAAGCTAGCATTACATTTTTAATTTTATCTAATTCTTCGGCTTTTTCAATAAGTTTAATTTTTTCTTCATAATTATGCTTATAATCAAGTTCTCTTAACTCTCTGTTTAGATGTAAAAAATCATAGAATTTTTCCACATGATGTCTATATGTTTCCCAAATATTATTTCTTTCTGTAATAGGAATTTGCCCAATATTATGCCATGATTCTTTATAGGTTTTAAATGTTTTATATAGATTGTTAGGTTTTTTATCTATATTAATTAGATCTTTTATTTTCTCAATTAATTCTACTCTTTTTTCTAGATTTGCTTTTTGAATAGCTCCAATCTCTGAATAATATTTTCTCTTCTTAAAGGAATAATTTTTTAATGTTTTTTGATATTGAATTTTATTATCTGATTTAAAAATAAACTGTTCATTCTCTTTAGTAGAATTAAATTTCTTTTTTTCATTTTCATATTCCTCTTTAAGTCCTACCTCAATTTTATTTTTAATCTCTTCAATTTCTTTTCTTTCTCCTATCCAATTTTCAGATTCTACTTTAGTATTAAAAAGACTAATTAAATCTTTTAATTTGATGCTTTTTTTAACTTTTGATTCTTTCTTTTTAGTTGAAGAAGAAGTTTCGGTTTTTTCCTTTGCCTCCCCATATTTTTTATGCCATTCTTTATATTCTTTTGTCCTTTTATCTTTAGGCATAGGTGGAGCCACTAGCACTTCTTTTATCTGTTTTAAACTTTTCTTTTTAGTTTTAGTTTTTCTTACAGAAGAAACTTTAGTATCTGCTTTAATTTCCCCATATTTTTTATACCATTCTTTATATTCTTTAGTTCTCTTATCTTTAGGCATATGAGGAATTGTCTTAGGTTCAAGAATCTTTGATTCCGATGAAGACTTTTCAAGTTTATTTTTTGAGTCTTTCATTAAGTTAAATTGAGTTGTTTGTATCCTAAAATTAACAAAAAAAATTGTCAATTGAATTTAGACCATAATTCCCATGATTTTTCTGCTTGATATTCAAGCATTTTTAATCCATTTATAACTCTAGATCCCCTTTCTATACCTTTTTTCATAAAAGTGGTCTCTTTGGGATTATATACTAGATCATAGAGGATATGATTATTGTTTAAATTATTATAAGGAATATCAGGAAACTCATTTGTATTAGGAAATGTACCTAGTGGAGTTGTATTAACTATTAACAACTTTTGATTAAAAATACTATGATCTAATTCATCATATTTTAAATAATCTTTTTTTAAAGTTCTTGAAACATGATTAAATTTTATTTTTCTTTTAGAAAGAACATATGATATTGCTTTCGATGCACCTCCAGTTCCAAGAACTAAAGCATAATCTATTTCATCAATATTAAGAGCAGATAATGTTTTGTCAAAGCCATAGATATCAGTATTATATCCAATTTTTTTAGACTCTACAAAGCAAATTGTATTAACTGAACCTATCTCTTTAGCAACTGGAGATAATTCGTCTAGAAATGGAATAATCTTTTCCTTATAAGGAATGGTTACATTAAGGCCATTTAATTTGTTGTTTGTAAGAATTTCCTCAATTAACTCAATTCTTTTTAGATCAAAATTTAAATAGTTATAATGGTTAAATTTTTCGTTTTTAAATTTTTCTAAAAAATATTTTCTTGAAAAAGAATAGTCAATATCCTTTCCTATTAATCCATATATTTTTTTATTTCTCAATTTTTATTTGCAAACTTCTCTAATAGAACAACAAAGAGTATACCAATAATAATATAAACAACTGCTAAAAGAGAACTATCATTATTGACTTCAGGAATATAAACAGCAATTTTATCAATTTCTTCTAATTCTTGAGATTGGATTTTCCATGGCCAAACACCTCTTAATGAACCTGCAATAAATCCAACAATTACTGCTAATGTAGTTGATTTATGTTTCTTGAGTAAAGATCCTAATATATTAGATAAAAATATAAGTCCAAGAATAGATCCCGTAGTAAATAAAAAAAGAACTTTTAGTAAATAGACTCTTTCATCATCATATATAAAATTAAAATCCAATTTGAATAAATCTATAATAGAAAAATATAATGAGTTAACTGAATCAACCATTATCAATGTATAGTTACCCATTAGTAATAAAAGGTATGAGCCAGAAAGTCCAGGAATAATCATGCCAGAGATAGCTATAATTCCAGAAATGAAAATTATTAGTTCAGAACTTCCTAAATTAATTTTATCTGCAAAGCTTATAATCATACCAATTATAAACCCAATAATTAAAGCTATAGATGTTCTGAATGTTAGCTTTTCCAGCTTCTTATATATAACATAGAATGAACCAACTATCATTCCAAAAAAGAGACCATAAATATATAATTCATATTTTTCAATTAACAAATCAAGTAGAAGAGAAACACTAAAAAAACTGAAAATTAACCCTCCAAAAATAGTAAATAAAAACTTTCCATTTATCTCATTATAAAAGCTAATAAATCCCTCTTTAAACAACTTTTTAAATGAATTAAAATTAATTTTAGAAATTGAATCAATTAATTCTTCATAAACCCCAGTAATAAATGCAACTGTACCTCCAGACACACCAGGAATTTTATTAACAGCTCCCATTGATAAGCCTTTAAGGAAGAGGAAAAAATAATACTTACCCATACATTATTAAGATACTAAAAATTATGAAAGAAAATTTTTTTCATTTGCTAGCTCAGGGAAAGTTTCTGCTAATTTTTGAGGAATTTTTTTTATTTTTTTTGCATTTTGAAAAAAGTAAATAGCTTCATTTTTTTTGCCAAGCTTTATTAGACAACCTGAGATTAAATAATCTAAATATACTTTTGTAGGAAAAATTTTCTTTGCCTTAAGTCCTGTTTTTAATGCTTTATCCCAACTTTTAATTTTAATTAAGCACTTAATAATGTTTTTCCAATTATTCCATTTTAAGTCCCCTAATTCAATTAAGTTTTCAGCATTTTTTATTGCTTGAATAAATGATCCTTTTTTATAATTTATTTCAAAACTTTTTTTAAGAATTTTTATGCTTTCCTGATTTGAACTTATTGCTTTATCAATAAGATAGGAGGCGTGTCTATAATTGTCATCCTTAAGATATAAATCAATTAATTCAATCCATGCAGATTCATTTGTAGAATCAATTCGAATAGCTTTCTTCAAAAACTTTTTTCCAAGTTTACAGTTTTTTAATTTCAGATAACATAACCCTATTCTCATTATTATAAATGAGCTAGGTTCGTTTAGTCTTATAGTTATTTTGTAATTGTTAATCGCTTCATTATATTTCCCTTCTTTTTCAAGTAATTTCCCTTTTTCTATATAAGCACTAGTAAATTCATCATCTGAGATTATTGCAAAATCAAAAGAAGAAATTGCTTCTTTGTTCATGTTTAACTTTGAATATATTTTTCCTAATTGGTGCCAAGCTATTTTTGAATAAGGGCTTTTTTCTAGAATATCATTCAGAATTACAATAGAATCTTTATCTCTATTAACGTTTTCATAGCAAAAAATAAGATTATAAAGTGATTGATAATCATCGGGATCATTTTTAATACATTTTTCAAAAAAAGGAATAGCTGAATTGTATTCTTCTAAAAGAAGAAATTCCATACCTATCATATTCCAAATCTCATATTTATCATCACTAAAATCAAGAGCTTTCTTTAAAATTTCAATAGCTTTTTGTCCGAGATTGTTTTTTGAATAAATTGTTGCTTTTTGAAGATAAACTTCTTTATTTATTGGATCAATTTCCTCTACAAAATCAAGAATTTTATATGCACCATCATAGTTAGAATTAAAAATTAAAAGCTCAGAACTTAATAACATAAGATCAACATTATTAGGATGTTGTTGAAGTCCCATTGAAATTGCTTTTTCAGCTAAGGAAAAATTTGCATTATCAATATAATGATGTGTAATATTAATAAATTCTGTAGAGTCAAAATACAAATTAGTATTAGTCCTAAGCATATCCTCAAATTTCAATACACTTTCCTTGTATTCTTTAAACATTTATTGTTTTTGGTAAAATTAAGCATCTCAAAAACTCAAAAGTATATCTCTAAACATTTATTGTCAACAAAATAGTTAACATTCTAAGCTATTCTATTTCAACTATTTTTAGGACTTTGTCAGCATTACTAAATAAATCTTGGACACTATTAGGTCTTTCTTCATCTCTCCAAATGAACCCAGGTAGAGTCTTTTCATTTGAAATTATGTTTTTTTCAGAGATAATATTTCCATCTGGTGTTTTGTAGAAAGACACTTCAGCTATCTCATTATTTTCAAACTTAATAAGAATTGAACTAGAAAGAGTTTTGTTTAATCCTAAGAAATCTTCTCCATCATCAGAATGCATATAGTATAGAATAACACTATTTTTTACAATATTAACATTTTTAAGTTTCCCATCTTGAAAAGACCCATCTAACTTTTCTCCTTTAATTTGATTATAACCATCTTCACTAATAGAATCTTTCTGAATCATAAAAACATTTCCGGAAATAAACAGTGAATCAAGCTCTTGAGTTTGAGAGTTAGATTTTAAAAAAATTTCATTTCCTGTAATTTGATTTTTTCCAAACCAGACAATAGGATTTTTCTTATTCTTTTCTTCATCTGAAAGATTCCTAACAGTGGACTGACTTAAAGGTCTTTTTAGTAATTTTATTAGTCCAGTTGTTTGGTTATAATGTATTGAATCTGATTTTCCTCTAACATCTGTTTTAAAAATTCTAACATCATAAAATCCTTTAAGAATTTTATTTTCATCTGATCCAGTAATCGTTAATGTATCTGAATGAATATATAGTGAGTCTCTCTCAAATATACTAACTGCAAGAGCATTCTTTGTAATAATTACTGAATCTATTGATTTAAAAACTTCACCGTAATGTCCAGTAATAATAGAATTATTTATTGTATCGTTAATTATAACATTATTAGATGCAGCTGCATATGATTTCTCATTTTCAAAGTAAATGCTATCACCATTAATAATTTTTCCATCATAATTGATTACGGCATTTTTTTTAAAATATCCTTTTTGAATTTTAGTATCATAAAGTCCTAATTCACAAAAAATTTCATAGTCAGATCCAATTATATTAGAAGGACCATTAAAATATGCTATATCAGATTCAGTAAAATATTCAAGTTCATCAGAAATCACATTATATTCAGGATTGTTAATTTTTACATTAGATTTAAAATTATATTTTTTTTCATTCATGAAATAAACTCCAATTTTACTCTTTAAAGTATTTTTATTATCTATTATTGTCCCATTAGTATTATAATAAGCAATGTTTGATACTCTGTCCAGGTAAAGCGTGTCAGTCCTTAATATCATGTCAGGCCTAACTAATTCTACATTACCCCATGCGATAGCTTTTCTTTTTATTCCATCATAGTCAAAATTATTAGATGTCATTGTTAAAGTATCTCCTTGACTAAATATTACTCTTCCATTGGCTTTGAATGAATTTTTGGAAGGATAGTAATATGAAATATCAGATTCAATTTTTGCACCATCATGAAACAGAATGACTTTTTTAGTATCATCTTTCATCAAGATAGTTGCACCTGGGTACTCACTAGAGTTTCGAATAGATGTTCCTGCTTGTATAATTTCAACAACTTTTGTTTCCTGAGAAAAACTATAAATTGTAAAAAATATAAATACAATAAGGGATAAAAGATATTTCATCATTTAATTCTATAAATGGTTTCAGATCGATCTGGACCAACAGAAATTAATTTTATTGGCACTTTAACAAATTCTTCAATAAATGAAACATATTCAAGAAGTTCTATTGGCAGCTCCTCTTCTCTAGTAACCTTAGATATATCTTCAGACCAACCTTTGAAGGTTTTGAAAATTGGTTCAATATTCTCTGAATCAAGATCAAAAGGTAATGTTTGAGTTTCGATACCATTGATATTATAAGATGTGCAGACCTCTAGAGATTTAAATCCACTCAAAACATCTGTCTTCATCATATTTAACTCAGTTACTCCATTAATAATTATTGAATATTTTAATGCTATTAAGTCTAACCATCCACATCTTCTGTCTCGACCTGTAGTTGCCCCATATTCATTCCCTTTTTTTCTAATATGTTCTCCAATTTCGTTAACTAATTCAGTAGGAAAAGGTCCAGATCCAACTCTAGTCGTATATGCTTTAAATATCCCGATAATATTTTTAATTTTATTAGGAGCTACTCCAAGACCAGAACAAGCTCCAGATACAGTCGTATTACATGATGTAACAAAAGGGTAAGTTCCAAAATCAATATCTAAAAGTGATCCTTGAGCACCCTCTGCTAAAATTTGTTTCCCATTATTTAAAGAATTATTTAAATATTCTTCACTATCAATGAAATTGAATCTTTTTAATACTTCAACACTTTTAAAAAAATCATCTTCTAATTCATTTAAGTCTAAATTAACCTTTAGATTAAAATTTGATAAAAGAGTAAGATGTTTCCTTTTAAGGGTATTATACTTCTCAACCCAATGACCACTGTTTAAATCACCAATTCTTATTCCATTTCTTCCAGTTTTATCCATATAAGTAGGACCTATTCCCTTTAATGTTGAACCAATTTTCTTTTTTCCTTTAGATGCCTCTGAAGTTGCATCTATTATTTTATGAGTAGGTAGAATTACATGAGCTCTATTTGAAATTAAAAGTTTATCTCTCATATCAAAGTCAAATTGTTTTAAACCTTCAATTTCATTTTTAAAAATAACTGGATCAATCACTACACCATTACCTATTACATTGATTGCTTCTTTATTAAAAATTCCTGATGGAATTGTATGTAAAACATGTTTGTGTCCATCAAATTCTATAGTATGACCGGCATTTGGTCCACCTTGAAACCTTGCAATTATATCATATGAATTTGTAATTGCATCAACTATTTTACCTTTACCTTCATCCCCCCATTGAAGGCCTAGAAGAACATCTAAAGACATATTTATTTATTTATTTTAGTTGTAGCGTATAATATTAGTGAATGATCCTTAACATCTACATTAAATATTTCTTCAATATCTTTTTTGATTAATTGAATTCTTGGGTCGCAAAATTCTTTTACCTCACCAGTATCTGTCAAAATAAGATGATCATGCTGATTATTAAAGAAACATTTTTCAAATTGTGAACTAGAATCGCCAAATTGATGCTTTCTAACAAGACCGCATTCTAATAAAAGTTGAATTGTGTTATATAGAGTTGCTCTACTTACTCGATATTTTTTTTTATTCATTTTTTCGTAAAGCAAGTCAATATCAAAGTGACCATCTATAGAATAAATTTCATTTAAAATTTTGTATCTCTCAGGTGTTTTTCTGTGACTATTTGAATTTAAAAATTCTGTAAAAACATTTGATACAATTTCATTTTCATCTTTACTTTTTACTATCATATAATTTCTTTTTTAGTTTCTTGAAACTTTTTCAATACCCCTGATTTTTTTCAAACTTTTTAATAATTTATTTAAAATTATTTTGTTTTTTACTTCTACGTTTATAGTTCCTGTAAACATACCATCGTTAGACTCAAATGATATTTTATTCATGTTTACATTCATTGAATCAGAAATAGTTGATGTAATCTGACTTATAATTCCCAAATCATCAATACCCGTTAAATTTATCTTAGTATTGAATTCGTGAGATTGAGAATCAATCCATCTTGCAGAGATTACTCTATAATCATATTTAGATCTTAATGAGATTGAATTGGAACAATCTTTTTTATGAACTTTAACACCATCATTAACAGATACAAAACCGAAAACAGAGTCTCCAGGTATTGGGTTACAACAATTGGCCATTGAATATTTTAATGATTCTTGATCTTTACCAAATATAAGTTTATCAAATTTAATAGAGTGGACACTATCATTAATTTTATCAACTTTTTTCTTATTTGAACCGATACGTCTTTTGAGAAATCCAATAAATGACCTATTATAATCAGTTACAAATTGTTTTATTTTCTTATTATCAATGGCTCCATTGCCAACACTAAAAAAAAGATCATTACTTGCGTTAATATCAAAGAATTTCATCATATGGCTAGAAATTTTGTCATCAAGTTTAATCTTAAAGTTTTTCAATTTTCTTTTTAAAATTTCTTTTCCTTCAATAGAAATTCTCTTTTTTTCAATATTCAATGAAGATTTGATTTTTGATTTTGCTTTAGATGTAACAACAAAATCAAGCCAATTAACTGATGGTTTAATATTTTTAGATGTCATAATATCAACTTGATCTCCACTTTTAAGAACATGACTTAAAGGGACAAGTTTTCCATTTACTCTAGCTCCTCTAGTTTTAGTACCTATATCAGTGTGAATATTAAAAGCAAAATCAAGTGCTGTAGACCCACTTTTTATTGATTTAAGATCACCTTTAGGTGTAAAAACATAAATTTCTTCTGAATAAAAATTTAGTTTGAAGTCTTCTACAAAGTCAATAGCATGTTGAGAATCATCAATCAATACATCTTGAAGTTTATTTAACCATATATCAACTTCTTTTTGTTTTGTTTCTCCGTGTTTATAATTGTAATGAGCAGCATAACCTTTTTCTGCTATTTCATCCATTCTTTCTGACCTAATTTGAATTTCAACCCATCTGTTTTCTGGACCAACTACAGTTAAATGAAGCGCTTCATAACCATTAACTTTAGGATATGTAATCCAATCCTTAAATCTAGCAGGATTTGGAATAAAGTGATCAGAAATTATTGAATATATTTTCCATGCTACAAACTTTTCATCCATTTTTGATGATGTATATATTATTCTAATTGCAAATCTATCATATACTTCTTTGAAAGAAATATTCTTTGTTTGCATTTTGTTATTTATAGAAAATATAGACTTATTTCTACCCTTTATTGAGTATTTTATTTTTTGATTATCTAAACTCTCTATTATTAATTTTTTAAAGGATTCTATATATTTTTCTTGATTGTCTTGACTTTTATCAAATTTACTTTTTATGGTTTTGTATGTTTTAGGCTCAATAGTCTTTAGGCTAAGATCTTCAAGCTCATTTTTTAAATTAAATAATCCTACCCTATGAGCTAGTGGTGCATATATATAAAGTGATTCAGAAGCAATTTTTTCCTTTTTTATCTCATCTAAATATTCAACAGTTCTCATATTATGAAGCCTATCTGCAATTTTTATAAGAATAACTCTTATGTCATTATGAAGAGTTAAAAGCATTCGTCTATAATTTTCAGCTTGAACTGAATAGTCTTTATTTTTTCTAAGAATAGATATTTTAGTTAGCCCATCAACAATCTTACCTATATTTTTACCCACAGCTTTATTAATATCTTTGATAGTCAGTTTTGTATCTTCAACGACATCATGAAGAAGTGCAGCAGCTATTGAATCACTATCAAGTCCAATATTATGAGCCACAATTTTAGCGACTCCAAGAGGGTGATAGATATATGGTTCTCCAGATTTTCTTAATTGACCTTCATGAGCATTGTAAGCAATTATAAGAGAATCCTTAATAATCTTCTTTTCTTCTTTATTTAGTATTTGGTAACTGCCTTTAACTAAATCTTCATAAAGATTATTTATTTCTTTTGGTAATATTTTATCTTCAACTAACATTTATAGATATATCTATCTAAAATTACAAATAATATTTTCAGATAAAAAATTATCTATTCTATGAAAAATTAATTTGAAAATTTATTAGAATATCTTTTCCAAAGTTTAGTTTGATGAGTCTGAAGGCTAATAGACCTTCCTGATATATAGGCTTTTAAGAGATTATTTGTCATAATATCTAACGCATCTCCATCTGAAATAAAAAGAGTAGCATCTTTGCCTACTTCTATAGATCCTAACTTATGGTCTAAATCTAAAATTTTTGCAGCATTAAGTGTAATAAGAGATAAAGCCTCCTCTTTATCTAAGCCATATGAAGAGAAACTTCCTGCGTAAAATGGTAAATTTCTTGTAGCAACTCTCTCTTGACCAGTTCCATTGGGGTTTATAGAGACCAAAATACCATTCTTAACAAGTTTATTAGCTATTTTATATGTATCTCTAGGGTCAGTATCAGCTTCTAATGGAAGTCTATATGGTTGAGTCAAAATTACAGGTATATTGTTTTCTTTTAGGAAACTTATTAGACTAGCTGACCCAGTTCCTCCTACTAATACTATTTTACTAATATTATTTTTTTTCAAAAAAGAAATCCCATCAATTATCTCTTTTTCATCATCAGCATGAAGATATATTGTTTTATCGCCATTAAAGATTCCTTTCATTGCTCTGCTCTTAAGATTCATTGATAAATTGATATTCATTGTTGCCTTTGATTTTTCAAAGAATTCTTCGATTTTTCTTGTTTGATTAACATAGTTAGGATTCACTTTCAAACCTCTGTCTTCTCCCAGCCACCATCTTCCAAAACTATATGGACTTGGCCAGTTTAAATGTATTCCTTCATCAAATGATATAGCTGCATCTTCCCAGTTCCAAGCATCAAGCTGCACAACTGATGAACTTCCTGGTATAATTCCTCCATTTGGAGTTATCTGGGCTAAAAGAACACCATTTGGCCTCATACTTTCTACTCCTTTAGATTCAGCATTATATGCAATTATTGATCTAACATTTGGTAGAAAATCTCCTGATTCATCATCATCTACAGATGCTTTTACGGAATTTACCTCAACTAATCCAAGATTTGAATTTAAAGCTATAAACCCAGGGTATAAATGTTTCCCAGAAGCATTTATTATAGTATCATAATTATTTTTATCTAATTCATATTCTGAAGTGACAAGGTTAATTATTCCATTTTCAAAGCCAATAAAACTTTTTTCAATTATACTTCCATCACCAATATGAGCTGTAGCCCCAACTATAAGAACTGATTTAGACTGATCTTTTGCAGGAGTTTGTTGAGCTATCAAACTATTTGCTACAAGTAATGTTCCAATAATTAATAATTTTTTCATTGTTATAATATTAATCAATCGTTTCACAATTAAATTCTTTTTGAATTTCTATTGTTGGTCTTCTAAATGGGCCTGCATTAGATGAATCTCCTCCGCTTTTATTTTCATTTAACATTTTATTTATAAGAGATTCCTTCTCTTTTTTTATTTCTTTGTTTTTATTTTGATGTGTTTTTGTATCAAAGTAAAAAGCTCCATCAATCATTGTCTTTTCAGCCTTAGTATAGATTGACATAGGATGTCCACTCCAAACAACTATATCAGCATTTTTCCCAACTTTTAAACTACCTACCTTATCATCTAAATGAAGAAGTTTTGCTGGATTTAAGGTTACGAATTTCCATGCCTCTTCTTCTGAAACACCACCATATTTAACAGCTTTAGCAGCTTCTAGGTTAAGTCTTCTAGACAATTCAGAACTATCAGAATTAAATGCTACAGTTACTCCAACATTATGCATTATTGCAGCATTATATGGTATAGCATCGTTAACCTCATATTTGTAACCCCACCAGTCTGAAAATGTTGAAGCTCCAACACCATGTTCAAACATTTTATCTGCAACCTTATAACCTTCAAGAATGTGAGTGAAAGTGTTTATTCTGAAATCAAACTTTTCTGCAACTTTCATAAGCATGTTAATTTCACTTTGAACATAAGAGTGACTTGTTACAAATCTTTCACCTTTAATTATTTCCCATAGAGTTTCCATTTCTTCATCATATCTAGGTTTTACAGATCTTGCTTTTTCCCTTTTACTAAGTGAATTATATTTTTCCCATTTATTTCCATAGTCTTTAGCTCTATCAAAATGATCAATGAATACTTGTTCAACACCCATCCTAGTTTGTGGGAACCTACTGCCTCCCCAATTAGATTGTTTAACATTTTCTCCTAAAGCAAATTTTATAAATGGATCAGCATTTGGGAAAAACATTTCATTGATTTTAGAACCCCATTTTAATTTAATTATAGCAGATTGACCACCTATTGGATTAGCAGATCCGTGAAGTATTTGTACTGTAGTAACACCTCCAGCTAAATTTCGATAAAGATTAATATCATCAGGGTTAATAACATCCATTATTGATACCTCTGCAGAAGAATTATGACCCCCCTCATTAATGCTTGATGCACCCATATGTGAATGTTCATCAATAATACCAGAGGTAATATGTTTATTTGAAGCATCGATTCTTTTAAAACCACTAGGAGTTTTAAGATTTTGGCCTATTTCAATTATTTCACCATTACTAACTAGAATATCACTATTATTAAGAATTCCCTCATCTTCATTAGTCCAAAGTGTTGCATTATAAAAATGGATATTCTCTTGAATTGGTGAGGATTTTAACCCATAACCTACATTAGGATAGGTGATAGGTGAAATTTCTACATTAGATTCTTTTGGACTTTTCTTTTTATTTTTTTCATTTTTAGAAATAAAAGTCATTTTTGAAGAAAAATTATTTCCTTCAAAGTCATTTCCTGTAAATAGAATTTCTGATTTAGCACTAACTTTTGAAGAGATTTGAGCGAAAGATTTTTTATCATTACTCTTATCAAAAATTGTCAGATATAACCAATTATCCTTATACGATATTTTAGAATTTATTTTTATAGAGTCTCTAAGAATATTTGTAGATATCTTTTTTTGACTACCATTAAGTGAAACATTGTAATCTCTTTCATTTATATTTAGGCTATAGCTACCATCAATATTTACAATTTCCCTATCATTGATTAGGTGTTTTTGTCCTTTAACCCAATTCTCATATATTAATGTTTCTTCATGAAAAATAGGTCCAGAGGTTACCAGGAAGTTTGCATAATAGCCTTTATCAATAGCTCCAATTTTATCACCCATTCCAATAGCTTTTGCAGGAATAGTAGTTAGTGATTCTAAAGCTTTATCCTCACTTAATCCATGTTTAATGGCTTTTCTAAGATTAGTTAGAAATGATTTTTTACTTGGCAAATCTGAAGATGTAATAGAAAAATTAATATTATTCTTCTCAAGAATAGATAAGTTTGCTGGAGCTTGATTATAATATCTCAATTGATTTATTGAAAGTCTTTTATTTAAGTGAGGATTAGAAACATCATATGCCTTTGGATAATTAATTGGAATAATTAATAGATTTTTGAAATCCTTTATTTCCCTAACATTTTCATACTCTTTTCCAGAACCTTTTATAATAAAATTGAGGCTTAATTCTTTAGATAATTTAGCAGCCCTTAATACATTAAGTTTATCATTTGCATCAAATATTTTAGGCAACTCCCTATTTTCAATTAAAGATTCAATTGCAAGATCTTTATTATTTGCAACTCCTTGAGAGTACCAATTTGCATCATAGTATAATTGTCTAATTAGTGCTATAGAACCCATGACTGAACTAGGGTAGGCTTGGCTTGATTGTAAGCTTCTAGTAAAAGAATAGTGTTCTGCTACTTTTTGAGAAATTATCCTATACGATTCATTTTGATTATCAATTAATGCAACAGCAATACTAGTTCCTCTGTGGACACCATCAGGATTATGAGTATTAACTACCCCAAAACCTATATCCCTTAATTGTTTAGCATCACCTTTGTTATACTTAAAATCATTTAGACTGTTATAATCACTAAGTATATGATCATTCCAATAATATCCAACTCGTGAAGGTTCATATTGAGAACTTCTACTAAAGCCTGTTCTAGATATTTTTTTTATTCCAAAAGAAGAGTTTAATTCAACAAAGGATGGATATACATAGCTTCCATTTAGGTTATGAATAATAGTGTTTTCTGGTATGTTAATATTTGTTCCTACTGATATAACTTCTCCATCTTTAATTAAAAGTGTGCCACTATTAATAATTCCAGATTTAGTATGAATTTTTCCATTAGTAAATGCCTCGTATTGATGTTCTTTAGTTTTGACACCATCATTTACTATAAAATAATCTTGACTAAAAGAAAAAGAAATAGATAAAAGGAATATGAATAGTATTCTAGACAAAGTAATTGGTTTTTTTATTTAAGATATTAATAATTTAATAAACTCTTGTCATCCTCATAGTAATTTATAATATGATTGACAATTTTGCTATAACTATGAATACCAGATTTTTGGTTATTAGACTTAAGGTAAAAGTCATACAATATACTCTGCACATCATTAATTATATTATTACTATACTTTGCCCAGAATTTTCTTCTAGAATTTATATCCTCAATTATTCCTGGATTAATTTTATCTATAAACAAACTTAGATTCTCTTTATGGTTAATTTGTATTTCATTTAATAAATAAGTTAACCCAAATACATATCCAGAATATTTAATTAATGGATCTTGATTATTTATTGAAGAAATAAATGCTAAAAAATTTGCATCACCTTCAGCAGCATACCCTAATTGGTGAGCTTGTTCGTGTAGAACAGTGATTGAGAAGTCAATAGAAGGTATATCTTTAACTACTATAGCTTCAAGTGTAAAAGGATTTATATATCCTGACACCCCTTGATATAAGTATAATTTAGAGAAGATAGATTTTTTTACAAATTTGGTTGTTGGAATTTTATTGAACTTTTTAACGTTGTTTAATTTTAATTCACTTAAGGCTTTTTCTTTGTCAAATTCTAGGTCATTTATTGTAATATTTTCATCACCTAATAAAAGATGAATTTGATTTACATCATTTATTAGTTCAGTTAATGTTTTTTCAAGAGATTCATATTTTACTTCACCTATATCTAATTTACTTATCAGGGGTGTTTTAAAGTAGTTTAATCCCCATAAACTGTAGAAAAGAAATATTGTAATTGATAGGACTGCAAAAACATTTACAAAATCATTCTTTTTAAATCTAAAAAAGAATATTAAGTAGATTATAAATGAGATTAAAGCTAAGAAGAATATCAAATCACCAATAGCAATGCTAAATCCCGAAAATAACATCGAATAATATTTGAATATATATTGATAGATATATTCGCTATAGTATTCTTCTACAATTCTTGGATTGTTTTTAAGGTAATATAATATGAGAACCTGAGGTATAAGAAGTAGAGCAATTATTTTTTTAATGCCAATTCTCATAGATTGGAATACTTTCTAATTTATATCTACAAGTGTTACCTCAAATATTAAGGTTGCATTTGAAGGTATAACACCATTACCAGCCCCAGCTTCACCATATGCAAGGTTAGGAGGAATAACTAATGTACATGAAGCACCTTTGTTTAGTAGTTTTATTCCTTCATCCCATCCTGGTATAACCTGTCCAACACCTAAGGTAAACTCAATTGGCTCGCCTTTACTTAAAGAAGAATCAACCTCTGAGCCATCAATTAGTTTGAGAGAATAGTGGACTTTAACATTATCGTTATCTTTTGCATTTTCTCCAGTTCCTTTTTTGGTAATATTATATGATATTCCACTATCAGTTGATTTATATTTTTTTTTAATATTCTCTAACCATTCTCCTTTTTCCTTTAATTTCTCTTCATTAGATTTTCTCTTCAACTCTAGATATTCATTAAACACATTTGGAGCATTAAAATCTTTAGCGGTTTGACCTATTCTAATTATTTCAAGTTTATTGATTACATCGTTTTGTTCTATTTTATCAATAATATCTTTACCAATTTCAATTTTACCAAAAACACTATGTTTTCCATCAAGCCATGGAGTTTCTAGATGGGTGATAAAGAATTGACTACCATTAGTGTTTGGGCCTGAATTAGCCATAGATAAAATACCAGGGCCATCATGCTTAAGACTATCAACAAATTCATCTACAAAGCTAAAACCTGGTCCTCCTGACCCCGTTCCTGTTGGGTCTCCACCTTGTATCATAAAGTCATTAATTACTCTATGAAATTTTATTCCATTATAATAAGATTTGTTTTTAAACTCTTCAGATACTAATGGATGATCTCCTTCTGCAAGAGCAATAAAATTAGATACAGTTAGAGGAGTTTCCTCATAAGTAAGTTTTAGGATCATATCTCCTTTATTTGTTTGTATGTCAGCATAAATGCCATCTGTTAAGTTTGAGTAATCTTTCATATTGTTACATGAATTAATTAAAAAAACAGAGCTAATCAATAAAAACTTGAGTTTCTTCATAACTATGATTTTATATGGGTTAATATATCTTTTAAAAATTTTTCTTCAGTTTCAGCTAGACTTAAATAAGAAACTCCTCCTGCAGCATGAATATGTCCACCTCCATTAAAAAAGTTTTCCGCAAAGTCATTTACAGAAATTTTTCCTTTAGATCTAAAAGAAAGTTTGACAACACCTTCATCTTTTTTCTCTACCATAAGCACTGAACATAAGATACCTTCTATACTAAGGCCAAAGTTAACAAAACCCTCGGTATCTCCTTTCTTATAGTTATTTATTTTTTGATCTTCATCGCTTAATAAAGAATACATAACTGGAAGATTTTTTACTTTCTTGAAATTCTCTAATGTTTTTCCTAATAATTTAAGTCTTGAAAATTGAAAATTATTAAATAAATTTTGATAGATCTGATCTATTTCTACACCCAAGTCTATAAGTTCAGAAGCTATTTTTAATGTATTTGATGAGGTAGAAGGAAATCTAAATGACCCAGTATCAGCAACTATACCAGTATAGATGCATTCTGCTATATCTTTATCTATCAGATTTTTATCATATTCTGATAGGAAATTATATATCATTTCACATGTTGAACTCATGGATGGAACACAATAAGCATATGTAGCAAAATCATCTGGTGATTCATGATGATCAATCATAATTTTAATTGCTTTAGATTTTTTTATATATGGAGATAATTTTCTTACTCTATTTAGGTTATTGAAATCAAGTATGAAAATAATTTCAGCATGATTGATAAGTTTAACACATTTGTCTTTGGATACATCAAATCTATTTATTTCATCTTCACTTGGTAAAAACTTTAGTACTTCAGAATATTCATTAGGAGAGATAATATCTACTTCATGATTATTTTTGAAAAAGTGATAGATCGCAAGGCAACTTCCAAGTGCATCAGCATCTGGACTAAGGTGCGGTATAACAACTATCTTTTTTCTATCTAATAGATGCGTTTTTATATTACTAACAAAGAATTTATTCATAAACAGCTAAGATAATACTATATTAAAAAATAAATAAAGTCTTAGATAAAACTTTTAAAAACTGTTTATATTATTAAATTTGTGGCCATGAAAACAAACAGAACCTTTTCAATGTTAAAACCTGATTCAATAGAAGATGGATATATGCTTCCTATTCTCAATAAAATCAGTGATTCTGGATTTAAAATCATAGCTTTAAAATATAAAAAAATGAAAAGGGAAGAAGCAGAAGAATTTTATTCAATTCATTCAGAAAAACCTTTTTTTGAAGATTTAATCAACTTTATAACTAGGGGTCCAATAATTGCCGCTGTTCTTGAAAAAGAGAATGCTGTTGAAGATTTCAGAAAGTTAATTGGTCCTACAAATCCTGAACAAGCTGAAGAAGGCACAATTAGAAAAACTTTTGCAAGATCAATGGGAGAAAATGCGGTACATGGTTCTGATAGTGATGAAAATGCAGGTATAGAAATTTCCTTTCATTTTGATGAAGGTGAAATTTTTAATTAAGTTTAATTTCTTGAATATAGCTTTTACCTAGATTTTTATTTAACAACTTTATTACTTTTTCTTTCTCAAAAAAAAGTTCCTCTTTTAAAACAGAAGATTTTAGTTTTACTGAAAGAACACCTTTTCTATAACTTACATTAGATGTATACTTCTCAATATTTTTACCCATTACTATTTTCCAGGCTTCTTGAATTTTTATTTTATCAATACCAATTCTGATATGTTTTTGTGAAACAATATCATTTAAAATCTTAGACATTTTTTTAAAATCTTCCTGTTTATTTGTCATTTTAAATTTATTCAATATTAAAGATTTCCTCTTTATTTGATGAATCTTTTAATGCATTTTCAACCCTTTCTTTGTGAGTATCAGTGATAAAAATTTGTCCAAACTCATTTTTTTCAAGAATATTAACAATCTGTCTTACTCTGTCTTGGTCTAATTTATCAAATATATCATCTAATAGAACTATAGGAGAGCTTCCAAGTTTTTCTTTATAATATTCAAATTGAGCTAATTTTAAGGAAACTAAAAATGATTTTTGTTGACCTTGACTTCCAAAATTTTTTATTTTATTCCCATCGATCAGAAATTCTAAATCATCTTTATGTATTCCTTTAGTTGTATATTGGACAAATCTATCTTTTGAAATACTTGAGCTTATAATTTCTGAAAAACTCCCTTCATTTAGATTGCTATTATATTTTATATTAACCATATCATCTCCTGAACTAATATTATTGTAATATTTTTTAAATATTGGAATAAAAGATTTTAGGAATCTATTTCTTTCAGTATATATTGGTGTTCCTAAGGATATTAATTGTTGATCATAAGCCTCAATAGTATTTTGATCAAATTTTTTATTTATAAAGAAATATTTTAATAATGAATTTCTTTGGGTTAAGATCTTGTTGTAATCTATAAGTCTTTTTAAATATACTTTGTCAATTTGTCCAATTACACTATCTATAAATTTTCTTCTCATTTCACTTCCTTCACCAATTAAGTTTTGATCATGGGGTGAAATAATTATTAAATTAATTAATCCAATATGATCAGATATTTTTTTATAAATCTTACCATTTCTTTTAATTCTTTTTTTTTCACCTTTTTTAAACGAACACAAAATTTCCTCTTTTCTTTCTGATATGAGAAATCCACCATTAATTGAAAAATAATCTGAACCAATTTTTACATTCTGATTTGAATAAGGATTAAAGTAACTCTTAGTAAAAGCAAGATGGTATATAGAATCAATAATATTTGACTTTCCAACACCATTTTTTCCAATAAAACAATTAATCTTTTTATCGAAAATAAATTTAGCCGATGAAAAGCTTTTATAATTATTAATTGATAGACTATTTAAAAACATAATAAGATTTCAAAATAAAACATTAATTTTGGCTTTCAAAAGATAATTATGGCAACTTTTAAAAAAAGAGGATATAAGAAATCATTAAAAACTCAAAATAACCAGAATTTAAGAGATAGTAGTCAAACAGCTGAAGTTTTTGAAAAGTTAGACTCGGGTGCAAGTATAAGTGAAAAATGGATTATTAAATATCAAAATAAGATATTATCTGGATTAGCAATAATAGCCTTATTGGTTCTGTCATTTATTTCGTATGATAGATATATAAAACAACCTATAGAAAAGGAAGCTATAAGTGAGCTTAGTCAAGCCCAATATTTCTTTGATTTAGCAATTGCTAATAATAATTCTGATTCATTGTTTAATATAGCAATTAATGGAGGAGAAGGTAAATATGGTTTTCTTGATATAACCAAAGAATATAAGAATACAAAGGCTGCAAACATCGCAAATTATTCTATAGGTATGTCATACTTAAATCTTAAAGATTATGAGAAGGCTATTCTTTTTCTTGAAAAATTTGACTCAGATGATGTTTTTTTAAAATCAATTTCCTTAGGCTCAATAGGTGATTGTTTTTCTGAATTAAATCAACCAAATGAAGCATTTGAATATTACCAAAAAGCTTTTAATTATGGTGAAAATTCTTATACTTCACCAAAGTTTTTATTTAAAGCTGCACTTTTAGGTTCACAAATAGGTAAAAATAGGCTGGCTATTAAATTCCTTAAAAAGATTAAAGATGAATTTCCAGATTCTTATGAAGCTGCCTTAGTTGATGTTCAATTAGGAAGGTTAGAAAACATAGTTAATTAATTATGTTATCTCGAGATTCAAATAAGAAAAACTTAGAAATTAATAATCCTGAAAAATTAAAGATAACATTAGTTGTATCTGAATGGCATTCTGAAATAACTAATAAACTATTTACTGGAGCTAAGGATTCTTTAATTAAAAATGGCGTTTTAGATGGAAATATTAAAAGAGTTAATGTCCCCGGTAGTTTTGAATTAATTTATGGATGTCGAATAGCTCAAAATGATGATCAACATGCTATTATTGCTATTGGATGCATTGTTAAAGGAGAAACCCCTCACTTTGATTTTATATGTAATGCTGTTTCAACGGGTATTAAAGATCTAAATATTTTATACAAAACACCTGTAATTTTTTGTGTATTAACGGATAATAATATTGAACAATCACATGAAAGAAGTGGTGGTAAACATGGTAATAAGGGAGAGGATTCTGCAGTTGCAGCACTTAAAATCATCTCAACTTTAAATAAATAGATGAAATTAAATTTTTTAAAGCTAAACAGAAATAGGAGATTTAATTATACTCCAAGGTACTATAAAGGAAAGGAAGAAGCTTCTGTATTTAATTTTGAAGGTAGGTTAGTTAATTCTAGAGAAACATACAATGAAAATGATAGAAGGAAAATATGGGAAGATAGTAGAAACAGGTCTAGGAACAGAAAAAACAAAGAGTTAAATAAAACATTAGTTTTAATTATAATTATCTTAATCTTAATATTTCTATATATAATTGACTTTGACTTGTCTATTTTTTATAATAAATAATATATGTCTGATATTATAAAAATTTTACCAACGGAAGTTTTAAATAAAATAGCTGCTGGAGAAGTTGTTCAAAGACCAGCATCTGTTGTTAAGGAGTTGATGGAGAACTCAATTGATGCAAAATCTACAAAAATTAAATTAATAGTTAGAGATTCGGGTAAAACTTTAATTCAAGTTGTTGATAATGGTGAAGGAATGTCTAAGAATGATATGAAAATGTCTTTTATGAAGCATGCAACTTCAAAAATAACAAAGATAGAGGATGTCTTTTCTATTACTTCAATGGGTTTTAGAGGTGAAGCTCTAGCATCAATATCTTCAATATCTAATATTGAGATGATCTCAAAAAAAAAAAATGCAGATAAAACAAATATAATATCATTAGAAGGAGACAAGGTAACCCTAGAAAAGACTGTTTTCTCAGAACAAGGAACCTCGATTAAAGTTAGAAATCTATTTTATAATGTTCCTGCAAGACGTAATTTTTTAAAATCTGATTTTGTAGAATTAAGACATATAATTGATTCTTTTAATAGAATTGCATTATCATACCCAGATATTGAATTTAATTTAATTCATAATGACGAAGAGCTTTTTTATTTAAAAAAAAGTAATTTAAGAAAAAGAATATCATCGATTTTTGGAAGAAAAATTGATGAGAATCTTATCCCTTTAAATGAAAAGACATCATTAGTTAAAATTACAGGATTTACTTTAAAACCTCAATTTTCTAAAAAGTCAAAAAACAATCAGTTTTTATTTGTTAATAATAGGTATATAAAAAGCCAATTTCTAAATCATTCAATCAATAATGCTTATGAAGGACTGCTTAGAGAGGGTTTTTATCCTGGTTATTTTATTTTTCTTGAGATTAATCCAAATAAAATTGATGTTAATGTGCATCCAAACAAAACTGAAATAAAATTTGAAGATGAACAAAATCTATATTCAATAATTAATTCATCAATTAAACATAGTCTAGGAGTATATCAAATCACTCCAGTACTTGATTTTGATAAAGAGTCCTCTATGGATATTCCATACGATTCTCATAAAAATCGACTCAGAGAACCATCTATAGAAGTTGACTCTAGCTTTAATCCATTCTTAGAAGAAAAAAATAATGAAAATTGGGAAGAACTTCAATCAAAGATTGAGAATGACATATTTGATAAAAAAAATATTGATATTAATCAAGAAATAGACTTTCCTAAAATTTTTCAGGTTTTTAACAAGTATATTATAACTACTACAGGATCGTCAGTTATTATTCTTAACCAAAGCTTAGCTCATCAAAGGATATTATATGAACAGTTCTTAAAATCGAGTGTAGATGAGGGTGTAAAATCTCAAAAATTAGTTTTTCCAATAGAAATTGAATTAACAAAAAAACAAGAAATTATTTTATCTGAAATAAAAGATGTGGTTGATTCTATGGGTTTTAAATTTTCTGTCAAGAATAAAATTGTTAATATAAATGCAGTACCTCCAATAATTTCTGATAAACCTATTGAGGAAATTTTTGAAGATTTATTAAATAAGAATGATTCATACAACATCAAAGAAAGTTTCAGTTTATCAGACTTAATAGCAAAAAAACTTTCTAAATTACTTTCTGTGAAAACTGGTAAAACCCTTAAATTAAAGGAACAACAAGCTATTATTAATCAATTATTCTCTTGTAAAGAACCTAAACTTTCCCCTTTTAATAAACAAATATTTGTTACTTTGGACAAAAAAGATTTAGATAAAAATTTTCTCAATGGGTAGGATAACTGATACAGTAAAGCATCTATTAATCATAAATGTTATTTTCTTTTTTGCTTCTACCATTTTAGGAGAAATAATGTATGATTTATTTGCTATGCATTATCCTAATAATCCTAATTTTTTTGTTTGGCAACCAATTACCCATATGTTCATGCATGGAGATTTAACACATATAATGTTTAATATGTTTGGATTGTGGATGTTTGGAACTCCACTTGAACAGATTTGGGGTAAGAAAAAATTTATATTTTTTTATATATCTGCAGGACTTGGTGCAGCTTTACTTCAAATTACAGTTTATCATATTGATATTGTTTCTGTTAATCAAATTTTGTCAGAATATGGCCTTAGTAAAGGAGAAATAGATCTTTTCTACGAAACAGGAAGACTTAACACATCTTTAATTCAATCTGTTGGGGAAGATAGACTCTTTTCAGGGATTCAATCATTTAAAGCTTTAATGGTTGGTGCATCAGGTGCTTTATATGGTATATTAGTAGCCTTCGCAATGTTATTTCCTAATGTACAGTTAATGTTGCTATTCCCACCTATACCAGTTAAGGCAAAATATTTAGTTCCAATATTAATTTTATTTGATTTATTTTTTGGATTTACATCTTATTCTGTTGGACCAATAGCCCATTTTGCTCATATTGGAGGAGCTATTACAGGTTTTATTATGATGTGGTATTGGAAAAAAAATAATCTTAATAATAAAAGATGGGATTTATGAATTTATCTTTTTTAAAAAAATATAATTTAAACAAGAATCTGCCTATTCACAAAAAAATAATTTTAATTAATGTCATAATATTTTGTTTACCATTAGTTATAAATACAGTATTATTCTTATTCAATTTAAAAACACATTCATTTTTTAGTTTTTTTGAGTTAAATCCGCAATTAAATTATTTTTTTAAAAACATATGGACGATAATTACTTATGCATTTATCCATCTAGACTTCTTCCATATTTTCTGGAACATGTTCATACTTTATTTTGCTTCTGAGTATTTTTTAAATTTTTTTGATGAAAAAAAGTATATTAAAATATACTTTTATGGAATTCTTTTTGGTGGTATATTCTTTGTTTTAAGCTATAACCTATTTCCAGTATTTAAAGATAATTTTACATCTTTAATTGGTTCTTCTGCTGCTGTTTATTCAGTTTTAATTTTTATTTGCACTTATTTTCCGAATAATAAAGTAAATCTGATTTTATTTAAAACTGAATTAAAATATATTGGGATTGTATATGTTCTATTAAGTTTAATTCAAATTCCTATTGAAAATCCAGGAGGTAATATAGCTCATATTGGAGGAGCTTTTTGCGGTTATTACTATGCTATAAACCTATATAATAATAGTTTCAGTATTAATTTTAAAAAATTTTTCAATAAAGTGAAAAATTATAATTTAAGTCAATCTGAAAATCAAAAAAAAATTGATACAATTCTTGATAAGATTAGTAAGTCTGGATATGAGAGTCTAACAAAAAAAGAAAAAGAATTTTTGTTTAAGTCAAAGGATCACTTGTAGATTTGTTTTTTTTCCTTCTTATAATAAATAAATATAATTGCCATACAACAATAAAAGCTATAAAGTGAGAGAAATAGGAGGTTGGCTTCCCGTCTAGTCCAACAGTAGTAAAAACTCTATCCCATCTTATTTTCCAATTTCCGATACCTTCAAACAAGCCATCTATACTCATCCAGATAAAAACTGGTTTTCCAAGAACATGATCAAAAGGAACAAATCCCCAAACTCTTGAATCCTCTGAATTATACCTATTATCACCCATCATCCAATAATAATCCATTTTAAATGTGTATGATGTTGATTCTTTTTGATTTATATAAATCTTTTTATTAATAATCTCTAGATTATTATTTTCATATTCTTGGATAATCTTTTTGTAGATTGGAAGGTTGTCAAGATTAATATTTACAGATAGACCTTCTTTTGGGATTTGAATTGGACCAAAATTGTCATTATTCCAGTTAAAATTTATATTGTTTGGGAAATAGATAGTATTATATGATTTAGAATTTTGAATTAACCTGACAATACTATCGTATCCTCCTTCAAGTTCCGCTTTTTTTAACTCATCATAAGTTAATTTAAGATCTTTCTCTTTTTCTATAGATTCTACAATATTTAAATTTAAACTCCTAACAAGGTCTATTGGTATCCCCTTATTATCAGTTATTACAATTAGTTTATTATTTTCTTGTCCTTGAGAATAGCTAAGCAGATATGGCAATAATTTATTTATGGAATTTGTTGATTGATTTGATATATCAATTATATATTTTCTATAAAAGTTATTTATTCCAAGATTAATAAGTTTTGATGAAGAAACACTTTCATTAGAATATATTTTGAAATTCAGTAATGGCTTAGCTCTATAAGGAAGAATATTTTCTTTACCATTTATATAAATTATTCCATCTTTTATTTCAAAATTATCCCCTGGAATACCAACAGTTCTTTTAACATAATTAGACTTTTTATCAATTGGCTTTATAACCCCTTTTTCTTTAACAAAGAATTTTCTTACTGTATCTGCAGGCCAGTTAAATACTACTAGATCATTTTGCTTAATTTTTTGAAATCCAGGGAGTCTTAAATACGGTAATTGAGGCTTTTTTAAATAAGATCTGAATTTAATTAAAGGAATAGTATCATGAACTAATGGAAGTGAAATAACGGTTTGAGGTACCCTAGCACCATAGTGAAATTTACTTACAAATAAAAAATCGCCAACTCTTAAAGTTTTTTCTAATGAACCAGTTGGGATAACAAATGGTTGTATAAAGTAATTATGAACTATTGTAGCAATAACTATTGCAAAAACGAATGAACCTAAAGATTTTTCAAACCCACTTGTACTTATTTCAGAATCTATGTAAACTTTCTTCTTGCTAAAATAGTTTATATATAATGTGTAAAACCCTAAGGAAAATAGCATTAAACATATATCTTTTTTTGTACTATGGTTAAACCTTTTAATAAATTCAATCCATATTACTGGTATCATAAGAAGATTAATTGTTGGTAGAAATACTAAAATTATCCACCATCGTGGTCTTTTTATAATATCTAAAATATTTAGAATGTTATAAAAAGGAATAATTGATGTAAATGCATTTTTTCCTGAAATTTTGAAAAGTTTCCAGCTACTAAAACCTATTAGTAGATTGATTATTAAGAAAAAATATAACCATTCAATAGCATTCATAGTTAATCAATATTAATTTTTAAACTTAAACCAATACTCTGGTTTATATGTAAATAATCATTATTTATATATGGTTCAAAAGATAAATCATCACTAACATTGAATTGTAATAGATGGGCACCTACATTTGCATCTATTATATTTAACATGTAAGTTCCGATTAAAAAAATAAACGAAACATCTTTATATCTTCTATGAAATTTCATTCCCTCTAGAAGTTTTTCAGTATCAGCTTCAGGGATTATATCTATATATTCATCATCAAAGTAACCATTAAGCCTCCTTTTGTAGGCTGTTCTATACTTATTCGCTTCTTTTTTATTGTAGTCAAAATAATAAGCTGAAGCCCCTAGACCACCATAAATTATTGGAACCATCCAGCTTCTTCTAGAATATACCTGACCTAATCCTGGAATTATTGCAGAATAGAAAGCTGCTTTAGCAGGAGTGAGAGGGTCATTCATCAATTTTTCTTTTTTAGTATTTATGGAATCTTTTTCTATTCTTTGAGACTCCACAGTCTGAAGGGAAAACAAAATAACAAAAAGAATTAATGATTTTTTCAATTTGAGATTTTCTTTAATATTTCATATAATTTATTAATATCATCAAAGATTGCGTTTAAGCTAATTTTCCCTGAAGTATTTTCTTTTATACTGACTTTTGAATTAAAAAAAGTTTCAAATTTATTAGTTGCATCGATATATATCCTAGAAACATCAGATGATCTTGTTGATTTTTTATTTCCAAACTTTATATTTTTTACTAAACTTTCAGTTTGTCTTACAGATAGTTTTTTAGCTATTATTTTTTCATATATATCAAGTTGATCTGTTTTGTTTTCTAGATTAATTAGTGCCCTTCCATGACCCATACTGAGAAAACCATCTCGTATTCCAGATTGAATAATTGGGTCTAACTTAAGAAGTCTAATAAAATTAGAGATAGTCGTTCTATCTTTACCAACAATTTTACTCAATTCCTCTTGAGTAAAATTAAGCTCATTAAGAAGTCTATTATAAGTTAAAGCAATTTCAATAGAATCAAGATCAACTCTTTGGACATTTTCAACAAGTGCCATCTTAAGAGAATCAGTTTCTTCGTCTATTTCCTTAATATAGCAAGGAATTTTTATTAAACCTGCAATTTTTGAAGCACGTAATCTTCTTTCTCCAGAAATTATTTGGTACATCTTAGGACTAATTTTTCTAACTGTTATAGGTTGAATAATACCTAATTCTTTTATTGAATTAGAAAGATTCTCTAGGTTACTATTATCTATATTTAATCTTGGCTGGTTTGGATTAATTTCAATTAAATCTATGTCAATTCCTTCTGATACATTAAAATTTGTTTTAGGTTTATCGAATGAGATGTTCTCTGAATCAGAATCATTAAGAAGTGCAGATAAGCCTCTTCCAAGAACTTTTTTTTGTTTTTTTTCTTTAGACATTTAATTTCTGTTTTTTTGAATTATCTCATTAGCTAGTGAAAGGTAATTTTTTGTCCCTTTTGATGTTGCGTCATAACTAATTATATCTTTTCCAAAACCTGGAGCTTCCCCTAATTTAATATTTCTTTTTATAATAGTTTTGAAAACCATATCTCCAAAATGTTTAACCACCTCATCAACTACTTGATTTGATAACCTTAATCTTGTGTCAAACATTGTTAGAAGTAGACCTTCAATATCTAATTCTTTATTATGTAGTTTTTGTATACTCTTAATCGTATTAAGTAATTTTCCGAGTCCTTCTAATGCAAAGTATTCACATTGAATAGGTACTATAACTGAGTTAGAAGCTGTCAAAGCATTAATTGTAATTAAGCCTAAGGAAGGTGCGCAATCAATAATTATAAAATCATAATTAGCAGAAACTAAATCTAAAGCAGATTTTAGTTTATACTCCCTCTTATTTTCATTAATCAACTCTATTTCAATTCCAACTAGGTCTATATTTGAAGCTATAATATCTAGATTAGGGGATTTGGAACTTTTAATCACTTTTTTAATAGATTCAGAACCGTTAAGTATATCATATAGCCCTTTATGATCTTTATTAAACTCATATCCTAAGCCAGAAGAAGCATTTCCTTGTGGATCAGCATCTATTAATAGAACTTTTTTTTCTAAAACACCTAAAGAGGCAGCTAGATTAACTGAAGTAGTTGTTTTCCCAACTCCTCCTTTTTGATTAGCTACAGAAATAATCTTACCCATTGCTTAAAGATTTTTAATCATTTTCTTTATACTCTATAATAAAAATTTCTTCATTCTCTTTTTTGAGGTTGTAGTTTTCTCTAGCAAAATGTTCAAGGCTATCAATATTTCTTAGTTTATCAATCAATTCTTTGTCTTTCCTAGTTTCTTCAATTAATGCTTGCTTCTTCTTTTCAAGAATATTTATTTCATCATTTAATTCATTGTGAATTTGAAATGAATTTGTGTCTAGAAATGTCATCCATATTATAAAAGCAACAGTTATTATTACATATTTAAAATATGGTTTAGTAATTAGTTCTCTAATTTTTAAAAAGAGTTTATTCATTATTTTTTTCTGGACTTTAAGAAGACTTATTTGAAGGAATGATCTTAAATATTCCTTTCTCTTCAACACTTATATATAAATAACCATCAGGTCCTTCGATAATATTTCTTACTCTGCCTATATTATCTAAAATCTTCTCTCGTTTAATTACTTTCTCTCCTTCTAGTTGAAGTCTTTCAAGATATTCAAAGCTAAGAGAGCCAACAAATAAACTTCCTTTCCATTCAGGGTATATATTAGATTTGAGCATTACAAAACCTGAGGGTGCTATTGATGGAGTCCAATAATAAATTGGTTGAACTGTACCATCTAAAGAAGTGTGATCTGTAAATTTTGTTCCACTATAATTGATACCATATGAGGCTAAGGGCCATCCATAATTTCTTGTTTCAATAGGATTTTTTAAACTATCTTCTCCTTTTTCAAATTTTTCAATAATATTTATCTCATCACCACCTCTTGGTCCATGTTCGTTAATCCAAATTCTGTTGCCTCTTGGACCAAAAATCATTCCTTGAGGATTTCTATGTCCATAACTCCATATAGCTTTTTTAGCATTTTTAATATCCGAAAATGGATTGTCTGAGGGTATTGATCCATCTAAGTTTATCCTATATATTTTGCCGCCATCTCTTGTTATGTCTTGTGGATTCACATCTCTATTCCCTCTTTCTCCAATACTGAAATATATATAATTACTATCAATCAAAATTTTACTACCATAATGTTGTCCTTTATTTGAATTTGGACTTGCTTTATATAAAAGCTTTAAGCTAGTAAGATTATAATTACTATAATTAGCTCTATACAAGGCTGTATTAGATCCTTCATCTCCCCCACCACGCACACTAGCTGTAAAGTATAAGAAATTATTATTATCAAAGTTGTTGTCTATGGCTAGATCAAGAAGACCTCCTTGTCCATTATAATGTATTTCTGGAAGACCTTTTACAGCAGTTTTTTCTCCATTCTTAACATGATATAAAAGTCCATCTCTATCTGAAACAAGAAACTCATTATTATTTATAAAGGTCATTCCCCATGGGATATCAATTCCATCAACTATTTTCTCAATATAGTAGTCAGACTCATCTGATAATTCAATATTTGGAGGGTTTTCTTGTTGAGCACATGCAAGGTTTAGAGAAATTATAAAACAACTAATAGGTAGATAAAGATTTTTCATATATTTTTTTTATCGAATTTAAAATAAATTAATCAGTCAATAAAGTTTTTTTGATAACAACTCACTCAAATTAACCTTTTCATAATTATTTCTCGTGTAATTAAAGGTTGCCTCCATTAGATCTCCCATAGATTTGCTTTTTTTAAATGCATCATCCTTTGTGAATAAAAAGATTTCATTTTTTAATGTTTCAAGATTTTTACTTGAAGATAAATGATCCTTCTTCATTATTTTAATTAAAGAATCCATCCTGTTTTCTGAAATTATTAATCTTTTAGAAACAGTTGATCTCTCCTCTATTTTATATTGAATGATTGAATCATGTTTAAGTTTTTTCTTGACTAATTCCATTATTTTATGATTCTCTTTAAAAAATTGAGGTCTATAAACAGAAAACTTTCCTTCATAGCACTGTTGGTCAAAATCAATTGCTCTTATTTTATAAATTACTTGGTCAAAATCATGAATTGGAATTACAACATAATTATAAGCTCGCATATCACCTAATAATCTAATCATGCACCTTTCATTGAATTTAACATATTCTTTTGCAATTTGAGATTTTTCTAACTCTGAGCATTTAGGCAATAAATCTTTAATAAAAATATCTCCTGGAATACCAGCTATATGCTCTTCAATTAATGCCTTATCGTTAACAAGAAAGTTTAAATTATGTGGTGAGAGCATATGTTCAAATTCTAATCCATAAACTCTTGATGCGTCAGTTTTTTTTACATAGAAGTATACAAAATTATCATTGATTATATTACGGATTTTAATTCTGAATGGCTTTGAATTTCCAAAAGTGCAATAATCAATAGAATCAATATTTAAATAAGGAATAGATGATTGATTTCCATCGGAATGAAGTATTGTATATATAATTTTTAAGTTATGATCAATTTCCTTTCTATCCGATTCTGAGTAAAAAGTTCTTACCCACAGTGTATCATTATCATTTTTATCATACACTGTTATTGAATCCGAAAATCTAAGTAGATCCTCATAAGATAAATCAAGATTTACCCACCTATCATGTTTTTTTAAAAACTCTGTTAATTCTTTTGAAATCGGGTAAAAAGGTTTCTTTTTTGAGATTAATTTTTTCTCCACGTATATATACTATAGTCTAAAGATAGAAATAAGTTGGTCATTTTTTTATTTATATAGGTGCACTTTATCTTACCGGAGATTGTAATTTAAAGTAAAGTCGGGGTGGCAGGATTCGAACCTGCGACCTCCGCGTCCCAAACGCGGCGCGATAACCGGGCTACGCTACACCCCGAAAATGATTGCAAATATAGGGTTATTATAATATTCAACAAATCAATAATCAAATAAAGCTATAGAAATTACTTTGGAGACATTACTTTGACATCATTGTATTCAATTTGTCCTCGAATAACTTTTGAAATAGTTGATTTTAATGCGTTAATAATTGGAAGTTTTAATTGAGTCTTAGAATAAATTATACTAATTTCTCTTGCTGGGACTGGACCATTAAATTTTATCAGATTTTTTTTGTTTACATCTGCTAGAAGTCTAGAGTGTAAGTATGGTAAAATAGTCATCCATGGACCACTATTTGATAAATTAATTAAAGTCTCGAAGTTCCCGCTCTTTAAATCAAATTGTTTATTTAAATCATTAATTGAGCATAAGTTTAATATTTGGTTCCTAAAACAATGACCATCTTCAAGAAGAAGTAAGTCAGCATCTTCAAGATCATGGATATCTAGAGAATCTTTTCCTGACAATCTATGATGTTTAGGTACATAAGCAATAAAAGGTTCATAGTATAATGGGCTTTCTATTATATTTTTATCTTCTAGAGGAGTTGCAGCAATTGCACAGTCTATTTCCCCTTTATTAATTTTTTCAAACATGCTATTAGTTGTATATTCCTCAATCTTAAGATCTACATTTTTGTTTTTCTTAATAAAGCTACTTAAGAATAAGGGAACTAATGTAGGGCTAACAGTTGGAATTATTCCTACTTTAAGAGTTCCGCCAATAATTCCGCTCTCTTCTGATACTATATCATTCATTCTTGAAGATTCTTCAACTATTTTTCTAGCTTGAATTAGAATTTTTTCTCCTACCTCAGTTATTTGAAGTGGTTTTGTTGACCTGTTAAAAATTGTAACACCAAGTTCTTCTTCAAGTTTCTGAACCTGCATGCTAAGTGTAGGTTGTGTTACAAAACATTTTTGAGAAGCTATAGTAAAATTACCATGCTTTGCAACTGAAAGTGTGTATTTTAATTGAGTAATAGTCATTATAAGATTTATTTATTGTAAATCAAATCTACATAATAAAGTTTTATTAAAATAATAAATAATTGTTAAAATAAATTAAATATCTAGTGAGTATATTAGACATATAATTATTTATTTTGAAGAAGAATATTTTTGGCCAATACCTAATAATTAAAAAACTATTAATTGCATTAATTGGAGCTTTAACTTACAAAACATTTAGCACTAAAAGATTTAATATTCAAGGGACTTCAATATTGAATGAAATATCGAATAACAATGTTTTATTTATTTCTAACCATCATACATATTTTTATGATGTTATTGCAATGCTTCACGTTTTTAATGCATCATTCAATGGTAGAGAAGATTCTGTTAGAAATCTTTCCTATTTATTAAAACTAAAATCTAATATATATTTTATTGCGGCTTTAGAAACTATGAAGGCATCATTGATTACAAAGATTTTAAGTTACACTGGCTCAATATTAATTAAAAGAACTTGGAGAGAATCTGGAAAAGAAATTAATAGAAATATAAGAGTTGAAGACTTTGATAATATAAAAAAAGCTCTAAATGATGGATGGGTAATAACTTTTCCAAGAGGTACAACTGACAATTCTAAACCTGTTAGACCTGGAACAGCTCATATAATTAAATCAACTAACCCAATTGTTATTCCTATAACTATTAATGGATTTGATGAGGTGTTTGAAAAAAATAGTCTTAAAATAAAAAACAGAAATAAGTCTTTCTCACTTAAATTTGGTAATCCTTTAAAGTTTGATTATAATGAATCAATAGAATCAATTACAAGTCAGATAGAAAAAATTATTAATTAGACTCTACATTATCTATAATATCAGATGAAATACCCATACAGCCTATTCTGATTCCAGCTGCACCAGATGGCTGAGAGATGTAATCATCAGAGCCGTTATGAATTACTATAGACCTGCCTATTAGATCTTTGTCTCTATCAGAACAATTAATACACCATAGATCTGTTTTAAATTTAACCATTCCATGACCTATGCTATCAACAGAAAAATTACCTATATCTCCGAGATGAAATCCTTCTTCATTTCCCCACTTTCCATGTGGTTGAGATGTTGGATTCCAATGTCCACCCGAACTAAGATCATCAATAGGGCTGCAATCTGCAAATTCATGAATATGTATAGAACTTTCTCCAGGTTTTAATCCGAACAAATGCGCTTCTAATTCAACAGAGGATTCATTGTTAATATTTTTAGATGTTAATGAAATATATCCAGATATTTTAGAATCATTAAGTTGTGTAATAGATTTTTTAATTTCTATAATAGATTCATTTTTGTTCTGACAACTTATAGTAAAAACTAATATTGATATAAAAAATAATATTGATATGATGGGGAATTTTAAGATATTTGTGTTCATATTTGCGAATTATATCACAATTTTATAAAAATAAAAGTTGAAAAGAAAATTTTTAGTAATATATATCCTGTTATGCCTTATAACAGGTTGTGGAATTACCTATAAACCATATGATTTTGAAAATAGTCAAGTGATTTCTGAACCTGACTACTCTGAAGAAAAAAATTGGGCTGCTCTACCAAATAAATATCCTAAATTTATAAATGATATTCAATATGATAAAATTGAAAAGAAAGCTGATGTATTCTATATCTATCCGACACTTATAAGTGGTAAAAAAAATAGAGAATGGAATGCTGATATAGAAGACAATGATATTAAATCAGATATTTATGAAGGACCAATTAAGCATCAAGCAACTGCATGGATAGATGCAGGGAATCTATATGCACCATTTTATAGGCAAGCACATTTAAGGGTTTTTAATGAAAAATTTAAAGTTGATGGAGAAAAAGCTTTAAAACTCGCATATTCTGATATTAAAAAGTCTTTTGCCTATTATCTTGAAAATTTTAATAATGGTAAACCATTTATAATTGCTTCTCATAGTCAAGGTTCCTTGCATGCAAAAAACTTGATCAAAGAAATTATTGATGAAAAACCATTACAAAAGAAATTAGTAGCTGCTTATTTAATTGGGACAAAAATTGAAGAGGATGAATTTAAAAGTTTAAAAGCAATGACTAGTCCAGATGAAGTTGGTGGGTTTGTTTCTTGGAATACATATAAATACAATACATATCCTAAAAAAGACAATTATGAAAAATGGTTTAAAAATGCTGTTGTCACAAACCCGATAACATGGAATGAAACATTAGAGTCTAAAAAGAGTGATCATAAAGGGATGTTGTTTGCTCCTGGAAGCTTGTATAAATATTTAGGCCTTTCATTTTTTTTCTCAACAAGTGATGAACTTAAAGTTTATTCAAAAAAAATAAAAGTAAAAGTTATAGATGGTTTGCTTTGGGCTACTCCTCCTGATATTCCGGGAAAACTTTTTCTAAGTATGGTAAAAAACTATCACTTTGCTGATATTAATTTATTTTGGAAAGATATAAGTGATAATTCAAAAATAAGAGTCAATAAATGGCTGCAAATGAATAAATAATTTATTAAATTGAGGAAAACAAAATATTAATTATGGCATCAACTAACAAATCAAGAAGAAAGTTTATTAAGAATAGCGCTATTGCTTCATCAATCTTTATTGTTCCTAGAAATGTATTAGGAGGGGTAGGGTACACGTCTCCAAGTGATAAATTAAATATAGCAGGTATTGGTTTACATGGAAAAGGTAATTCAGACATTTTACATGCCAGTGTTGGCGGAAGAGAAAATGTAGTAGCATTATGTGATGTCCATCAGAATGCATCTGGAGCTCAAGTTGCACAAGAAAAGTTTCCAAAAGCAAAATTTTATACAGATTTCAGGGAAATGTTAGAAAAAGAAAATCTAGATGGAGTAACAATTTCTACTCCAGATCATACTCATGCTAATATTTCCAAAGTTGCAATGGAAAAAGGTATACATGTATATGTTCAAAAACCTTTAACACATAATGTTAAAGAGGCAAGAATGTTGACTGAGTTGGCAAGAAAAAATAAAATTGTTACTCAGATGGGTAATCAAGGGGCTTCAAATCCTGAACAGGTAATGATTCAAAAATGGATTAAAGATGGTAGACTTGGTAAAGTTACTAAAGTTTATACTTGGACAAATAGACCTGTATGGCCTCAAGGAGTAGCGATGCAGAGTCCTGACCCATCTAAAAAACCAGAAGGAATGGATTGGGATTTATGGATTGGACCAGCTGAAAATAATGGTTATACTCCAGGTCTTCATGCATTTGATTGGAGAGGATTTTGGGATTATGGAACCGGAGCTTTAGGAGATATGGGTTGTCACATAATGGATGTGCCAATAAAAGCTTTAGGTCTTTTTGAACCATTTAGTGTTGAAGCAAGTGTTTCAAATTTACCATATGCCAAAGCTTTTACCCCATCACCTTTAATTGAGGAAGCATGTCCATCAAGTTCATATATTACATATAAGTTCAGACCTTCTGAAATTAATGATTCAGAGGTTAAAATGGTATGGATGGATGGTGGTATTCGCCCTTCTCACCCTGATATAATAACAGATGCGGATGATATAGGACCGAATGGCGTTTTAATGATTGGAGAAAATGGATTAATTTGGTGTGATAATTACGGAATCAAAGCAAAATTATATATTAAAGGCCAAGAAGGTGTTGTTGAAACAGGAAAAATATCTGAAATAAATGCTGTAGAGTTTGGACATCAAAATCATTGGATTGATGCAATTAAAGATGGATATGGTAGTGATAAGCATAGAAGCCTTACTTCGAATTTCGATTTTGCAGGGCCATTATCCGAAGTAGTTTTACTTGGAAATGTTGCTATTAGAAGTAGCTTTATTAGAAGGTCTTCTAGAAGCAATGTATTCATTGGTAAAAAACAACTTCTTTATAACAGTAAAGAAATAAGGATAACAAACCTTGATAAAGCAAATCAATTTTTGACTAGAGAATATAGAGAGGGTTGGGAAATTTAAAAGAATAAGATTGAATTAATCTATTTTGAATTGAACTCTTCTATTTTTAGCTCTTTCGCTAGGAGGAATATTAGGATATTTTTGTTGGTCTTCACCAAATCCATTAACTTTTAATCTCATAGAATCAATCCCACTATTTTCAATCATTAGTTTAACTGAGTTCGCTCTTTTGTCAGATAAAAGCTTATTATATATAGATTCACCTTCAAAAGATGCATGACCATTAATTGAAATTTTTATATGCCTGTATTGATTAAGCAGAGTTACTAAATTATCTACTTTCCCAGTTTCTGCAGGTTTAGTTTCAGAACTATCAAAATCAAAATAAATTTCAGTGCTATTTATGAAGTCATTAAAGGAACTTGGAGTCTGTGGGCATCCGGAGAACATAGGATCACCTTTTTCATTTGGGCATAAATCTTCTATATTTGGAACTCCATCACCATCAATATCATCTAGTTTACAACCATTATTACTTTTAGGCCCTTTTTCATTTGGGCAATTATCAGTATCATCTGTTATCCCATCGCCATCACTATCAGGACAAGGACCGTTGTTAATACCTGCCATATTAGGGCATGGATCAACTCTATCTTCAAAGCCATCACCATCACTATCAGGACAACCACTTTTTGAATTCATTCCAGGAGCCGTTGGACATTGATCCTTTTCATCTGGTATCCCATCACCATCACTATCAGGACAACCATTTAATTCTGCTAAACCAGGAATGTCAGGGCAATGATCTTTTTTGTCTGGAACACCATCACCATCAGCATCACCTTTTCCAAAATTAAATTTAACTCCAACAACATGTTGAAGATGGTTATATGCATTATTCTCATCAACAGACTTATATGAAACACCTGCATTTAAAGCTATATTTTTAGATAATTGAAAATTAAGTCCACCTCCAAAGCTAGTGTTTGAAAAGGTTCCATCATCACCAAACTTAGAAACTCCATAACCAGCAAAAAGGTAAGGGTCGATATCAACTCCAAGTAATTCTGTTTGATTGGAGATATCATATCTAATAATACCATCTAATGAGTAATAATATAAATCCTTGTTAGATATTTCCACATTGTTTTCACTGAAATTTAAACCAAGAGAAAAGTTTCCAAAAATATATCTTGAAAGACTAAGAGTAGGCAAGGATAATTTTGATCCATCTTCATCTTTAACGCTAACAGAGTTAACACCAACATCAAATGTCCATGGGTTTTCAGGCGTTTGACTATAGACCATACTGAAAACACTAAGACAAAATGTTAAAACTAATGTTAATCGCATTAAGTATTTTGTTCCCAATTTACAAAATAAATAATTATTACCTATGTTTGATTAATTATATTCAGTATTAAAAAAAATAAAATAATGGACAAAAAAATTTCGATTTTAGTTGTCGGATGTGGAAATATGGGAGCATCTCATGCTATATCTTATAAAAATCATGATGGATTTGAAATATGTGGTCTTGTTTCAAGAGGGGATAGTAAGGTCGATCTTAACAATAAACTAAAATCAGATTATAAGTTATTTCAAGACTATAAAGAGGCTATTGATCTAACAAAACCAGATGCTGTTTGTATTTCAACTTATCCAGATACACATGAAGAGATAAGTCTATATGCTTTAGAAAATGATTGTCATATTTTTCTTGAAAAACCTGTTGCGTCGGATCTGAGAGGTGCTAGAATTATTATTGACACAGCTATAAAAAAAGGAAAAAAAATTGTTGTTGGTTATATTCTAAGACATCACCCAATTTGGAAAAAATTTATTGTTGAGGCAAAAAAGATGGGTAGACCTCTTGCTATGCGAATGAATTTGAATCAACAAAGTTCAGGTGACACATGGAGTGTTCATAAAAACTTATTGAATTCACTTAGTCCGATTGTTGATTGTGGTGTACACTATCTTGATGTAATGTGTCAAATAACTGAGTCCAAACCTTTAAGTGTTTCTGCAATTGGTGTTAGACTTACAGATGAGATACCAGATGATAATTATAATTATGGGCAATTACAAATTAGATTTTCAGATGGATCTGTTGGCTGGTATGAATCTGCATGGGGTCCAATGATAAGTGAAACTGCTTTCTTTATTAAGGATGTTATTGGTCCGAAAGGATCTGTCTCAATTGTATCAGAAGAAGATATACATTCTTCAGATTCAGATAATATAGAAAATCATACAAGAAACAATTGTCTAAAAATTCATAGTTCAGAACTTGATAGTGAAGGTAAATTTATATCTCCTAACAAGAAGGTTGTATATGATGAAGATCCTTCTCATCAAGATCTTTGTGATAATGAGCAATCATTTTTTTATGATTCTATAGTAAATAAGATTGATTTAAAAGATCATTTGGAAGATTCGTACAAGAGTTTACAAATTGCGCTTGCATGTGATGAAGCTGTAAAGAAGGGTAAAACGATTTTCTTAGATTAAAAAAATCTCTGTTTCAACTCTATTATAATTACAATTGCGAATATTAAAGCTAATGTTCCAATAAAAATATTTCCTACACCCATTTTCAAATTTTTTATAAAAGTACTATTTTTTTGTTAAAATATTTTAAATCTGTATTATTTTATAAATGTATTATTTTACTTTTAAATATAATATATATATAAATTATTTATAATTATTATTTACTATTATTAGTATATATATGATAATATTATTAAATATATTATTTATTATATAAAAATATATATGTATATTTGATACATTATAAATAAGTACATATGTTGATAAGCTATATTCAAGAGTCTGATAAATCCAAAATTTCTTCTAATTATGACTCTCCTAATTACTATGTTGACAATTGTAGTAGTATCATTCCTTTTTCAAAAAGAGATAAAGGTTCACTTATATTTGGACTAATAGGTCAAAAGAAAATTTCAAAAATAATTGTTGATTCAATATCAATGCTTGGTAGAAATCAAATTGATGTTTTGAATACTATTGATTTCTTAATTATAAATAATGTTTCATTAACATCCAAAAATGAAGGATTAGAAACTATGGATGAATTTGGAAGACTTAAGTCAGACACAATACTTCTTCTTAATTTATTAAAATCTTTGGCTAACATGGAATATACTAATCGAAAAGAATCTCAAAGATATGGTGTCTCAAAAGCTAAGGATTTAGGAAGATATAAAGGTGTTGGTGGAAAACAACTTGAGTCTATTGAAGAGTTTTTTGAAAAACCAAAGACTGTTAATATTCTAAGACATCTTAAACGTGGAGAAAGTATTCGAAGAACTGCAAAACTTGTTGGTGCATCCACTGGACTTGTTCAAAAAGTAAAAAGATGGTCTATAGATAATAATAAGCTACAAATGTTCTAAAATATAAAGGTTTTGTATATTGCAGCACTAAAAACAATTATTATGAAAAATTTATTATTAATCACTTTGCTAAGTTTATTTGTTTCTTGTTCAACAGGACAGCATCCAGATTTTGAAGCAAATGTTAAAGCAGCACAAACTCTTCTTGAACTTCAAGGTACTGAAGCAGATCTTCAAGGTCAACTTGATCTAGTTCATGAAGACATGCAATGGCAACCAGCTTTTCATGGAAGTGCTCAAATAGATAAAGCCGGTTTTGGTGAATATCTTAAAGGATGGCATGATGTTATGGAAGATGTAACATATACAGCTGTTAACTGGTTACCAGGTGTTTTAGCTGAAACAGGTTTGCCTGATGGAAGTGTTAGATCATATGGTAAATGGACTGGTGTACACACAGAAACAGGTAAAAGTTGGGAATTAGTATCCTATCATACATGGGATTTTAAAGACGGACTTATTATCTCAGGAGGAGATTACTTTGATGCTGGAGGGCTTATAGGTTCTCTTCAAGCTGAAGAATCAGCTGAATAATATATTATCTAAATTATAAATTAACCTTTTCATAGGAATATGGAAAGGTTTTTTTATATTCATCTATTAAATCAATTTAAATATTAATTATGAAAAAATTATTTCTTTTAAGCTTAACGGCTTTATTTATATCATGTTCTCAGACAAATCCTGATTTTGACAAGAATGTTGAAATTGCAAAAGAATGGTTTGATGTCTTTGTAACTGAAGACTTTGAGGCTGTTTCAGCTTTTTATGCTGATGAGGTTGAATATCAAAGTGCATTTTACGGTGGACCTATTATGAACAGAGAAGAAACTCTAAATTATTTAAAGGGTTGGCATGATGCAATGGAAGACATAACATGGGAAGCTGAAAATTATCTTCCAGGTGTTGATCCTGAAACTGGATTACTTAACGGAAGTGTAAGAACTTATGGATATTGGTCTGGAACAAACACTGCGTCTGGTAAAAGTTTCAGAGGTTTATGGTACCACTATATAACATTTAACGATGATGGTAAGATAATTAATGGTGGTGATTTTGGAGATGCAACTGGGTTAGTAATGGCTGTTGCTCCAGATCAGGAATAGATCTTAATTTAAATTAAATAAACCTTTTCATATATATGGGAAGGTTTTTTT
>TARA_B110000196_G_scaffold199041_1_pt1 | contig 53967 bp, 44 predicted proteins | sample TARA_B110000196 | Tara Oceans TARA_B110000196 (sample SAMEA4397072) | marine metagenome | biome: Polar Biome; feature: [MES] marine water layer (ENVO:01000295) within the mesopelagic zone...; material: water (ENVO:00002006), including particulate matter (ENVO:01000060) such... | reverse complement strand
CGCCAGCGTTCATCCTGAGCCAGGATCAAACTCTCCATGGTACTTATTAATCTTTTTGGGATTCCTTTGAATTAAACTTTTAATCTAAGAAGAAATATACTAAATGATCCACTTCCTTGTCAATAGTTTCTAAAGATTAAATTTTTAAAATATGGATTATTTAGTTTTCTCCCAAGGGTTACCCCTTTAAATACTGGATATTATGATAAATTTAAACAAATAAAAATTTGTGGTTAAAATTGTATATTTAAAAATCACTAAATTCTAGCGTTAATATAACAATATAGAATATAATAGTAGGTAAAATAGCAAATTTAATATTTGTGTATTAGTTATTAATAAAAATTGAACTATGTTCACGTTAAAGATTTTAGTTTACACGGTTGTAATTTTCTTTATCTCTCTTTTCACTTTTGGTTTTCTTTCGAATGACCCATCTAGAAACCCTAACAGAAAAGATTTAGAGTAATTGATTAAAAAAAATAATCTCCGCAGAATATAACGGAGATTATTTTTTTTATTAACCTTGTTGTACTTGTAGTTTTGCCGCTTCTGAAAGAATTGGTATTCTAGGGAATCGACCGTAAGCAATTAACAATGACGAATATGCTATAAGTAATACAATCCCTAAAAATAAAAAATTAGCAAATACGATACCTAGCATACTCTCTCTCAGCACAATTGGTAGAAAAGTAAAAATAACACCAGAACATGAGCAAATAATATTTAAGAGAATTGCTTGTATGACGTTAAACCTGACAAATTTTGTTAGTGGCACAGAACCGCGGGAGCAAACAATAAACACCCAAACCATAAAAATAAAAATAAGGAGGTTATTGTCTGTATAAAATGTCGAAAGCTTTACAAGGTGGTTTAAATAAAAACTTCTAAGAGCAACACTTTCAGTGCTTAAAAACACTTTTGGCCCAAAATATGAAGCTACTTCGATGAATGGGAAAATAAAGGCAGCAATTGAGAGACCACGTTCCGCTATAGTTATTAAATAAGGCAATAATTTATTTTTCATGCTTTAACTATTCGTTATGAAATTTCAGTCTAAATCGAAGATTTTAAAATTATAAGCGGCGCTTTAATCGTGCTGACTTTCCTGTACGATCTCGTAGATAATATAATTTAGAGCGTCGAACGATTGAGCGGCTTAAAACTTCAATACTTTTTACCCAAGGAGAATTTAACATGAATACTTTTTCAGTACCCCCTCCTTGAAACATTTTTCGTACTGTTATTGTTGAATCAATTTTTGCACTGTCTAAATGTTTAGAAATGACAATTCCTTCAAAAGCCTGGATACGTTCTTTACCTTTTTTTTCGCCTTCGGCTATTTCCTTAGGTAATTCAAGGTAAATTACAACTTTTACTTTATCGCCTAAAGAAATTTTTGGAATATCCGTTTTTTTATAGAATACTTCTAAATCAAGTGAAAGATTTTGTAATGGAGACATAGTTAATTTATTTATTTTTTTACCACACCTTAATTAATTTTAAATATTAGCATAAAAATAGAATTGCGTAAATTAATATCAAGGTTTCAATTACTTTTTGATTATTTGTACTTGGAAGCACTTATTACGTTCCCGGATTCGGCCCAGTCCTTTAAATAATTGATTTCTTTACTCTTTGTTCGTGCTAGAGGTACCAGATTTTGTATCGAAATTAAAATATCTTCGTTATTAAATTCACGATTTTCATTAAAACCAAGCCGCATAGACTCAATTACAACTTGTTCTATTTCAGCACCTGAAAATTCTTTGCTAAGCTGACCTAATAAGGGAAGCTGAAAACTTTCTACCGAACCGGGTCGATATTTTCGTAAATGTACCTTAAAAATATCTTCACGTTCTTCACGCGTTGGTAGATTTAAGAAAAACATTTCATCAAACCGACCTTTTCTTAAAATTTCAGGAGGTATCTGATCAATATTATTTGCTGTGGCTACAACAAATACTGGTGATGTTTTTTCGGCTAACCAAGTAATAAATGTAGCTAAAACTCGACTTGTAGTACCACTATCTCCACTACTTTGTGCTCCTGCAAACGCTTTATCAATTTCATCAACCCATAACACACAAGGAGAAAGTGCTTCTGCTATTTCAATCATTTTTCGGACACGCTGCTCTGATTGTCCAATTAAAGAAGCAAATAATCTTCCAAAATCTAATCTGAGTAAAGGTAATTGCCATTCGTGCGCAATAATTTTTGCAGCTACGGATTTACCGGTCCCTTGAACACCAACTAAAAGTAAACCTTTAGGATAGGGAAGACCATATTTGATAGCTTCTTGAGAAAATGCTTCAGAACGAAGTTTTAACCAATCTTTGAAATTGTCTAGGCCACCTAAATCTGAAATATTTTTATCATTTAAACAAAATTCAAGCAGTTGTGTTTGTTGAATAATCTGTTTTTTTTCTTGCAAGATTAGATCTGGACTAGATTCATCAATTTCCCCGTATTTTGCAATTACTTTTGATAATACACGTCTAATTCGTTCTAGCGATAATCCCTGGCAAGCAGTTGCAATTTTGTTTAAAGTTGGAGGTTCGATTTCTTGCTGTAGAGAAGAAGTTAATCGATTAAGTTCTTCTACAATTTCTGAATAACTTGGTAAAGGGAATTCGAGAAGTGTTATAAATTCTTTTAAAGAATCTGGTATGTTAATTTCCGAAGAAACAATTATTAAATTTTTAGGCTGAGTTTTTAAACTTCGACTTAAATTCTTTAATTTTCTTACCACAGAAAAATCCTTAAGGAAATTATCGTAATCTTTAAGCACAAATAAAGATGCAGTTTCGGGTGTTAGTTTATCTATTAAATCTAATGCTTCTAGTGGATTTCGTGCGGCAAATCCGGTATCGTTAGGATTGCCTTGGTAACCGTCTACAAAATCCCATGAATAATATGTGCGAACTACATATTTCTTTGCACAGTATTTAATAAGATACTCAATTCTTTCCTCTTCGTTTGTGGCGATATAAATTATTGGGTAACGTGCTTTTAGTAAAAGGACAAATTCATTTAAAAAATTCATTATGGTCGAAAATTTAGGGATTAAACCAATGCTATATTAGCTTATGTGCTTTAAAAAGTTATCCTACGGACCCTTCGAGCTTAAGACTCAACAGTCGATCTGCTTCTGAAGCAAATTCTAAAGGTAATTCGTTAAAAACTTCTTTGCAAAATCCATTAACCATTAAAGAGACTGCTTCTTCTGCTTCGATTCCACGTTGCAATAAATAGAAGAGTTGTTCTTCGGCAATACGGGATGTTGAAGCTTCATGCTCAATTTGAGTATAACTATTTTGAGCTTCAATATAGGGGAATGTGTTCGCACTTGATGTTTTACCAATTAATAAGGAATCACATTGAGAATAATTCTGTGTTTTAAACGCTTTCGGCCCCACTTTTACTAATCCACGGTAGGTATTAACGGAATTCCCTGCAGATATACCTTTAGAAATAATACGGCTTCGGGTTCCTGGTGCTAGATGAACCATTTTTGTTCCTGTATCTGCTTGTTGTTTATTACTCGTGAGAGCAACAGAATAAAATTCACCAACTGAATTTTTACCCGATAATATGCAACTAGGGTATTTCCAAGTAATAGAAGATCCTGTTTCAACTTGTGTCCAACAGATTCTTGAATTTTGGCCTGCACACATCCCTCGTTTTGTAACGAAGTTATAGACTCCACCAATACCATTTTCATCGCCAGCATACCAGTTTTGCACGGTTGAATATTTAATTGTAGCATCTTCTAATGCTACAAGCTCTACAACTGCTGCATGAAGTTGGTTACTACTAAATTGAGGAGCGGTACAACCTTCTAAATAATTAACTGAACTTCTTTCCTCAGCAATAATAAGTGTTCGTTCAAATTGCCCGGCTTCTTCATTATTTATACGAAAATACGTTGAAAGCTCCATTGGGCATTTAATATCTTTAGGAATGTAACAAAATGACCCATCACTAAATACAGCAGAATTTAATGCCGAAAAATAATTATCTCCTATAGGAACTACTCCGGCAAGGTATTTTTCTACTAAATGTGGATATTTCTGAATTGCATCAGTAATTGAGCAAAAAATAACTCCTGATTTCTGAAGTTGTTTTTTAAAGGTTGTTCCTATTGAAACACTATCAAATACTGCATCTACAGCCACATTTGTAAGCAATTTTTGTTCATTTAATGAAATGCCTAACTTTTCAAATGTTTTTAATAGTTCGGGATCAGCGTCATCCAAACTTCCTAGCTTTTTTTTAGTTTTTGGTATTGAATAATATTGAATATTGTCATAATCAATTTCAGGAATTTCGAGTGAAGCCCATAGAGGGCTTTTCATTTTTTCCCAACTATTAAATGCCTTGTCACGAAACTTTTTTAAGAATTCGGGCTCATCTTTTTTAGAGCTTATTTTCTCGACAATTTCTTTACTTAGACCTTTTTCAAATTCTTCAGTTTCAAGATTTGTTGTGAAACCATATTTATAAGGGGTCGAAACAATATCATCTAAAATATCTTCTTCTAAAACAGCTTCTGATTCATTCGATTGGTTCTTTGCCATTATTAAATGCGATAATTAAAAAATCTCAATTTTCTGAAATACTATATCCTAATTATACTTTATTTATATTTAAAGGGTAAAACTACCAACAATTTAGCCTTACGTTCTTATTAATGTGTTTTAAAAAAATTAAAATAAACTTAGACACTCATACTTGAAAACACATCAATAAGAAATGTCAATAAACTAAATCCAAGCAGCGGTGATACGTCAAACCCTAATAGTGGAGGAATAATACCACGAAAAAGTCTTAAATATGGATCAGTCATTTTACCTAAAGATGAAAATGGTTGAGTGTAAAAATTTATATTAGGGAACCAAGTTAGATAAACTCTTAGAGTTAAAGCAACGATATAAAATTTTAAAAACCCTGCAAGACCTTTGCAAAGTGTAATGATTAATACATCCATTTTAAGTTTTTTTAGGTAATTAAAAAATTCATAGTAGGTATCTAAAATAATATCATTATCTTAAATTCCGTAAAAAATAAATTTGCTAGAGCTAGTGAAGAGACTTGAACTCATAACCGACTGATTACAAATCAGTTGCTCTACCAATTGAGCTACACCAGCTTTTTAGTTATTTAAACCTACAAATATTATTGTACCAAACGTTCGGCAGTTAGCAAAGTATATTTTTATATATATTGATTTTTTTTCGATTTAAGTATACATTACGTAAATAAATAATAGACATAATAATTACTATGGCTAAAAGCAAAGGGGCTAGAATTCGTATTACTTTAGAGCACAGATGTGAACAAGGGGTTTACCGTTATCACACCTCTAAAAACCGTAGAAACACTACAGAGCGTCTTGAGTTAAAAAAATATTCGCCAGTAACAAAGAAGCACGAACTATTTAAAGAAATTAAATAAACATATTTGTAATAGGATTTTATTATGGTAGACAAGTCAGTTGAAAAAGATATCAGCGAATCAATTAACTTTGATTTAATTACATACAAAGATATTAAAATCTTAACAAATTATCTTAGTGAGCAAGGAAAAATTCTCCCACGACGAGTTACTGGTTTAACATCGAAACAACAAAAAAAAGTTACAAAATTAATTAAAACCGCAAGAATTGCTGCTTTATTACCATTTGTAATAGGTAAAGGTTAGGCTAAAAACAACTAAGGGGTTAATTAAGCTTTATGCTATAATTATTTCAAAATCCAGTTTAAGGTAAAAATTTAAATTTACAGATTTATGACACCTTCATTAAGTGCTTTCCTAAGTAGTATTTTCTTAGCAATCGTTATTGTTATTGTTCCAATTGCTGCAGCTCTAGTATTTGTAAGCTCGTCAGATAAGATTATTCGTAACTAATAATCTATAAAAAAAGATGCTAAAACAAAATTTTGTTTTAGCATCTTTTTTATTTTCCTTTTACTAATTACTAAATTAGAAGTTCATTTCAGCTGCTTGAACTTTTTCAAACTGCTTCTTCTTAAGTACAAGTAAAATTTGTGCTAGAGTTACTGTGAAGAAGAATACGATCATACCCTTAACACGGTTTGGGTTTTGTAGAACGATCTCAGTCTCTTCTTGCCCGAATCCACCCACATTAGGATCTAATGTTAGAGGTTGGTCCGCTTTTACTGTATCGCCAACTTTTACTGAAAGCTGAAGTACACCAGGAACATTTTCCGTTACATCGCCGTTTGCCGATGCAATTATAATAGCAACCGTTTTTCCATCTGCTGCTTTTGTAATTGAAGAAACTTGTCCTGCTGCCTTAGAAGTGTAAGCGTTGTTGTTACTCTTCTCTCCTGTAGGGTAAACTTGACCTCTTCCTCGGTTACCGCCAAGGTAAACTGGGTAGTTTAAGAAGTTAACATTCTTGTTCGTTGCTGGATCTGGTGATAGGATAGGGAAAACGATTTCTCTTAACACTCCTTTCTTATCGCCTGCAACAGGACCAACAACTAAAATGTTTGTCTTCTCTTTACTGTAAGGTTGTACAAAAAGACCTTTAGTTTTTGCTTTAATTTCGTCTGAAATACGATCTTTTGGAGCAAGCGTAAAACCTTCTGGAAGGATTAGTACAGCACCTACGTTAAGAGTACCTCTTGTACCACTAGACGTAACTTGCTTTACTGAAGTGTCATATGGAACACTTACAACCGCTTCAAATACTGTATCAGGTAAAACAGCTTGTGGAATTTCGATTTCTACTGGCTTTTGTGCAAGGTGACAGTTAGCACAAACAATTCTTCCAGTTGCTTCACGAGGGTTCTGATATGCGTTTTGCGCAAAAACAGGGTATGCGTATGACACTTTTGGTAAAAAGATTGTTCCTACGATTCCTAGAATTACGAAAACAGACTTGAACTTTTTAATTGCCTGAATCATTTAAAGTAATTTTTTTTATCTAAATTTAGTACACAGATTAATTATACACCCAATATTAAAATAAATAGTGTTTTAACTGTCGATAAAATCTATTTTTTAAGCAGGATTACGAATCCTGAACCTCCTAAATATAGACTTAAAAGTGCGGTTGAAAGTAAAATTTGTGTGATTGGGTCTGTTGATGGAGTTATAACTGCTGCAACGATAGTACAAATTACAATTACATACTTCCAAGCAGAAAGCATTTTTTCACCAGTAACAATTCCGAGTAAGCCTAATACTACTTGAACAGCTGGCACTTGAAAAGCTAACCCTGTCGCAAACAACAATACAGCAATAAAATCAAAATATTGATCAAAAGACCAGAACGGTTCTACGACTTCTGAACCATAAGATATAAAAAATCTTAATGCTGCTGGTACAAGGAAAAAATAAGAGAATATTAACCCCACTAAAAATAGTATTCCAGAACCAAAACTGACAGGTAAAACAATATCTCGTTCACTTTTGGTTAACCCTGGAATTAAATATAATAATAATTGATATAAAATTAACGGGCTGCTAATAAGAATTCCGCAAAAAACAGCTATTTTTACAGAAGCGAAAAAATATTCACCAGGTGCAAACTGAAGAAATTTGACTCCTATAGCAGGTGCTTGAAAAATCCGTACGATTTCTTTTACATCTGCAAAGCAGATAAGAGTCGCAAAAAGAAGAAATATAAGACAAAAAACTAAGCGTTGACTAAATTCTTCAATATGTTCAGAAAGAGCCATTTCATCATCAACAACCATTTCCATTTTTATCGAAGGTGTTGAGGTAATTGGTATAAAATTTTTTTTAAAAAAATTATTAAGCATTAGTTAGTTTTCATTTACCTTTTTTTAAACTTAAAATCTTATAAAGATTATGTAAGACCTTCTTCAGAAGGCTTATCTACAATTATACATTCCGTTGTTAAAACCATACTAGCAATTGAAGAAGCATTTTGAAGAGTCGAACGCGTTACTTTAGCTGGATCTATGATTCCAATCTCAAACATGTTACCTAATTCATTTGCTGCTGCATTGTAGCCAACTTCAAAATCAGCTTCTTTAACCTTTTCAAATATCACAGCTCCATTTTCTCCGGCATTGGAAGCAATTTTTCTTAATGGGGCACTAAGAGCTTTTTCGACAATTAAGGCACCAATAAGTTCATCCTCAAGTAAATTATCCTTAGCCCAATCAAAAAGTTCTTCAGAAATATGAGCTAATGTTGTCCCTCCACCAGGAACGATTCCTTCTTCTACCGCTGCTTTTGTAGCATTTACAGCATCTTCAAGCCTTAGTTTTCGATCTTTCATTTCAGTTTCGGTAGCAGCACCTACTTTAATTACTGCAACTCCCCCACTTAATTTTGCAAGCCTTTCTTGAATTTTTTCTTTTTCATATGTAGAATCGCTCGTTTCTAACTGACGTCTTAGTTGTTCACATCGTGCTAATACTTCACGCTTATTTGCATCTGAAATAATAGTTGTGGATTCTTTACCAATAACAATTCGACGAGCCTGTCCTAAAAGTTCAAGTTCCATATTTTGTAAACTGTAACCAGCATCTGCACTGATAACTTGCCCACCAGTTAAAATAGCTAAATCAGAAAGTAGTGCCTTACGACGATCACCAAATCCAGGTGCTCGTACGGCAACCACGTTTAAAATACCTCGTATTTTATTTACAATTAGAGTTGCTAACGCTTCTTTTTGGACGTTATCACTAATAATTAATAAAGGTCGATTTGTTTTTGAGATTAATTCAAGTGTAGGTAATAAATCTTGTTTAACTACTGTGATTTTTTTATCTGTTAATAGAATGTAAGCATTTTCTAAAACAGCTTCCATTCTTTCTTGGTTCGTAACAAAATAACCAGAAATAAAGCCTCTATCGAAACCCATACCTTCGGTTATTTCAAGTTCATTTACAGTAGATTTACCTTCTTCTAAAGAAATTAGACCTTCTCTACCGACTTTATCAATGGCGCTTGCAATAAGAGAACCGACCTCGGTATCATTACCAGCCGAAATAGTAGCAACTTTAGTAATATCAGAAAGATTTTCAATCGGTCTTGCATAGTCAGTAATTTTGCTAACTACAAATTGAGTTGCTTTTTCAATACCACGTTTTAAAACAATAGGGTTCGCTCCGGCTGCCACATTTCTCATACCTTGCTTAATAATTGCATAAGCAAGAACTGTAGCCGTTGTCGTGCCGTCCCCAGCAACATCATTTGTTTTTGAGGCTGCTTGACGGATTAAACAAACACCAGTGTTTTCAAGATTATCCGTTAAATTAATTTCCTTTGCGATTGTTACACCGTCATTAACGATTTGTGGTGTTCCAAACTTTTTTCCTAAAACAACATTTCTACCTTTTGGTCCTAAAGTAATCGAAACAGCTTCAGCTAAAACATCCATTCCTTTTTCTAAAGCTTTTCTTGCTGATTCTTGATAGAGAATTGTTTTTGCTGGCATAATAACTTTTTTCCGTAACTTTTTTATATAATGACTCTTTTTATAAAAAGTAAATCGTTGCCCTTAATACTTAAAGAACTTTAATTACTTTTAAATTTAAATGAAAAATATTTGTAACTGGCTCAGGCTGGACTTGAACCTGCGACCTTGGGCTTATGAGTCCCCTGCTCTAACCAACTGAGCTACTGAGCCTTTTTACATACTATTAAAGATATCAAACGATTTTTTGTTTTGCAAATTAATTATGCAAGCTGCTTTAATAATTTTAGGTGTCGTCAAATATACAATTATTTTGTATAATAAATGCATAAGGGTCACTAACTCAATGGTAGAGTACTCGGCTTTTAACCGAATAGTTCTGGGTTCGAGTCCCAGGTGACCCAATATAATATTTATTTATAAAATTAAAGATACGAAAATAAGTAATGTTAGAATCATTAAGTGGGAAGCAATTTTTAAAGGTAAGGCATTTGAGTTATTGAGAAACTCGGCTAAACGCCTGTTTACATAAAACTTATCGTTTTGCTTGAAATGAACTTATCAGGTGAGAACGGGCAGTTCAAAGGTGAATTTATCGTTTATTTCAAGATGATGGTTCTTTTCCCCAATTACAAATATGTAGAAAATCGTTTTTGCATAATTCACAATTTAAAGGCAGCAAAAATAATATAAAACTATGCTAGAGACCATATTTAAAAACCCCTCACAACAAATTTCATCAAAATATAAATCTCAGATTGATCAAATTAATTCATTAGAAAATAATTTTAAGTTATTGTCAGATTCGGATTTACCGGAAAAAACAAAAGAATTGAAACAACGCCTTTTAAAAGGAGAAGCCAAATCTTCCCTTATTCCAGAGGCTTTTGCCTTAGTTCGTGAAGCCAGTAGACGAGTTCTTGGACTTCGACATTTTGATGTTCAGCTAGTTGGTGGTTTAGTCCTGAACGAAGGTCAAATTGCAGAAATGAAAACTGGGGAAGGTAAAACATTAGTAGGTTTACTACCCATTTTTTTAAATGCTTTATATGGGAAAGGAACGCACGTTATTACTGTTAACGATTATTTAGCTAGACGAGATTCCGAAGATGTTGGACAAGTGCACCGTTTTTTAGGTTTAACAGTAGGTTTAATTCAAGAAGATATGGAGCCTGCTGAACGAAAAGAAAATTATAATTGTGATGTTGTTTACGTAACTAATAATCAACTTGGGTTTGATTATTTACGTGATAATATGGCTTACAGTTCTGAAGAAATAGTCCAAAGACCCTTTTTTTATTGTGTTATTGATGAAGTCGATTCTATCTTAATTGATGAAGCCCGAACACCGCTGATAATATCCGGTGCTGGCGAAACTTCTACAGAAAAATATTTACAAACAACTAAACTAGCCACAACTTTAAAACGGGATATTCATTATAATGTTGATGAAAAAACGCAAAATGTAACACTTACTAATGAGGGTATCTCATTTTGTGAACAAGCTTTGGGAATTGTTGATTTATATAGTCCAGACGAACCTTGGATTTTTTATGTTTTAAATTCTATCAAAGCGAAGGAATTATTTAAGAGAAATAAAAATTATATTGTTAATGAAAATGGTGAAATAATTATCGTTGACGAATTTACCGGTCGTACAATGGCTGGAAGACGTTGGAGTGATGGTTTACACCAGGCGGTAGAAGCTAAAGAAAATTTACCGATTCAAGACGAAAGTCAAACACTTGCATCGATAAGTTATCAAAATCTGTTTTTATTGTATGATAAATTATCGGGTATGACAGGAACGGCAAAAACAGAAGAGGCGGAATTTGAAAAAATCTACAATCTAACTGTTGTTCCAATCCCAACAAATAGGCCGATTAAAAGAAAAGATCTTTCAGATTTAATTTATAAAAACCAATACATAAAATGGCGTTGTATTGCTCAAGAATGTCTTGAAATGTACAATTTGGGTCGACCTGTTTTAATTGGAACCACAACAATCGAGAAGTCAGAACTACTTGCTGCTTTATTAAGTGAATATAAAATCCCTTATAGACTTTTAAATGCTAGGCCTGAAAACGTTGAAAGTGAATCCGAAATTGTTGCTCAAGCTGGATGTAAAAAGGCAATTACTATAGCAACAAATATGGCCGGCCGAGGAACAGATATTCTACTTGGTGGAAATCCTAATTTTTTAACAACAAATGTAATACGCGAAATTTTCGAAGATGAGAATAAGTTTGAAAGTAATGAATTCATTAAGAATTTAAACTTAGAAGATCCTACTTTAATAGAAAATTTGAAATCTGATTATAAAGAGTTGTTGAAAAAACCTTTATCGGAATTGGAAGAAAAATCTGACCCTACTACTGTATTATTTCTTCAAATTTATAATTTCATTCTTAATGAGCAGAAACGGTTTGTTGCGGAAGAAGGAAAAACTATTTTAAATCTTGGAGGGCTTCATGTTATTGGTACTGAACGTCATGAATCTCGAAGAATCGATAATCAACTTCGAGGCCGATCAGGTCGTCAAGGAGATCCAGGTTCTTCTAGATTTTTCCTATGCTTAGAAGATAAACTTTTACGTATTTTTGGAGGGGATCAAATATTAAATATAATGCAAAATGTTGGGTTTCAGGATGATACTCCAATTCAATCAGGTCTTTTAAACAAAAGTCTTGAATCAGCTCAGAAAAAAGTGGAGGCATTTTATTTTGATACTAGAAAAAACTTATTTGAATATGATGAGGCAATAAACATTCAACGAAACACAGTTTATTCTGAACGTAGACGTATCCTTGAACAGAAAAGTGTGAGAAATTGGTTAGTTAATTATGCTGAAAGAAGCTTAGACGATTTAGTTAATAGGTTTGATATTCTTGATGACCAAGAAAAAATTCAATTTATCAAAATAAAATTACAAAACCTATTAGCCGCACCTTTTCCATTAGATGTTGATATTGATAAGGATCGAGCTCAGTTTTTATATTTTCTACAGCAACAGATTGAGATCACATATGATTTAAAAGAAATTGAAATGGAATTAATTGAAGTTGGTTTATTAAGAGAACTAGAGAAAAACTTTATACTTCAACAAATTGATAGTGCTTGGACTGAACATATACAAAAAATAGCATTTTTACGCGATTCTATTAGATGGATCGCTTATGGACAGAAAAATCCTCTGACCGAATATAAAAAAGAGGCGTTTAATTATTTCAATGTAATGTTGGCAAGAATAAGACATCGAGTAGTATTTTTTGTTCTTCGTTCGAAAACTATTCTTTTGTAAGTTAGGAGGTTAGGTTTCTACTTAGTTAATTTATTCAAAATAGGGTTATTCAATAAAATTGTATCCGAGCAAAGCAAATTCTTTGCTTTGCTCGGATGTAATTTTATTATTCTTTAGATACCAAATTGGTTGCCGCGTCTATATTGTAAATAAGCTGCCACAAAAAGTCCTAAAATTGTTACTGGTACAAGCCCAATTACAATACCTGATAGTAATACTTCAACCATAGTTTATTAATGTTTTTAAGTATAAATTTTTAATACTTCAAATAATATAATTATAATCCATCCTTTGAGTGATTATTACCTAAGTTCTGAAAATAGACTACTTTCTCTAATATCGTCCACTTGGATAGTTACTAAATCTGATTTAGTTAGAACTTGATCACCAGAATTAAACATTCGATTTGCGTGTCTCATACGAGCAGTATCAATTGCATTACTAATTGTTCTAGCGTTTGCAAATAGTGGAAGTTTACTTCGCTGATCAATGTATTCTAGAAGAGCAGCTTCAGCTTCTGGAGTCATTCGATATTGTTGTTCCTCGAGAATTAAACGGCCGATTAAAATTAATTCTTCCGGGGTATAATCAGGGAAATCAATATGATTTGCTACTCGTGATGATAAACCTGGGTTGGATTCATAGAAGCTGTCCATTCGCTCTTTGTACCCAGCGAAAATAACGACAAGATCTTCCCTTTGGTTCTCCATTACTTGGAGTAAAATCTCAATAGCTTCAGAACCATAATCTCTTTCGTTATCCGGTTTATATAGATAGTAAGCTTCATCAATAAATAAAACACCACCCATTGCACGTTTTAAAACTTCTTTCGTTTTAGGTGCAGTGTGGCCAATGTACTGACCTACAAGATCATCTCTTGTAACAGTAATTAAATGACCTTTACGAATATAACCTAGCTTAAAAAGAATATCTGCCATTCTATTGGCAACTTCAGTTTTACCTGTTCCGGGACTCCCTGTAAATGACATGTGCAATCCAACTGCAGCAGCATTCATACCCAAGCCTAAGTTTTTTCTAAGTCGCTGTACTAGTAGTAAAGCGGCAATTTCTTTAATACGTTGTTTTACTGGTGTTAGACCTACAAGATCATTTTCGAGTTGATCTATAATACCTTGAATATTGGTATTATTATATTCCTCTTGTAAATTAATTGCCATAATTATTAAAATTTAGACGATATATACATTTATAAATATAAATATACTACAAAACAAGAAAAAAATGTATTAAAGTTTACATTAAGTGCGTATTTTACATTACACACTTAATGTCAAAAGTATTTTAGATTTTTGCTTCGTTTATTTTCCTATAAGCGCTTGGGAAAATACGAAGCCGTTTATTATCATATTTACCAACTGTAATGCCGACTAAATGATAATGGTAAATTAATTCATGTTGTTGTTTACGAATTGAACTTGATCTAGGAAATAAATCAATAGCAATATTTTTTGCTACAACAATCTCTTCAATAGCTAATCTTGTTTCTTCTAAAGGAGTTAAAAATTCTCGACTAATCACACCATTCATTTTGTTATCAAAAATTTTCTCTTTCGTAAAAGGTAATGAATTATTTTTTGCTAAAAGTCTAAGTGCTTTAGCGATTTGCAATAAACTATTGCTTTGAATGGTATGAATAGTTATTTTTTTCGAGTGTGAGATTTGTTTTAATTTCCTATTGTTTTTAACTAAGTTAGCTAAAGCTAGTATTGCATCAGCGTATTGGATTTCCTTCGTTATTATGATAGGTAATTTTAGAGTTTTTATTAGGGATTTTAGATCTTGATTATTTATCCCATAAACATATAAAAACGTAAATTCTTGTTCCAAGTTATTTTTTGACTCGCCACTATTTTTTAAGAGTCTTTTAGTTTTAGGTTTATCTTCATTATTAATTCGGTTTAAAAGAAAATTATTCTTTTGTTTTTTCTCAGAACCTGGAATTTTAACCGAATTGTTTTGGAGTATTTCCGATTCTTTTTGGTTGTAGAAAATTTTACAATCAACCATTGTGTCATTTTCGTTTTCCTGTATCAGAGATCGTTTTTGAATTAAAAAATTCTGTCCTTGTAACAAACAATCAACAGACTGTTCAATATTATCATGAATAGCCCATGTTTTAGGATCATGAATTTCTATAGCAGCATCAAATGTTGGCGGTGCTTTTCTTTCTAGAATACTTTTTGACGATCCTCGTCGTTTTGCTTCTTCATCACCAAGCGTAACATACTGTATCCCACCAATAAGATCTGTAATTGTTGGGTTTTTAATCAAATTTTCTAAAGTATTTCCGTGGGCTGTACCCACAAGCTGAACTCCACGTTCTGCGATTGTTCGGGCAGCTGCAGCTTCTAATTCAGTACCAATTTCGTCAATTATAATAATTTCTGGCATGTGGTTTTCTACAGCTTCAATCATTACTTCATGCTGGTTTTGATGATTGGAAACTTGCATTCGTCTAGCTTTTCCTATAGATGGATGGGGTAAATCACCATCACCCGCTATTTCATTTGAGGTATCAATAATAATTACCCGTTTTTGCATTCCATCTGACAAAACCCTTGCTATTTCACGGATCGCTGTGGTTTTTCCAACCCCAGGTCGACCTAAAAGTAATATTGATTTTTTCTGTTCTAAAAGATCTCGAATAATACTTACAGTACCGAAAATTGCTCGACCAATTCTACAAGTTAATCCAATTACGCTACCTTGGCGATTTCGGAGTGAACTGATTCGATGTAAAGTTTTTTCTATCCCTGCACGATTATCTCCACTAAATTTTCCTAAACGCTTAAGAATATGATCTAAATCTTGCCAAACTACCGTTCTGTAAGATAAATATTCTGTGGTATTAGAAAAACGAGCTTCTGGGCGACGACCAATATCAAGAACGATTTCAATAAGTTGTTCACGGCGAGGGTGATTTCGTAGAGTAGTACTTATAAAATGAGGCAATACATCTAATAATTGATTTAAATCGTCTGCTAGAAGCATTTATATTTTTATCTTTTTTTAGTATTGTGATTCGGAAACTTTAAATTGTTTACCGAATAAATAACGCTGTTGAGCCTATTTCATAAACAAAATTTAATTTCTTGTTCACATTTAAAATTATACATTAATTTAAATCTTGTAGACTTTTTCTAGATTCAATAAAAAAAATTGTTCAATTTAAGAAGGGGTTTGCGGTAAAGATAAATTAAGCAAAGTAAATGTTATAGTATAATAGTAATAAGGGTTAGTAATAATTATCCTTTAACAAGCAGAATAAAAAAACATCTACAAGTCAAATAAATGTCTCACTTTACTAAAATTAAGACAAAACTTTACGATAGAGTAACAATTGAAAAGAGTCTTTCAGATTTAAATATTGAATGGGAGTCAAATGCGGATAAAATTCGTGGTTACAACAACCAAGAACATTCTGCCGATATTGTTATTCGTCAAAATAATAACCATGATATCGGTTTCAAGTGGAACAACAATGAGTATGAATTAGTTGCAGATTTAATGTTCTGGGATCAAAATTACTCAGTTGATAAATTTTTAAACCAAGTACATCAACGTTATGCTTTTAACCTTATTACAAAGGTAAGTGAGGAGCAAAGTTTACAGTTTGTAGAAACTGAGAACTTAGAAGATGGTTCAATTAGACTTTTATTACGTAAGTTTAACTAGGTGATTTTAAAAAATCTTCAATTCAATATGAAATCTATTACGGATTGGATTGAAGATTTTTTTATTTGTTATATATCTTAATATACCAATACCGAATATAAGAGCGGGAAATAACGATAGTTATTTTTTTAACTTATGATTTTCAGAAATTGCGGACGGAGAGACTCGAACTCTCATGAGGGTTGCTCGCTAGAACCTAAATCTAGTGCGTCTACCAATTTCGCCACGTCCGCTTTGATATATTTATATCATACTAGAAATACCTCTCAATTACAAAAGAATTTATAAAAAAAATAGAATAGGCTGTAAATCGTCTACAGCCCACCCTAAAGAAACGTTAGCTTACGTAGTCACCCAATCAACATCAACATTCTCTAGAATGATTGACGAGTTGTAGATTTGTAGGATGATAACTAGAAATACTAAGAATAAGCCCATAAAAACTCCCATTACTGGTGTAGTTCCCCAACCTGGTGCTACTTTACCGTACTCTGAGTTAAGAGGTCTTAGAATTTCCCCTAATCTTGTTCTTAATGCCATAATTTTAAGTTAAAAGAGAATTTAATAGTACAAATATATAATCCGACTCATAATATATATTATAAGCAAGTTTTTGTTTTTTTTTACAACTTGTTAAATAACTATTTTTATATGGAAACCGCAACTATCTTAAGTATTTTTATTTCTGGTCTTCTTCTTGGAATTACTGGTTACTCTATATACACTTCATTTGGCCCAGTATCAAAAGAACTTAGAGATCCTTTTGAAGAGCATGAAGATTAAAATAAAGAATTTAATATAAAAATCATTCGCTAAATAAATAGCGAATGATTTTTTTTAACTGTAAAGATATTACTTCTTAACAATTCTAGGAGGATCTCTAAAGAAAATTGCGAAGAAAATAACAATTAGAGTTCCAATTAGTAGAAATGTGTATACTAATGCTTCCATTTTTTAACTTAATTAAAATAATAAAAAATAATTCGGGGATGTTTATTAAACAATACCTTGCTTTTTAGTACTCTTATCTCCAAGTTTTTGGAAAGCACCAAATTCAACTTGCTCAATAACTTCTGTACCAATACCGGCGAAAACGTCTCTGAATAGAGTACGTCCACCATGCCAAAGGTGCCCAAGGAAGAATAGTAGAGCGAAGTTTGCGTGTCCAAAAGTATACCAACCACGAGGGCTACTTCTGAATACACCATCTGATTCTAGAGTTGTTCTATCAAATTCAAAAACTTCTCCTAGTTGTGCTTTTCTAGCGTACTTCTTAACAGTTGGAGCATCTGTAAATACTTGACCGTTAAGCTTACCACCATAGAAGTTACAACTTACACCAACTTGCTCAATACTGTACTTAGACTCTGCACGTCTGAACGGAATATCCGCACGAACAATACCATCCTTATCTACTAGAATTACTGGGAAAGTTTCAAAGAACGCTGGCATTCTTCTTACTGTTAGCTCACGGCCTTCCTTATCCTGGAAAACTGGGTGTCCAAGCCATGCTTCTGCAATACCATCACCTTTGTTCATAGGACCTGCACGGAATAGACCACCTTTAGCAGGGTTATTACCAATGTAATCGTAGAAAGCTAGCTTATCTGGAATTCGTGACCAAGCTTGACTTAGTGATAGACCTTCGTTTAAAGAAGTTTCTACACGTCTCTCAATTTCTTGCTGGAAGTAACCACTATCCCATTGGTAACGAGTTGGTCCAAACAGCTCAATTGGTGTAGCTGCTGCACCATACCACATAGTACCTGAAGTAACAAACGCTGCGAAGAATACAGCAGAAATACTACTTGATAGTACTGTTTCGATGTTACCCATACGAAGAGCACGGTAAAGTCTCTGTGGTGGACGAATTGTTAAGTGGAATGTTCCCGCTAAGATACCAAGAATACCTGCAGCGATGTGGTGAGAAGCGATACCACCCGGGTTGAATGGGTTAAATCCTTCTGCACCCCAAGCAGGTGCTACACCTTGTACACGACCTGTAATTCCATAAGCATCTGAAACCCAGATACCAGGACCAAATGTACCTGTTACGTGGAAAGCACCGAACCCGAAACAAAGTAGGGCTGATAAGAATAAGTGAATACCAAAAATCTTTGGTAGGTCTAGTGCAGGCTCCCCCGTACGTGGATCTCTGAAAAGTTCAAGATCCCAGTAAACCCAGTGCCAAATAGCTGCTAGGAAACACATACCTGAAAGGACAATGTGTGTTAAGGCTACACCTTCAAAACTCCAGATACCTGGGTTTGAAACACTTTCTCCTGTAATACTCCAACCACCCCATGAGTCAGTAATCCCAAGGCGGGACATGAAAGGCATTACAAACATACCTTGACGCCACATTGGGTTTAAAACTGGATCCGATGGATCAAAAACAGCTAACTCATAAAGAGCCATTGACCCTGCCCAACCAGCAACTAGAGCTGTGTGCATTAGGTGAACAGCAATTAAACGACCTGGATCATTTAGAACTACGATATGTACACGATACCATGGTAGTGCCATCTAATCTTTCCTCCTGTAGAAAAATTTTTTACTTTCTTACTTTTGTTTTAAATTGTAAAAATAGTCTATATACGAAATATTTGTTACAAATTTATATACTAAATTATAAGCTAAAAATTTCTAAAATCCTCTATTATTCAAATTAATATCCAATATCGAAAGCACGTTTTAAAAAAATTTCTAGCCAACTAATAGTTATTTTGTTATTATTAATATATATGGAATATTTGCGGGTGTAGCTCAGGGGTAGAGCGCAACCTTGCCAAGGTTGATGTCGCGCGTTCGAATCGCGTCACCCGCTTTTTTTAAAAGGTTTCAGATGGTATTTATTTTATTCTAGAAAGTCAGATCTTCCAGTACTGGTGGGTTATCTGGCTTTGAAGACCGCGTTGAAGCAAGCTCTCCCCCCCCCACCTGATTCGGATTGGAAAGCAATACGGGTTGTATCTCGCTCACTAAAAATGGCTTCCAGTTCACCGAATAGTCGTTGGATATCGGTGACTGTTTCTCCTGCAGTTGAGGTGTCTATGTCAACTAATTTTACAGAATGGCCGCCTTCACTAAAATCTAGTTGAAATTGGGTTCTATCAGTATCACACTGCCCAGATATAGTTTCTCCAATTACGGTCAAAAACCTATTTGAGATTAAACTAAGACGATCTTTCAAATCAGATCTGATACTAGACGTATCTTTTGGGTCAAAGCCAAGCGCTCGTTTTTTGAGAAGCCGATCAGTACTTTCGATACAAATTAGCCGAGCGTCTTGAATTTCCTGAGCAAACTTAATCATTGCTTTGTTACGTTCTAGGAAACAATCAATTTTCTCTTTACTATCATGCATCTGCCGCTCCTTTTGAAATCTATCTAGACCAGCTTTTAATTTGATCTTTAACAAGTCTATTTGAGCAACTTCTATTAAAGTGGGGACCACTGAGCTTTCAACAAGGCGCGTCCAAATTAAACCAAGAGAACCTAAATCGTCAAAAATGTTTGTATTTTTTTCTATAACTGGAGATCCGATTTGCTGTTCGACCTCATCAACTTCATCTATAGCCGATTGAGTTCGAAATTTGATTTCAATAGGATAAGATGTTTTAACTGATTTAATATAACCTTTTTGTTGTGATGATGAAATCTTGGCGATGAGTATAAGATATGTAGAATAGGCACTATCCAAGATCTGCTGTCGCATTTCAGGCTGTAAAGTATCTAGTTTTTCGCATAGAAGCTCTTTTTGGGTAGGTTTTCGAGTATATACTTGGTATTCATCGGGAGATAGCTCTATTTTATTAATTAATTCTTGCAAAACAATCGAAACAAACTCTTCATCATAGAAGTTGTCTGAGTTAAAATAAGATATCGTTGTTAAATCATTAACCCCACCTCCGTAAAGATTTCGAACCAATCTTATAAAGGTGATAGCAGAAAAGAGATAACAACACGTTTTTATGGCTGGTTGGACGCCATCGATCAGGTAACGAACGGTATAGTCAACGTGTTGAACCATCTTATTTTTGTGAAAAGATAATAGTGACTCTTTTATAAGAGGGTCTAAATCATCGTTATTTTTAGAAATTTCTTTTCCCGTTCCTGGGTCCGTTCTTAAAAGTTCGAATACTCGGTCTAAGTCTAAATTTTGGTCTAAATCACAGTACATTAGCTCAGAAGTAAACGAAAAACCTTTAGATTCAAGCAGTTGTTTTGGGCTTAAAGTTTCTAAACGTTCAATTTTTTCGATAATAGAAGACGGTGATACTAAACTAGGCGAATTAGCGCCAAATAGCATAGTTGAAACCTCTTTTGACCCAAGTAATAATTGCATTCTTGCCAGTTTACCAGCACAATTATTGGTTATAAAGGATGATAGATTCAATATCTGAGATTCTCCTAAACTGTCTAATACGGAAATCAATCGTGAAATTCCATCAATTAGAGACATTTCTAGATCGAGCTCTTCGTCAAACGTTGAAAACTGATTATTAATAAGTTCGTTCAACTTTTCATATGAAAGTCCTTGATTATCAAAAAACCCATTTATTTTTAAGGATTGTTGAGAAGCATCAGTGGCCTCTATTAACCTTTGTTTTTGCTGACGTAATACGATCTTGATGTCTTCACATTGCGCTTTAGTTAATTGGCTTGGGCTAGACTGTAACACCTTTAAGGTATTTGATATCCGCAAAATTTCATCAACTTGACCTAAAAATTCAGCTTGACGTAACTGTCTTTCAAGAATGTTTTCGATACTTGTCGATTCGGCGATTTCATCCTGAAATTGAAATAGGACTTCATCTGTACCGCCGTTACTTTGCAGTATATGCAATGGTTCCTCATTTACGTCTCCACGTTTTTTCTGTAACTTTCTATGAAATCTAGATCTGAGGAATTCGAAAGGGGAGAATTTCATAGTTTAGTTGGAATCTGTAATGTTATTTCTGAAATTAGCCCATTAATTATTCTTTTTCGTCTAGAAATAACTTCTTGATCTTTAACTATTTTCACCTTAAAAGGTTCTATAATATGAGCTTTTTGGGCAAAATCTAACTCGGACATACCCGCTTCAGAAGTTTTTCTTAACGCCTTCATAAAGATGTTAGGCGAGAAACACAAATCTTCTCCCTTTCCAAAATCTAACAACTTTTTTTCCACGAATTCTTGTATCTGAGATCTATCTTCTGGTTTTATTCCAGTTATCAAATCAGGATAAGCCTCTAATGACCAGAGTATAATCATATACTTACTAAGAACTTTTTCGAATTCCAACTGAGATGGATCACTCAAAAAAGATCGAGAACGAGTTTTTACTAACCCATCAATAAAAGTCAAATCCTGCTCGAAAGAACGATCAACGTAGGTTAATATTGTAACTTCTTTCTCCGGGTCCCCGTTCTCCGATATGGGGTCGTCTAATTGTAACCCTTCTTCTGGCTGTTGTTGACTTGTTACTAGATCTCCTCGAAATTGTTGAGGCAACAAGTACGAAGCCCATCCTGTAATTAACTGAGTAAAACTTCGTAAAACAGGAGGTATATTTGGTACCAGGGAAAACGTAATTGTAGCGCCTATGATACGAAAAAATAGCTCCCTAGAAAACCTTTGGACAACTCCGAAGTTTAATCCAGGTAATAAAGATTGAGATATTGTAATACAAACCCAAGATACTGCAATACAAACTAAAATACAAATTGCAATAATAATTGCAATAAAACTAAAATATAAAGTCCCATTCAGAACTACTAATAATATGGGGTTAATATTAGTAAGAGCCAATGTACGGTAGACCCTAACCGGAGAGAGAAAATCGACAACCGAATCCAATATGTTTCTCACTGATGCCAATCTACTCTTTATTAGTAAGGCCTTGTCACGATCTTTTCGTTTAGCCTCTCTGACTTTCCTTGAGGGACGGCTGACTATTGAGGAAGCAGCCAATACAGCTATTATTTCCGTTAATAAACTGACAGCACTAGGCTCTCCTCCGTCATTAATCGAGACATCTGAATCTTTAGCTGAACCTGCTGAAGGCAATGGCACGCTACGGTCTGAAGGTTTACGGTAACCACCTCTTAAAGCTTCAGTGAGCCGTCTATGAATAACATTAGGGTGCTCTTGAACGATATGTGTTGATATCTCGCCGTATTCTAAATCAGAGTTAATTTCCTCTAAAATAGGTGTTGTAGTATCACTAATATTTTTTGGCGACGGGATACTAACTTTAAAGCCCGCTTCCTTTGCTATACTACTTTTGAGATCGTACTTACGAAAGAAGGAAAGTTTTGAATTATCGATCAAATCAACTATTCCTTTTAGACCTTCCTGCTTGTCCGCAAAAAATGTATTCCTAATTCGCTCTTCTTCTATAATGCTTAAACTCTTACTTTCTTTAAGAGCACGCAAGCTGTCCTCAACAGCTTCTAAAGGGACTGGCTTAAAGTTTGGTAAGACGTCACATTCAACCGAGTTCTCCTTCTGACGAAAGATCTCACCTTTAAAGGGATCTTCCTTAAATCTAAAATTAAACATATCTAAATCTAAACATATTTAAAAATTACCTGTACTTAAATTAAGTTTAATCGAATATTTTGTCGATCGTAAAGAATCTTATCAAAATGAAAGTAAAAAGGGGTTTAATATAAAATTTAACTCGATAAAGGGGCTAGGACGTAAAACTAACATCGGTTTGTTTTGGCAATTTTACTAAATTACATTAATTATTCAGCAAAAGGTTTGGAGTTTTTTTACGTGTAATGGTGCTAGGTTAAGAAAATTAATAGGGATATGGGTGATACTTATCAAGAAATTCAATTATGAACTTAAAAAGTAAAAATTTTTTTATAAAAATTACCTGTTTTTTGTTATAGACAAAAGTGGTCTTCTCTGGTTATGATAAAAGGAGAAATAATATCCTCAGTAGCTCAGGGGTAGAGCGATCGGCTGTTAACCGGTTTGTCGTAGGTTCAAATCCTACCTGGGGAGATTTTAAAGGCTATTTAAATTCCAGGCATTAATGAAATAACTGAAATAGAATCTACTGAAAAAGGAATTGAAAAGGAACTAGCCCAGCAACGGATAAATGAAGATTTCGTACAATTGAACCTTGATATCATGAATGTTAAGCAAAGTTTTAATAAATAAAAATTCGTTATCGCTAAATATAGATATTCAGTAATAACGAATTTTCTGGATTAAATTAGTCTTTAATAAATAAAAACTAAGCAGGTACTGTGTTAAAAATACCGGTAAGGATAACTAATGCTGACCATAGACCAGCACCAGCCCAAACGATACTCTGTGACTTTTCCCATTCACCTGGTGTAGCTAGGATTACAGGTACTCCTACTACCATTGCAAAAGATACCACTATAAGAAGAAGAACAAATACTTGTACGATTCCAATCATGCGAAGCTTTTTATAGCTTAATTTACTAAATATTAAAAATACGTGTTACAAATAGAAAATTTGTAATAAGAATTCTCTTATGAATATTTTATAACACTTTTTGCAAAAATTTTAACACGTTCTTTAAACTAAATTGTTATATAATTTACTTAGAGTTTTTTTTTATACTAGAGAGGTTAAATTACTAATGGATATGAGTTTTTTACTATCCGCTTTACCTGAGCCCTACACAGCTTTTCGTCCAATCGTAGACGTTATGCCTGCAATTCCAGTAATGTTTTTACTACTAGCTTTCGTTTGGCAAGCTTCTGTAGGTTTCAGATAATTTAAAAAAAAAACTAGAACCTATTAACTTATAGGTATTAGTTTAAAAAAAAACCGAAAGTTTCTTTCGGTTTTTTGAAATTTTGTCGATCAACTAACTTGAATTAGCCTTAAATTTTTTTATCATGGTAGATACTGCTTCAAAAACAGGTTTCATTTCTCAGATTATTGGACCTGTACTAGATATCGAGTTTCCTAACGGTGAGCTTCCGAAAGTATACAACGCGCTAATCATCGCTGGTGATGATTCAAGTGTTACTTGTGAGGTACAGCAACTTCTTGGTAACAACAAAGTTCGTGCCGTTTCAATGACTTCTACGGATGGTCTTAAGCGTGGTGCAAGTGTTACTGATACTGGTGCTCCAATTACAGTTCCTGTTGGTACTAAGACACTAGGTCGAATCTTCAACGTTCTTGGTGAGCCCGTAGATGAAATGGGTACTTGTGATGCTCCTTCTGGATTACCTATTCACAGACCATCTCCTTCATTTACAGACCTAGAAACTAAGCCAGCTATCTTCGAAACAGGTATTAAAGTTGTAGATCTTCTAGCACCTTACAGACGTGGTGGTAAGATTGGTCTATTCGGTGGTGCCGGTGTAGGTAAGACTGTACTTATTATGGAACTTATCAACAACATTGCTAAAGCACACGGTGGTGTATCTGTATTTGGTGGTGTAGGTGAGCGTACTAGAGAAGGTAACGATTTATACGCCGAGATGAAAGAGTCTGGTGTAATTAACGAGAACAACCTTGATTCTTCTAAGGTAGCATTAGTTTACGGTCAGATGAATGAGCCTCCAGGTGCAAGAATGCGTGTAGGTCTAACAGCTCTAACAATGGCTGAGTACTTCCGTGATGTAAACAAGCAAGACGTACTTCTGTTTATTGATAACATTTTCCGTTTTGTACAAGCAGGTTCTGAGGTATCAGCACTTCTTGGTCGTATGCCTTCTGCTGTAGGATACCAGCCAACACTAGCTACAGAAATGGGTGTTCTACAAGAGCGTATTACATCAACAAACGAAGGTTCAATTACATCTATCCAAGCGGTATACGTACCTGCAGATGATTTAACAGATCCAGCTCCAGCTACAACGTTTGCTCACTTAGATGCAACAACAGTACTTTCACGTGGTCTAGCTTCTAAAGGTATTTACCCTGCGGTAGATCCACTAGATTCTACTTCAACAATGCTTCAGCCAGAAATTGTTGGAGATGTACACTACAACACTGCTCAGCGTATTAAAGAGACGCTACAGCGTTACAAAGAACTTCAAGATATCATTGCAATTCTAGGTCTAGATGAGCTTTCTGAAGAAGATCGTCAGACTGTTGCACGTGCACGTAAGGTTGAGCGTTTCCTATCGCAACCATTCTTCGTTGCTGAGGTATTTACAGGTTCACCTGGTAAGTATGTATCACTAGCGGATGCTATTACTGGATTTAACGATGTATTAGATGGTAAGTATGATGATTTACCAGAGCAAGCGTTCTACCTAGTAGGTGATATTAACGAGGCTATTGAAAAAGCTGCAAAGCTAAAGTAAAAAAATTATGAGTTTAAATGTTCGTGTAATCACACCAGACAAAGTTGTTTGGGATGCAATGGCTGAGGAACTAATTCTTCCAAGTAGTACTGGACAGGTTGGTGTTCTAACAGATCACGCACCTCTTTTAACAGCTCTTGATATTGGAGTAATGAGATTAAAGTCTGACGCTGGTTGGACTTCGATTGTTCTAATGGAAGGATTTGCTGAAGTAGAAGATAACAAAGTAACAATTCTTTGTAATGGTGCTGAAGAAGGAAGTTCTATTGATTTAAAAACTGCTCAAGATGAACTTGAAAAAGTTACTTTATTAGTTGATGAAGCAACAACTAAAAAGGAAAAAATTGAAGCAACAATTGAACTACGTAAAGCTAAAGCTCGTTTACAGGCGGTAGCTTAACAAAAAATTGCCAGGCAAAATAATTTGCCTGGCGATTTTTTTACTAACTAAAAAAAGTATAGGTATAAAGCCAATTTATAAACGAACGATTTCGATATAAAATAATTTCGTAATTGGGTAGGGTTACATTAATAGGTGTCATTTAATTTTAGAATACCTATTAATTTAAACTACCTAAGATTTAAGAATCTTGTAGAACTTCAAACTTTTCTCCAAGAAGTACTTTAACTTTATTATCTTCGCCAACGTCTACAACAGCAGTATCGCCAGCTTTAATTTTTTCAGAAAGGACTTCCTCAGCTAAACTATCTTCTAGTAGTCTCATGACTGCTCGACGTAAAGGTCTTGCCCCATAAGTTGGGTTATAACCTTCATCAATTAATCGAGTCTTAAAACGATCAGTAACCTCTAACTGGATACCCTTCAGAGAAATTCGTTCAAAAACTTCTTTTAACATAATCTCCGCAATTTGTCCTACTTCGTCTTTAGTAAGTTGACGGAATACAATAATTTCATCAAGACGGTTTAAAAACTCTGGACGGAAATACTGTTTTAGTTCTTCGTTAACTAGAGATTTAATACGGTTGTAATGTGAACTTGATTGATCTTCTGATAACTCAAACCCAAGACCTCCGCCGCCTTTTTCAATTACCTTGGAACCAACGTTAGACGTTAAGATTAAAAGTGTGTTTTTAAAATCAATTGTTCTACCTTTTGAATCAGTTAATCTACCATCTTCAAAGATTTGAAGCATTAAGTTGAAAACATCAGGGTGAGCCTTTTCAATCTCATCAAATAAAACAACTGTATAAGGTCTTCTACGAACGGCTTCTGTAAGTTGTCCGCCTTCATTGTAACCTACATAACCAGGTGGTGATCCAATTAGTTTAGAAACTGTATGTCTTTCCATATATTCTGACATATCTAATCGTACCATCGCTTCTTCTGATCCAAAGAAGTATGTTGCTAAAGCTTTTGTAAGCTCTGTTTTACCAACCCCTGTTGGTCCAGAGAAGATAAAACTAGCAATAGGTCGGTTTGGACTTTTTAGCCCAACACGAGCTCGTCGAATAGCACGTGATACAGCGACAACAGCTTCGTCTTGACCAATAATACGGCTGTGTAACGTTTCTTCCATTTGAAGAAGCTTCTCAGATTCACTCTTCGTTAGCTTATTTACTGGGATACTTGTCCAAGCAGCTACAATTTGGGCAATATCTTCTTCAGTAACTGTTGGTGTTTTATTTACCTCTTCTGATGCACCTTTTTTACTAAGAGCAATGGCATTAATTTGAGCTTTAATTTCCATCTCACGCTCTCGTAATTGTCCTGCTTTTTCAAAATCTTGGCCACGAACAGCTTCATCCTTTGATTTTAGAAGATCTCTTAACTCCTGATCTAATTCTTTAGCAGCAGCCGGCAGCTGAGAATTCATTAAACGTACTCTTGAACCTGCTTCATCAATAAGATCAATTGCTTTGTCTGGAAGGAAACGATCCGCAATATATTGATCAGCAAATTTAGCAGCAGCAGCTAAAGCTTCATCCGAAATAACTAGCTTATGGTGCTTCTCATAGCGTTCACGTAATCCATATAGAATTTCAATTGTCTCTTCCACTGATGGTTCACCTACCATTACAGGTTGGAAACGTCTTTCCAGTGCTGCATCTTTTTCAATATGCTTTCGGTATTCTTCTAGAGTAGTTGCTCCAATACATTGAAGTTCTCCTCTCGAAAGTGCTGGTTTTAAAATGTTAGCAGCATCGATTGCTCCTTCAGCAGCTCCTGCTCCAATCAGTGTGTGAACTTCATCAATAACAAGAATGATGTTATTTGCTGTTCGAACTTCATCCATGATTTTCTTTAGACGCTCTTCGAATTCACCTCGATACTTTGTTCCTGCGATTAAAAGACCAATATCTAGTGCTACAACCATCTTATCATCAAGAGTATCTGGGATATCGTTGTTTGCAATTCGTTGTGCTAATCCTTCAGCAATTGCTGTTTTACCTACACCAGGCTCACCAATTAAAACCGGATTATTTTTTGTTCTTCGGCCAAGAATCTGAATAACTCGTTCAATTTCTTTTGCTCTTCCTACAACCGGATCTAAACGACCTTCAGTTGCTTTTGTAGTTAAGTTTGTACCAAATTCTGCTAATGTAGGTGTCTTACTACGTGTTGCGCTTGCCCCACTAGCAACTTCTGTATTTTCACCTAAAGAACGAATAATTTGGCTTCGAACCTTTGAAAGGTCAACGCTTAGATTTTCAAGAACACGTGCCGCAACACCTTCGCCTTCGCGAATTAATCCTAATAGTAAATGTTCTGTCCCAATGTAATTGTGACCTAATTGTCGTGCTTCTTCTAAAGAAAGTTCAAGAACTCTTTTTGCTCGAGGTGTGAAAGGTATTTCCACAGCAACAAACCCAGAACCACGTCCAATAATTTTTTCTACTTCAACGCGGGCGTCTTTTAAATTAACTCCCATTGATTTTAGAACTTTTGGTCCAATACCTGTACCTTCACCAATTAATCCTAAAAGAATTTGTTCTGTACCAACAAAGTTATGACCTAGGCGTCTAGCTTCTTCTTGCGCTAGCATGATAACTTTAATGGCTTTTTCCGTAAAACGTTCAAACATTTTCCGCACGTATGACGAAATTATCATTATCTTTGATAAATACAATTATACCAGATAATGGTACCGATATAAAAATCTGTTTAATTTGAATTGTTTGACTTCGTCAAGACGCTTAAATTATAATTTAGTTAACATTAGAGCGCTCTTAGTTCAGTTGGTAGAACGTAGGTTTCCAAAACCTGATGTCGTGGGTTCAAGTCCTACAGGGCGTGATTTAATAGATTCTTTATTCTTTTACTTTGTAATGCTATATTAAATTATATAGATTAAGGAGAGGTGGCTGAGTGGTTGAAAGCTTCAGATTGCTAATCTGATGTACGTTTTATATGTACCGTGGGTTCGAATCCCATCCTCTCCTTTTAAGTTGACTATTAAAATCGATAATATCATCCTAAAGTATCCAAAGAAATGTTATAATTGTATCAGTTATTAAAAAAAAGTTTCATTTAACAACAATGGATATTTTAAGCTTAGGCTGGTCTTCTTTAATGGTTATGTTTAGTTTCTCTCTTGCGTTAGTAGTTTGGGGTAGAAACGGATTCTAAAAACAATATTAAAAGACTTTTATAGATAAAATTAATTAAGTAATTATGCTAGCGAAAGAAATTTTTACTACAGCGGGTGTTATGTGGGCTTTAACTTTAACAGGTTTAAGTGTTGGTTTTGGACTTCTTAAGATTCAAGGTGAATAATTAGTTTTCCGCCAATATCTAATTTCAAAAAATGAATTTTCTTGAAAGTAGTTGGTTTCTAATATCATCGCTGATTATCGTTATTGTTTTGTTAGTGGATCCTAAAAGTTCATTAGCAGGTTCAGATACAAATGCGGTTTTAGGATTATTTTCTAGTCCAAGTTCAGGTCAGCAGTTTATTTATAACTTTAGTGCAGTACTTATATTAAGTTTTTTTATTTTAACTACTGTTCTAAGTTTAGGATAATAGAAGAAAACTAGACGAGAAGATAAAATTCCTTCTCGTCTAGTTTTTTTCTAAGCAAAAAACGCAATGTTAGCTAGTAGTACATATGCAACTACATCCCCTCCGAAAGCTCCAACAGTGAATCCACTTGTGAATTGGCGCCATCCTTTAGAAGATTCTAGACCTTCTAATTTACCACCATCCTGGAATTGTGCTAGACCATAGATTGTTAAACCAAGCGTTAGGATTAAGATTAAACCTAAAGCTGAAAGAAAACCAACTAGTAAAGCATTTTCTGAATTACGAAGAGGCCCTAGAATGTAAAAAGGACCAATTAGGAAATATCCGTGGGCCATACCAATTTCAAGACCTCGTAAAAGTGGCGATAAACCTTTTCTATAAATCGGTAAATTTCCAAGATACAGTTTAGTCGCTGTTGAAGTTGTTACTGGCGTAGATAAGTTTCCTACAAAAGGATCGTTATTGTACGGCTTAATAAATTCGCTCATGTCTTAAATTTCCTGTAAAAATTTATTTTGCATTAATTTCAATTATAGTCTTCAAAAATTTTTATCGTACACTTTATTTATGATGTTTTCATCTCTTTTTTGTTAAAATTAGTGTTTATTTAATGCCTTTGTTTATGGTTAGTCAAATATAATAAAATGATTTAATCATCGAGAATTCAAGGTATCCAGAATCTATTGTACAAAATCTAATTTTCTTAGCTTAATGAAACAAATTTTTAAAATAAATGGCATAAATTACATATTTAATTCATCCGTAACAATTCAAGAACTGATGAATTATTTAGGTTTTAATCAAAATGTTATCGTAATAGATTATAATGGATTTATTTTGTCAAAGACACTTTGGCCAAAAACATATTTACAAAGTAAAGATTCTTTAGAAATACTATCTATTGCTGGTGGTGGATAAACAAAATCGGGATGACAGGATTCGAACCTGCGACCCTCTGCTCCCAAAGCAGATGCGCTACCAAACTGCGCCACATCCCGTCAATTTTTATAATAACTTATTATGGAAAATTATTCAATCTTTATTTTTTGATGCTTTTTTAAAATCAAGTAAATTTAGTTTAATACTTTCTTATTGCTAAAGGCTTCTTCAGCTTATTTCACAATAATAAGTATTAGAATTTAAAAGTCTAAAAAAATTGGTTGATCGGTTAAGTTTTTAACCGGTCAACCAATTTTTATTACTGGTAATTAAAATTCCTAAAATGGAATTTAATGGTTTTAACCAAACTTACCAGTTGTTGATGCAATTACGAATGGTGCATATGTAAAGATGTAACCTACTGCGAAGTGAGCTAAACCTACAAGTCGAGCTTGAACAATCGATAGAGCAATTGGCTTATCCTTCCAACGAACTAGGTTTGCGATAGGAGTACGCTCGTGAGCCCATACTAGAGTTTCAATAAGCTCTTGCCAGTAACCACGCCAAGAGATTAAGAACATGAATCCTGTTGCCCAAATTAGGTGTCCAAATAAGAACATCCACGCCCAAACAGCTTGGGCATTCATTCCAAACGCGTTATAACCATTAATTAATGGTGACGAGTTTAGCCACAGGTAATCACGTAGCCATCCCATGATGTAAGTTGAAGATTCGTTAAATGCGGCAGCATTACCACCCCAAATAGTCATGTGCTTCCAGTGCCAATAGAATGTTGTCCACCCAATTGTATTAAGCATCCAGAACATTGCTAGGTAGAATGCATCCCATGCAGAGATATCACAAGTACCACCTCGGCCAGGTCCATCACAAGGGAAACTGTAACCGAAGTCTTTCTTATCAGGCATCAGCTTAGATCCACGAGCATCTAAAGCACCTTTAACAAGAATTAGCGTTGTTGTGTGTAGACCTAGTGCGATTGCGTGGTGAACTAAGAAGTCACCAGGACCAATAGTTAGGAACAGAGAGTTCTTACCACTGTTAATCGCTTCGATCCAACCAGGTAGCCAAATTTTACTACTAGCAACACTTGCAGCACTAGTTGACGAAGATAGTAAAACGTCAAAACCGTAAACTGCTTTACCTGAGGCTGCTTGAATAAATTGAGCAAAAACTGGCTCAAATAAAATTTGCTTTTCAGGTGTACCGAAAGCCACACATGTATCGTTGTGAATATAAAGACCAAGAGTGTGGAAACCTAGGAATAAAGATACCCAACTTAAGTGTGAAATGATAGCTTCTTTATGTTGAAGCATTCTTGCTAGCACGTTGTCTTTGTTAACTTCTGGATCGTAATCTCTTACGAAGAAGATTGCACCGTGTGCGAATGCACCAACCATTAGGAAACCAGCAATATATTGGTGGTGTGTATATAGAGCAGCTTGCGTTACATAATCCTTCGCCATAAATGCATATGAAGGAAGTGCGTACATGTGCTGGGCAACTAATGATGTTGCAACACCAATTGAAGCTAGAGCTAAACCTAGTTGCATGTGTAGACTATCAGTAATAGTCTCAAACAGACCTCTGTGTCCGGCTCCTAGGCGACCTTTAGGTGGTACGTGTGCATCTAAAATTTCCTTCATACTGTGACCAATACCCCAGTTTGTGCGGTACATGTGGCCAGCAAAAATGAATACAATCGCAATTGCTAGGTGGTGGTGAGCAATGTCTGTCAGCCACATAGATTGAGTTTGCGGGTGGAAACCACCAAGGAACGTTAGAATAGCAGTACCAGCACCTTCGTTTGTACCAAAGATGTGACTTGCAGTATCCGGGTTTTCAGCATAAACACCCCAGTTACCTGAGAAGAACGGTGTTAGTCCTTCTGGGTGAGGAACGTTTGTAGTTAAGTTATCCCAACGAATGTGCTGACCACGTGACTCAGGAATTGCAACGTGGATTAAGTGACCAGACCATGCTAGTGAACTTACTCCAAATAAACCTGATAAGTGGTGGTTCAGTCGAGATTCGTTGTTCTTAAACCAAGCTAAACCTGGTCTAAACTTAGGCTGTAAGTGTAACCATCCTGCAAATAGAAGTGTACAAGAAAGTACAAGTAGCCCTAGTGCACCAAAGTAAAGATCAGTATTTGATCTCATACCAATTGTGTACCACCAGTGGTAAACACCAGAAGTAGCAATGTTTACCGGGTAAGAAACCCCACCTCTTGTAAATGCTTTAATAGCAGATTGTCCAAAGTGTGGATCCCAAATTGCGTGCGCAATTGGCTTTACTTTAAGAGGGTTTAAAACCCATTGTTGGAAGTTACCTTGCCACGCAACGTGGAACAGGTTTCCAGATGTCCATAAAAAAATGATCGCCAGGTGACCAAAATGCGAAGCAAAAATCTTTTGGTAAAGACTTTCTTCTGTCATTCCGTCATGGCTTTCCAGATCGTGAGCAGTTGCTACACCGTACCAGATTCTTCTAGTAGCGGGATCTTGAGCAAGTGCTTGACTAAATTTTGGAAATTTAGTAGCCATAAAATTTTATTCTCCTTTTTTTATAATTAACCTACAGAGCAAATTCTTGCTAAGAAGAATGACCATGTTGTACCGATACCACCTAAAAGGTAGTGAGCTAAACCTGCAGCACGACCTTGAGTAATACTTAGAGCTCGTGGTTGGATAGCAGGAGCTAATTTAAGCTTGTTGTGAGCCCAAACGATTGATTCGATAAGCTCTTGCCAGTATCCACGTCCACTGAATAGGAACATTAAACTAAATGCCCAGATAAAGTGAGCACCTAGGAAAATTAATCCATAAGCTGAAGTTGCAGAACCATACGATTGGATAACTTGGGAAGCTTGCGACCATAGGAAGTCACGAAGCCAACCGTTAACATCAATAGCACTCTTAGAGAAGTTTCCACCAGTAATGTGTGTGATTTTACCTGCTGATGAGATTGATCCCCATACATCAGATTGCATTTTCCAGCTAAAGTGGAAGATTACTACTGAAATACAGTTATACATCCAGAATAGGCCTAGGAAAACGTGATCCCATGCTGATACTTGACAAGTACCACCACGACCTGGTCCATCACAAGGGAAACGGAAACCTAGGTTTGCTTTATCAGGGATTAAACGCGAACTACGAGCGAATAATGTACCTTTAAGTAGAATTAGTACAGTTACGTGAATTGTAAAGGCGTGAATGTGGTGAACCATAAAATCAGCAGTACCTAACTGAATAGGCATCATAGCAATTTTACCGTTAACAGCAACTACATCACCACCAAAAGCGTAACTTGACGTTGCTAATGCGTTTGGTGCAGTACTACCAGGTGCTAGTGTGTGTAGAGATTGTACCCACTTAGCAAAGATTGGTTGTAACTGAATAGCCTGATCAGAGAATGTATCTTGAGGACGACCTAATGCACGCATTGTATCGTTGTGAATATATAGTCCGAAACTGTGAGTTCCCAGGAAAATACAAACCCAGTTTAAGTGCGAGATGATAGCATCACGGTGTCTTAGTACACGATCTAAAAGGTTGTTGTACGATTGTACTGGACTGTAGTCACGAACCATGAAAATTGACGCGTGTGCCCCAGCACCAACTACACAGAAACCACCAATCCACATATGGTGTGTGAATAGTGAAAGCTGAGTAGGGTAATCAATACCAATGTAAGGATACGGTGGCATTGCGTACATGTGGTGTGCAACAATAATACTTAAAGAACCCATCATAGCTAGGTTAATAGCCAGCTGAGCATGCCAAGAAGTTGTTAGAATTTCGTAAAGTCCCTTGTGACCTTCGCCAGTTAGTGGACCTTTGTGAGCTTCTAAGATTTCTTTCATACTGTGTCCAATACCCCAGTTTGTGCGGTACATGTGACCTGCAAAGATGAATAACACTGCAAGTGCTAAGTGGTGGTGAGCTGTGTCACTTAACCAAAGACTTCCAGTAATTGGGTTTAGACCACCTTTAAACGTTAAGAAGTCAGAGTATTCACTCCAATTCAGTGTAAAGAATGGTAGTAAACCTTTCTTGAAACTAGGGTAAAGTTGCCCCATAAGTTCTTGGTTGAAAAGAAGCTCATGTGGTAATGGGATTTCTTGAGGTGCTACACCTGCATCAAGAAGCTTGTTTACCGGTAAACTAATATGAATTTGGTGACCAGACCAAGATAGACAACCTAAACCAAGCAGACCTGCTAAGTGGTGGTTCATCATAGATTCAACGTTCTGGAACCATTCTAGCTTAGGAGCTGCTTTGTGGTAGTGGAACCAACCAGCAAAAATCATTGCTGCTGACATAAGTAGACCACCAATAGCTGTCCAGTAAAGTTCTGTTTCATTAGTAATTCCACAAGCACGCCACATTTGGAACCAACCAGATGTAACTTGAACACCGGAGAATCCTCCTCCAACGTCGCCGTTTAGAATTTCTTGTCCAACGATAGGCCAAACAACCTGTGAACTTGGCTTAATAGTCGTTGGACTAGTTAACCAAGCTGAGTAGTTTGAAAAACGTGCACCGTGGAACCACATTCCACTGATCCATAAGAAAATTAGTGATAGCTGACCGAAGTGCGCACTAAAAATCTTTCTTGAAATATCTTCTAGCGAATTAGTTTGGCTGTCAAAATCGTGAGCATCAGCGTGTAGGTTCCAAATCCAAGTAGTTGTTTTTGGTCCTTTAGCTAATGTTCGAGAGAAGTGACCAGGTTGTGCCCATTTTTCAAATGAGGTAGCAACAGGGTTCTTGTCTACGACAACTTTAACTTTCTTAGCCTCTAATTCTTTCGAGCTAACTTTCATTTTTACTCTCCTTTTTTGAGACTTACAAATACGAAATATTTAAACCGTTTTTAATAATATGAATACGTCTAAATAGTTACTAAAAAAACAAACCTTAAAACTAGACTTTAAACGAATATAAATCTTTCTAAATACTTATTTTACTTTAAAAACCTCAACTTTAGCGGTTTTTTCTGAAAGTTTATTTATTTTTTAGTATTAGACTAACATTTAATTAAATTTAAATAGTTCTGAACCATAGTAATGGTCGTAAGTTAAGATAGATTATCTACAGATAAAGTAATTCGAGTATCTGATCCAAAAATGAGTTCTACTGCTGCGTCTACATCTATGATTCTTGGTATAGCAGTTGGATGCTACTATAATTATTCAAAAATCCTAGCTTTTATAATTTCAACAGTTACGGGGGATTAATAATGGGATATTCAATAAAAAACCTCTTTCCTTCATAATCTGAAAGGTTATGAAGGAAAGAGGTTTATCAGTTAAAGATTACATTGCTTTTACGTCAGCAATTACTTTCTTTAAGCTCTCTTCACTTGAATCAGAAAGCTTCTTCTCAGACTTAATAGTCGATAGAAGTGAACCAGCTGAACTCTTCATGTAAGATCTCATCTTAGTTAGGAATGCCTTAACATCACCAACTGGAATGTCATCAAGGTAACCGTTAATACCAGTGTAAATTACACATACTTGCTCTTCAACAGGAATTGGAGAGTTTTGTGCTTGCTTTAACATTTCACGTAGACGAGTACCACGAGCAAGCTCGTTTTGGGTAGCTTGGTCTAAATCTGAAGCGAATTGTGAGAATGCCTCTAGTTCTGCGAACTGAGCAAGGTCAAGCTTTAACTTACCAGCAACCTGCTTCATTGCCTTAATTTGTGCAGCAGAACCTACACGTGATACTGAAATACCAACGTTAATAGCTGGACGGATACCTGCGTTGAATAGGTCACCAGATAGGAAAATCTGACCGTCTGTAATACTAATTACGTTTGTTGGGATGTATGCAGAAACATCACCCGCTTGTGTTTCAATAATTGGAAGCGCTGTCATACTACCACCACCAAGAGAATCGCTTAGCTTAGCTGCACGCTCTAGTAGACGTGAGTGAAGGTAGAATACATCACCTGGGTATGCCTCACGACCTGGTGGACGACGAAGAAGTAGTGACATTTGACGGTATGCAGAAGCTTGCTTCGTTAAATCATCGTAGATAGCAAGAGTCGCTTTTCCGTTGTACATGAAGTACTCAGCAAGAGCAGCACCTGTGTATGGAGCAATGTACTGAAGTGTTGCAGGATCATCTGCGTTAGCAGCTACAACGATTGTGTAACTACTAGCACCTCTTTCTTCGATTGAAGTACATACAGCTGCTACAGATGAAGCTTTTTGCCCAACAGCAACGTAAACACAAATTACATCGTCACCCTTCTGGTTTAGAATTGTATCGATTGCTACTGAAGTCTTACCTGTTTGGCGATCTCCAATAATAAGCTCACGTTGTCCACGTCCAATTGGAATCATTGCGTCAATCGCAGTAATACCTGTTTGTACAGGCTCACATACAGACTTACGTGTAATAATACCAGGTGCTACAGCCTCTACAAGTCGTGACTCAGTAGATGCAATATCTCCTTTACCATCAAGTGGACGAGCTAGAGCGTCTACAACACGCCCTAGGAAAGCGTCACCAACAGGTACCTGTGCAATCTTTCCAGTTGAACGTACAGAACTACCTTCTAGAATATCAATACCAGCACCCATTAGTACAGCACCAACGTTATCGTTCTCAAGGTTAAGTGCAATACCAATAGTCTTATCTTCGAATTCTAGAAGCTCTCCAGCCATTACTTGCTCAAGGCCGTATACACGAGCAATACCATCTCCAATTTGAAGAACAGTACCTACGTTATCGATTTGAACTTCTTGATCGTAACTTTCAATTTGTTGACGAATAATGTTACTGATCTCGTCCGGTCTAATGTTGATCATACTTACGTATAGATTACTTTTATTTAAAGAGTCTTTTTAGTTTAAGGGTAGGTAGAAAACAAGTACATTAAGCACCTAAAAGGTAGCTAATTTGCTTTAACTGACCACGAATACTTGTATCGATCATTTTAGAACCGATCTCAATTGTGAAACCACCAATTAGTTGAGGATCAACTTTAAGTGCAAGCTTGATCTGCTTTGCACCAGTGATAGTTTTCAGTTTTTCTGCAATATCTTTTTGTTGATCTGCAGATAATTGAATAGACGATGTAATTTTCGCTATTTCAATAGATTCTTGCTTGTATGATAGTTCTAGGAACTTTTGAGCGATACTTTCAAGAACTTGAATACGGTTTCGCTCGACAAGCAGTAATAAGAATTTTAAAGTGTTGCCACCAATTTGCTCACCAAGAATATCCTTGACTACATTCTTTTTAGCATCTCGAGTAATTAAAGGATTACCTAAGAATTTCTTTAAATCAGAAGAGTTTGAAAGAAACTGCGAAACGATGTTCATATCGTTTGTTGTTTCTTTTAAAGCATTTGATTTAAGTGCTAATGCGAGAAGTGCCTCAGCATATGGCTCCGCAACTTTACTTAAAACAATTGACATAATTTACCCGGCTAATTTAGAAATATTTCTATCAATGATTTGTTGTTGTAGACCTGAATTTAGTTTACCCTCTAGCTGCGCTGTAATACGCTGTAGTGCTAAAGTAGCTACGTAGTCTGCAATTTGTTTACGTACTCGAGCTTCAATTGTACCAATCTGAGCTTTTGCAGTAGCTGTTAAGCGCTCAATTTCTGCTTTACCGTCAGTTAAAATTGAACTTTTTACTTGTGCAGCAGTCTGCTCTGCATCTTTTTGAATTGACTCAATTACGATTTGAGCTTGGGCTAACTTAGTTTCACCTTCAGTTAACCTTGTTGTAGCTTCTTGTAGTTTTTCTTCTGATTCTTGGATTGCTCCGAGAATTTTCTGTTGGCGTTCTGAAAGACTTTCAGATAAAGCACCACTTAGTAGATAAAATAGACCACCAACTAAAATCGTAAGGTTGATTAAGTTAGCTTCAAAAATAGTATCAAGAAGTGATCCACCTTCCTCAGAAATTAGAGTAGAAAAACTATTTAAAGTCTGATTTAATAAATCCATTTTTTTTAAGAATAATTAAAACACCAATTAAAGAACAACTTCTTTACCTAGTAGTTTGTCTTTAATAAGTTGGCTTAGTTCATCTACTTGCGTTTCTAATTGCTGTAGAGCAAGACCTTTTTGCGTTTCTAACTCACGGTTAGTTTTTTCAATTAATTTAGCTGCGTCTTGACGAGCTTCATTAATTTCAGTTGCAACAACATCTTTTGCTTCTTTTTCTGACTGAGCAATAATTGATTGCGCGCTAATTCGAGCTGTTTTTAACTGTGCATCGTACTCGCTGTACAGTTCATCAGCTTTAATTAGTTTTTCAGAAGCTGTCGCCAGATTACCATTGATGTAACTTTCACGTTCATCGATAATCTTCGATACGGGCTTAAATAAAATAAACGTTAACGCAACACTTAGTAAGACGATCTGAATAGCCATCAGAGGTAATGTTGCGTTAAAATCGAAAAGCCCACCAGCCCCTTCAGTCATAGCCAACATTTGTGTTGTAGGCATAAATAAAATATTCATTTATATTTGATATAGAATAATGTTTTTAGACTTAGGACAAGCTAAGAGTGCTAATTTAAAATGTTTGAAAAGAGCGCTTAGTTGAAAACTAAGCGCTTCAAACAAATTAACAAATTAACCAACGAATGGGTTAGCGAATAGTAGACAAAGTGCAACTACAAGACCGTAAATTGTTAGTGACTCCATGAAAGCTAGAGAAAGAAGAAGAGTACCACGGATCTTACCTTCAGCTTCTGGCTGACGTGCTAGACCTTCAACAGCTTGTGCAGCAGCGGCACCTTGACCGATACCAGGACCGATAGCAGCTAGACCAATTGATAAACCAGCAGCGATAACAGAAGCACCTGAGATAATAGGATTCATAGGAGATGAGTATGTAAGTTTTTTATAATTACGACGTTTATGAAATTAACAAATTTCTTATTTGCTTTAAATAGTAAAACTATTTAGACAAAATTGTTATGAGAATTACTCAATAGATTCAGCAATATATGAAGCAGCTAGAGTTGAGAACACTAGAGCTTGTACTGAACTTGCAAAAATACCTAAAACCATTACTGGTAGAGGAATAAATAACGGAACTAGTAGACAAAGTACAGATACAACAATTTCATCTGCTAAGATATTACCGAATAAACGGAAACTTAATGAAAGAGGCTTTGAAAAGTCTTCTAGAATGTTAATTGGTAAGAAAATTGGCGTTGGTGAAATGTAACGCGCAAAGAATCCTAAACCTTTTGCTTTGAAACCAGCGTAGAAATAACTTATCGAAGTTAATAAAGATAAAGCTACAGTGGTATTAATATCGTTTGTTGGAGCGGCTAACTCACCTTCAGGAAGGTGAATAAGTTTCCAAGGTACTAATGCACCTAACCAGTTTGCAACGAAGATAAATAGAAAGAGAGTTCCTACAAAAGGAACCCAAGGGCGGTACTCATATTCACCAAGTTGATCCTTGGCAATACCAGCAACATATTCGAAGACTAGCTCAACGAAATTTTGTAGCCCTTTAGGAACTTGTTCTAGGTTTAAAGTACCAAGAACAGATACTGTCAGAATAATCGCTATTACTAGCCATGTAACTAATAACACCTGTCCATGTACAGTAAAACCAGCAATGTTCCAATAAAAGTGTTCACCTACTTCAACAGCAGCTAACGAAAAAAACATAAACAGATTATAACTCGACGTGAATAGTGCAAATTTTTATTCCCTATTATTATTTATACCTAACTGTTAAATTTAGGTACACTTAAAAAATGAATTCCATAAATTTTTTTTGTTAACTAAAAATTATGGAATTCACATGTTTTATAAAAAGGCTAACAAGTATAGATTTTTCTAGTATGAAGACTGTTTACCAGCAACAATTGCATCTGATAATGCTGAAATTATAAGTTTTATAGAACGAACTGCGTCATCATTTGCTGGGATTGGGATATCAACGACATTAGGATCACAGTTAGTATCTAAAATAGAGATTATAGTAATACCTAGCTTTTTACACTCTGCAATAGCTGTTGCTTCACGTTTCGGATCAACAACGATAGCAATATCAGGCACTTGTGACATTCCTGTTAAACCACCTAAGTTCTGCATAAGTTTATCACGCTCACGTCGCAATAAGGCAGCTTCTTTTTTTGGTAGCATATCGAGTTCGCCACTTTCTTCTTTTTTATTTAAATCTCTAAGATAAGCAACTCGCCCTTGAACTGTAGCCCAATTCGTTAATGTACCACCAAGCCAACGGTGGTTAATATAATGTCCACCACATTTAGTAGCTTCTTCTGCCATAATACCGGCAGCCTGTCTTTTTGTTCCAATGAAAAGAAATTGTTTCCCTTCTTTTGCAGCCTTTTGCAAGTAATTGGAAGCATGTTTTAATAATCTTGCTGTTTGAACAAGATCGATTACGTGGATGCCATTTTGTTCAGTATATATATATGGGAACATTTTTGGATTCCAGCGACTTGATTGGTGACCAAAATGTACGCCCGCATCCAAAAGTTCTCCTAGTGTAACTAATGTCATAACTTGTTTCTTTTTTTTAATGGACTAAATAACTTGAAGTTGTTTTTAATGAATAAAGTTGTAATTATTACAATCTTTGATTTATTAGATTTTACGTGAGTAAAACTCGACTACAAAAAGCTCATTTAACTTTAATGCAATCCATTCACGATCAATAATACCAAGAACTTTTGCAGTTAAAGATTTTTTATCAAAATCTAAATTTTGCGGAACATTGGATAACGCTGGAATTTCTAAATTTCGGTTAACTAATTGTTTTGAAGCTGTAGCATCTTTTACTGATACAACATCCCCCGGTTGACATTGATAACTTGGGATAGAAACACACGAATTGTTAATAGTAATATGTTTGTGGCCTACAATTTGTCGTGCTGCTGCAATTGTTGGCGCCATACCTAAACGGAAAACTACGTTATCTAAACGCATTTCTAAAAGTTGTAGAAGAATATTTCCTGTTGCACCTTTAATTTTTTTGGCTTGGCGGATGTAATTCATTAACTGTTTTTCGCTTAAACCGTAGTTGAAGCGCAGTTTTTGTTTTTCTTCGAGGCGGATTGCGTATTGTGTCAGCTTTTTTTGTGTTGCACCATGTTGACCTGGTCGCTGTGTATTTTTAGATTTTTTACTCGTTAATCCAGGTAAATCTCCTAGTCTTCGAGTAATTCTTAGTTTTGCTCCTGTGTATCGAGCCATAAAATTTCTCTTTTTATATAAGTTTTATACTAACTATACTTCTTAGTATCTAAAATACTATAAATTATCGCATAATTCAAAATTTGTAAAAAATTTATGTGATTTAATCGACTCGCGACTTTAGTAAATAATTTTTTAATTTTTTATTAGGTGCGGGTTTTAGTAACAGGTTCATCATTTTTTCATTGCCAACTTTCTTTAAATTTTCAAAACTATTGAATCCTGTACCTGCTGGAATTAATCGTCCAATAATAACATTTTCTTTTAAACCATTTAACCAATCTTTTTTCCCTTCAATTGCAGCTTCTGTTAAAACCCTTGTTGTTTCTTGGAAACTTGCAGCAGAAATAAAACTATCACTATTTAACGAAGCTTTCGTCAATCCTAGAAGCATTGGTTTATAAATTGGTGGTTCTTCCCCCGCAGATAAAGCAGCTTTTGTAATTAATTCTGCTTGATTAATTTCTAATATTTCTCCGGGAAGTAAAGTTGTATCTCCACCACTGGAAACACGAACCTTTGAGGTCATTTGTTTAACAATAATTTCAATGTGTTTATCGGCGATTTGAACACCTTGCGATAGGTATGTACGCTGGACTTCGTTCACTAAAAAAAGCTGAAGGTATTTAAAACTTTTTTTACAGGCTAAGTGTGTTGGGTATTCGGATTGATAATAAGTGAATAATGTCTCTAATTTGTCGTGTGGACTGATTGGTCCATCTGTTAGCGGTTCTAAAAATTTAACGTATTGCCCATTGTTAAAATTAACTTTTATTTGGGCGTCTACATCAAGAACTAGTTTATTATTTTGGGATTTTATAATTTCTACCTTTTTATTTTTTAGGTAAGCTTGACCTTGACCAGGTGAAAGTAAACATCCATTTTTAATTTTTCTTGCCTCTAAAATTTCTTCTACTTTCGGTAGACCCTGTACAATGTCGACTGTTTTTAATTTCTCATATACGAGAGTAGCTAGCATATCAGATTTATCTACAAGAGAATTATTATCCGCTTGTAAAATGGTACCGTCAGAAATTAGATATGGTCGGCCAAGCCTTATAAAGATTGTATCTTCTTCTATTTTATAAATTTGTCCTGCATACTTAGAACGAGTTGTTGAACTTAAATAACTACCTACACGGACCAGGTCACCCTTTTTTACATACAGAGTTTCTTGGTTTTTGTTAAAGAAACATTTTTTTATAAACATTTCTTTTAAAATCAACATCTCAATGTTATTTGTATAATTAACAGCTGCTAATATACCACCTACATTAGTTAACATCTTAGTTTCAGCTATTACTGTATTAGCTTCTACGTATTGGTTATTTTGAGTTAACTTTTTTAAAAGGATTTTTTCTCGTAAATTTGTTTCTTTTAGATTGAACTCATTAATCTTAATTTTTTCGTATAAAGTTAATTTTAATTTGTATTGTTGTTCCTCGTTATTATTTGTTTTTAAAGGTAAATACTCAATTTTTGAGTTTAAACCCGCATATTTGTTTCGAATATCTAATACAAGAAAGGTTTGTAATAAATCAACACCGTATGAAGATTTAACTCTTTCACCATCTTTATAAAAAACTCTTTTTACTGTTCGGAATGCTACACTACGGTTACTTATATTTGGGAAAAATCGATATTTTAGAAAGAACCCTTTCTCTTGAGGTACTTTATAAGTTAAAACGGGTCGTAAAAGAAGATAATCTAGACCTTGGAAAGTGACAAATTCTATATAAGAAAGTTTTTGTATAACTATATTTGAAAGTATTATTTCCCCCGGTTTTACAAACCGATGACAGATATCAATTGAATTTTTTTGGTCTGCTGATATTTGGTATAGTTCTCCAGGTTTAATAATTAATTCAGAATTTTGTTCGTCTATTTGAACAAATCCATCTATTTTTGTAAAAGTTTTTGGTGAAAGATTTGTACCTTTTGTTACAAAATTACCATCCTTAACCTGTATTTTTTCAATACCTGAAGAACCTAATTGATGTGTTTCTTCAGGCACCCAATATAAAAACCCTGTAAAAATTTTCTTTGTACTTCGTTTCTTTTTATTACCTGGAACAGGATAACTTGTTGAATAGTAGATAATTCCACCAGTTTCTGTTTTGTAGTTATCTTCTTTTAAACAAGCAATTGTTTGCCCATGTTTAATTGGTTCATTTTGTTTTACATTTAACTGAAACAGTTTTTTATTTGTTGCTGTTAATTCAAAAGTATCAAAGATATCGCCTGTTTTTTGAATAAGGCCATTTTCAATGATCATTGATGAATTAATAACGTTTATTTCTTGGGTATTTGGTAAATTATCAAAATTTATAATTCCTGGATACTTATTAACAATTTTTTGACTTGCAAGAGCATCGTTTGGAATAAATTTTTGTCCGATTTTAACATCAAGTTTCGAAGAGCTTTGTAAAATGTAACGATCACCATAAAGTACCCAGATTAAACCTGAGGTCTTACTAATTTTTTTAGTTGCACCTTGGCTATCTATACTTTCCTCTACCTTAACATTTTGTAAAAAAACTTCGCCAGAAACTTCGGTATAAATGTCTCGTCGATCTTCTTCTAAGATAAGATTGGCATCTTTTTTAATTTCCGCAACAACTTGATTGTAATAAATTTTTTGGTCGTTGTTTGCTAATAGCATAGCACCTCGCGGGATATCTAATGAACAAACGGTATTTTTCCCATTTTCGATATATATTTTTACATCTTCTGATAACTCAAACCCTTGCTCTCCGTGGATTGTTCGTACAATGGAAGTATTAGATTTTAATTGATACTTTAAAGTCCCTGTAAAAGGTGCACGAATTTGTTTTGTAAGATCACCCGAAAATACTCCACCTGTGTGAAAAGTTCGCATTGTTAACTGTGTTCCGGGTTCACCAATAGATTGTGCTGCAAGAATTCCCACAGCTTCCCCTAGATCGATTATTTTTGAATAGGATAAATGCCAACCATAACAATTACGACAAACCGATCTTAATGCTTCACACGTTAATGGCGATCTTACAATTACCTCATTTAGTTTATGTTTTGTTATTTGCTGAATAAGATTTTTATCTATCTCTGTATTTGCAGGAATAATAATATTTTCACTTTTAATAGTGAGTGGTTTGGCTAAAAGTCGACCAATTAAACGGTCCTCAATTGTTAATTCCGTTTTGTATTTTTTAAATAAATCGTCTAATGATAATCCTTCCGATGTTAAGCAATCTTCATCTCGAACAATTATATCTTGCGCAACGTCCACTAAACGTCTTGTTAAATATCCGGAATCTGCTGTTCTAAGAGCAGTATCAACAAGCCCTTTTCGTGCACCATAAGAAGAAATAATGTATTCTGTAACTTTTAAACCTTCACGGAAATTACTTTTGATGGGTAAATCAATAATTTGTCCTTGAGGGTCTGCCATTAAACCTCGCATACCAACAAGTTGTCGTACTTGAGAAATATTCCCGCGGGCTCCCGAAAAAGCCATTATATAAAGAGGGTTTAATGGGTCACTTTCTCTAAAATATGTAAGAACGTCATCTTTTAAGGTATTATTGGCATTGTTCCAAATATCAATGGTTTTTTGAAAACGTTCTACAGCTGTAATATTTCCACTGTTATAATTTTGTTCGGTAAGGTCAACTTCATTTGTTGTTAAACCGATTAAACTTCGTTTTCGGTAAGGGACACGAAGATCTTCTATACTCAACGAAATCCCAGACATTGTTGCATAATGAAAAGTTAAATTTTTAACTTTATCAGCTATTAATGAAGACCTTATAACGCCATAGTTATGAAAGGTTTGATACATTAATTTTTGCAGCTTTTTTTTATTTATTACTTCGTTATTAAAAACAATTTCTTTTTCTAAATTAGTCGCCATTATTAGTTTAGATACAATTGAAATTTTATTGATTTATTTCTTCGTATTCGAAGGATTGGTTTAAAAGAATTCTTCCAGCAGTTGTTTTTATATATGTTTGTAGAATAGTCCCGTCTAGACTTTTTTTAATTTGCATTTCTGGAGACAAACATAAAATACGGTCATTAAGTTTCTTTTCTACGAATTTTGAATTTTTAAATAAATCTAATTGTTCTAGGTTCGTATCATCAAATCGAACCCAAACGAAGGTATGTAAATTTAATACTGATTGCTTATAAGCTCGAATTACATCATCAAAACTATAATAATATTCATCTTCTAACGTTTGTTCGGTAGGGTTATTTGCGGTTAAATAATAACAACCTAGAACCATATCTTGACTTGGTGTAAGAATAGGGTCTCCAGTTGCAGGGGATAGGAAATTGTTTGGTGCTAACATCAACATTCGTGCTTCAGTTTGAGCTTCTAAACAGAGTGGGATATGTACTGCCATTTGGTCGCCATCAAAATCAGCATTAAATGCTGGGCAAACTAAGGGGTGAAGCTTTATGGCACGCCCTTCGACGAGTGTTGGTTCAAAAGATTGAATACCTAAACGGTGTAGGGTAGGTGCTCGATTTAATAAAATAGGGTGACCGGACATAACTTGCTCGAGAATTTCCCAAGCCAATGTTTCATTATTTTGTATAATGTTTTTTGCGGCTTTTATATTATTTACCAGACCTTCGTAGATTAATCGATGGATTACAAAGGGTTGGAAAAGCTCAATGGCCATTTCACGGGGTAAACCGCATTGGTTAAGTTTTAATTCAGGGCCAACAATAATCACTGATCGTCCCGAATAATCTACGCGTTTACCTAACAAATTTTGTCGGAAACGTCCTTGCTTACCCTCAATAATATCAGAGAGAGATTTTAAAGGTCGGTTATTTAAACCAAATACGGCTCGCCCACGTTTTCCATTATCTATAAGGGCGTCTACCGCTTCTTGCAACATTCGTTTTTCATTTCTAATAATTAATTCCGGCGCCATAATCTCTTGTAAACGCGCTAAACGGTTGTTTCGATTTATTACTCTTCTGTAAAGATCATTAAGGTCCGAAGTTGCAAAGCGTCCACCATCTAGTTGTACCATTGGTCGTAGATCAGGTGGTAATACAGGAATAATATCTAGCACCATCCAAGATGGTTCAGACCCAGAAGCCATAAATTGATCTATTACTCGTAAACGTTTAATCAATTTTTCACGATCAGGATCTTTTGCCCATGGAATTAATAATCTTAGTTCTTTGGATTCATTTTCTAAATCCAATTGGGTAAGAAGCGTTTTAATTGCTTCTGCACCAATAGAAATTTCAACATCACTAATATCTTTTCTAGTTGCGTCAAAAACTTGCCAATCAGTTTCAACAAGAAGTTGCTTATAAGAAAGCTCGGTACTTTTACCAGGATTTATTATTACATAAGAATTAAAATAAACAATTTGTTCTAATTCTTTTAAGGAAATATTTAGAATTAAAGCAATTTTACTAGGTCTCCCTTTTACATACCAAACATGGGTTACGGATGAAGCTAATTCTACAAAACCGATACGGTGACGGCGAACATTGGATTCAATTACTTCTACACCACATCTTTCACAAATAATTCCTTTGTATCTTACTCTTTTATACTTACCACAATGGCATTCCCAATCATTGACTGGACCAAATATACGTTCGCAAAATAAGCCACCCATTTCGGGTTTTAGAGTTCTATAATTTATCGTTTCTGGTTTAGTTACCTCTCCAACAATTTCACCGTTTGGTAAGGTCCTTTCTCCCCAACTTCGAATGCGGGCTGGTGAAGCCAGATTGATTTTTACATAATCAAAAGATCGTTCTGTTTGTAACATATATTTAACAGTAAATAAGTGGTTAAAAAAATTAAATTTTTAACGGAATAATTATGTATTATCAGTTAGGGGAAGGTTTTCCTGTAAAGGAAAATTTAAATCTTGATGACCATTCGCTAACGTTGTAAGTTTGTTAGTCAATACTGGTTTTGTAGAATTGTCTGGACCTTCACTCATTAAATTTATTTCATAGCCTTGTAACTCGGTATTGTTATAAACGTCCAATTTATAAGTTGCCACATCTAGACATAGGGCTTGAAGTTCACGCATCAATACTTTAAAGGATTCTGGTATTCCTGGTCTTGGGATCGGAAGGCCTTTAACAATTGCATTTAGTGTTTCATTACGCCCTTGCATATCATCAGATTTGATAGTTAAAAGTTCTTGTAATGTATATGCTGCACCAAAAGCTTCCAGTGCCCAAACCTCCATTTCGCCTAGACGTTGTCCACCTTGTTGTGCTCTACCACCAAGAGGTTGTTGTGTAACTAATGAATAAGGTCCTGTTGAACGAGCATGTATTTTATCATCAACTAAATGGACTAGTTTTAACATATAGGCGCGCCCGATAGTTATTGGATTCTCAAAAAATTGGCCTGTTCTTCCATCTCGTAACATCATTTTACCAGGGTGCTGGTTTGAAAAAATCCAGTCTTTCGAAATCGCAGCTTCTTTTAATTTTTTATTAACCAAAGCTCTTGAAGCTTCCGCACCATACATTTCATCAAAAGGAACAACTTTAAATCGAACATTTAAATTATCGGCAGCCAACCCCAGAAGACACTCGAAAATTTGTCCAACGTTCATTCTTGAAGGAACCCCTAAAGGGTTTAAAAGCATGTCGACAGGTGTACCATCAGGTAAGTATGGCATATCTTGTCGTGGAAGGATTTTTGAAATAATACCTTTATTACCATGTCTCCCAGCCATTTTATCACCGATTTGAATTCGTCGGGTCTGAGCAATATAAACTTTTAAAACTTCATCTGTGCCTGGTGGTAAATCATCTCGATTACTGCGAGAAAATATTTTAACATCTAGTACCCGACCACAAGTCCCATGCGAAAGCTTTAAAGAAGTGTTTCGAACATCTCTTGATTTTTCACCAAAAATGGCCCTTAGTAATTTTCCTTCTGGCGGATAGTCTGATTCCCCTTTAGGCGTCAATTTACCTACTAGAATATCACCAGCATTTACCCAAGTACCAATTTTAACAATTCCATTTTTATCTAAATTTCTTATTGAATGTTCGCTGGCATTTGGCAAATCTCTAGTAATTTCTTCCATTCCTAGCTTTGTTTGACGAACTTCAATTTCAAATTTTTCAATATGAAGCGAAGTATATAAATCATCGTATAGTAAGCGCTCACTAATTACGAATGCATCTTCGTAGTTATAACCTTCCCATGGCATATATGCAATGATAATGTTTTGTCCCACCGATAATTCTCCGCCTTCTGTTGAAGCACCATCAGCAATAATTTGCCCGGTAGTAACCTTTTCGTTAATTGATACAAAAGGCCTTTGGTTAATACAAGTATCTTGGTTTGAACGTTGATATTTTGTTAAATTGTATGTAAAAATGTTATGCTTATTATCTTTTACAACAACTTTACCGTCATTAATTTGAATTACTTTTCCATAACTAGCACTTAGAATGGTCATACCAGAATCTCGAGCTGTTTGCCCTTCTAACCCAGTCCCGACTAAAGGTGCTTCAGGATATAAAAGCGGTACTGATTGTCTTTGCATATTTGAGCCCATTAAAGCTCGGTTTGCATCATCGTGTTCTAAAAACGGAATAAGTGAAGTAGCTAATGATGTTACTTGTAGAGGAGATACCGCGATATAATCTACTTCTTTAGAAAGAACACTTACTAGTTCACCACGCAAACGCACTGGAATATTTTTGTTTTGAATCGTACCATCAGCCCCAATTTCCACATCTCCGGCCGCTAAACGGTATTTATCCTCGGCAGTTGCATCGAGATATATAGGGTATGAATTTTGAAGTACTTTACCTTCCTCTACTTTGTAAAACGGGGTCTCAATAAAACCGTAAGAATTAACTCTTCCATATGTGGATAAGGAACCTATTAGTCCAGCGTTTGGACCTTCAGGTGTCTCAATAGGGCAAATACGGCCATATTGGCTTGGGTGAATATCTCGCACGGCAAACCCTGCTCGATCACGTGTAATTCCACCAGGACCTAAAACGGATAATCTTCGTTTATGTGTTAATTCCGCTAAAGGATTTGTTTGATCCATGAATTGCGATAATGGGTTTGATCCAAAGAACTCTCGAATGGAAGAAACTAAAGGTTTTGAATTAACTAGTACATTTACCCTTAAATATTTTTGCTCACAAATGGTCATTCTTTCTTGAGCAATCCTTTCAAGTCTATTTAAACCAATCCGTATTTGGTTTTGTAAAAGTTCACCTACTGATCTTATTCGTCTATTACCTAAATGGTCAATATCGTCTTCAATAGTTGGTGCTAAGCGAAAATTAATTAATTCATTAATTATGTATAAAGCATCTTTTGATGTTAGGATGTGAACTCCACTTTTTATATCAAGATTTAACCGCTTATTAATTTTGTATCTTCCAACACGACCTAAATCGTATCTTTTGGGATCGAAAAATCTCGAATAAAGAATTTGTTGGCCGGCTTTAACGGTAGCGGGTTCACCGGGGCGTAATTTGTTGTGCAATTCTAAAAAAGCATTTTCTAGCGAGATGTTAGCGTGTTCTTGAAAGGTCTTTTGAAAATATTCTGGATGGTCAAGGTGGTTAAAAATCTCCTCATCTTTTAACCCAACAGTTTTTAAAAAGATATAAGCGGATATTTTTTTTGCTTTATCGATTTTTACATGAATTAATTCATCTTTATCAACTTCAAATTTCACCCATGTACCGCGATTTGATATAAGGCTAGCCGTATAGAAACGGAAATTTTGTTTATCAGAATCTGTTTTATAATAAATACCGGGGCTTCTGACTATTTGGTTGATAATAATTCTTTCAATACCGTTAACTAAAAACGTTCCTTCGTTTGTCATTAGAGGTATATCACAAAGAAGAACTTCGTTTTCTGTTGTATTATTAGAATCATTTAAATAAAGGAGCTGTACCCGAGTATAAATCCTAACACTATAAGTAGTGTCACGTCGCTTTGCTTCTGCAAGCGTATACTTTGGCTGTCGAATTGTATAAAATTTGGACGATAGGTTTAATTCTAGTTCATCAAGATAGTCTCTTATTGCAGAGAAATTCTCTAATTCTTGAATAAAACCTAGTTCTAGAAACCAACAAAAACTAATACGCTGTGTTTCTAACAAGTTGGGTAAAAGGTACTTGTATACGTCTTTTTTTTTGGTAAACATTGGTGGAAATCTGTTTTAGATTTAAACAATTAGAATTTCGAGTATCTGTAGGTGTTATTTTTGTTGTATATTTATAAATTTAAAATAAAGTACTTCAATTAGGTGTGAAGAGGTTCTTCAAAATGCCTTTATATTAATACTTTTGAAACATGTATCCAATGCCTCTAATGGTGATTATTAAATTTGGGTTAGTTGGATCTACTTTGATTTTTGTTCGAAGCCTTGATATATGGGCATCAACTATTCGGGTATCTACATATCTTTCGGGTGTATAGCCCCAAACATTACTTAAAATATCTTGCCGAGACAACTTATGTCCTGCATTTTCTATTAACAACTCAAGTAGGTTATTTTCAATAAATGTAAGTCGTGTTTTAGAATATTTAGTTGATATTATTCTGGTGTTTAAATCGATCACAAGGTTCCCGATTTGAAATTTTTTATGTAATTTTCTGGATGGGTTTTCAGCTTTTTGAGTAGAACGGTGCAATATACACCTTATTCTAGCTTCTAATTCTTTTGGCGAAAAAGGTTTTGTGATGTAATCATCTGCACCTAACTCTAAACCACTTATTCGATCGGCAATATTAGCTAATGAGGTTATGATAAGTATCGGGATTTGCGAATTCGACCGGATTGTACGACAAACGTCATAACCATCTATTTTAGGTAAAATTAGATCAAGAATAATAAGGTCTGGTTGTTCTTTATTAAAACTAACTAATGCATCTTTACCATTAGATGATAAAAATACTTTATAGCCAAGGATAGTAAGTCGAGTTGCTAAAATCTGGCGTATATCAATGTCACCATCAATAACCAATATTTTCTCGTTGTAAACTTCCACCTTTAAAGCTCCTTATAAAATAATTTAAATTTATCAAAGATGTTCATAATCTTTTTCGCCCTTATATAACTAATTCTAATAACAAAAATCCCTATGCATATGTTATTATATATACATACGTATTTTAAACAAGGCGAGCGTAGCCAAGTGGTTAAGGCACTGGGTTGTGGTTCCAGCATTCGCGGGTTCGATTCCCGTCGTTCGCCCTTATTTATTCTGTCTCAAGAAAAACGTTTAAATATTTAGCTATTGTTATAGCTTCGTCTTCAATTTTATTAAGTGCAACTGGTTGTTCAATTCCAGTAAGTGGTATTTCTCGACTATCTGCTAAACATAATAGTAACTGACGTTTTGGATTAATTCCTTCTTTTATTCGCATTTTTATAGACTTAATTTCTTCGAATGAAAAATTTAATGTCAGTTCCCTATTTTTTCCAGGGAAACCTTTACGATATACTTTAACCCTTTGCATATCCCTATTGTATTCGTTATAACCGGACCCAACATTCCACCATGCCGTTAAAGCAATAAATATGCCCAATATCGAGCCAACAGTTCCATAAAAAACAAGCACAATGCCTTGTGGAAGAAAAGAGATCTCACTAGAGTCTGAAAAAATTAATAGATTTATTCCAAAAAAGCTTGATAATCCTGTTAGAAAAAATCCAAAGCCACCTAAGCTGACTGTTAGAGCCCAAAAGAGATTACTTAAGCGTCTCGATCCTGTAATATAGGATGTCATAACAGAATTTACTTCAATAGAATTCATGTTGATCTATTCTTATAATAAAGTTTAATATAATTAAATATCGGGTTAAGGTTGAAATCTTAACCCAATACTGTAACCCGTGTTGTAAACAACTAGATTAATCTAATAGTCTTTAGGCCATAGTATAGACCTGCGGCTAAACTAAACATTAATGTCATTAATAAAATGTAACCAATAAGAGCGTTCATAGAGTTACTGTTTTGTTCTACAAAATAAAAATCTAAATATAACAATATTATATCATACTATATTTCGCTTACGTAGATCCGGAAATCTAAACCATAAAAAGGTTATTACTCGATTTGGACATAAAACTAAATATTTTTGATCATAACTGTTTTAATCGTATAAAATATGGTACTAAATTAAGGGTTTTATGAATTTTTATTTTTTTAACCCTTCGATTACTCCACGCCATATTAACCCAATAACTTGTCCAAAAATTGAAGTTAATGTAAATCTAATACCCTTACTTACAAAGTAAATTGTTTCGTCTACACGGCCGGTAATAAAATCACGTAATTCAATAAACATTAAAGTTAATAATGAAAAATTCGTAAGGGAAGCGATTTCTGTAGAACGGTTAGCATATATTGTTCGGCAATAAATTCCATTAGTTCTCAATATGAAAATTTCATACCGGTTATTATATAAATCAATGGGTCGTTGAATATATTTTTTTGTAATTAGTTGCCAGCTCAGATTATTTTTAAACCGTTCAAAATTTCGTAACGATAAAAATTTAGAGCGGTATAATGTTTGTCGAAACGCATAAACCGAAGAAAATTTAATAATGCTAAAATAAACAACACAATTACTAATTTCCACAATCATATGGTCAATAAGAGCTTCAATAAAACTTTCCGAAGCAAAATTATAAACGGGATAATAAACTAACCGGAAAATTGGGGACTGGGGATCAATTAAAACATAAAAGGGTACTTGAAATATTAATTCCATATCTTGCAACAATGTTTTTGTATACAACGATTTTTTCAAAACTTCAAAATTAACTTTCACTTTATAGCCATATTTTTTAGTTAAAAAATCTTCGCAACTATTTTTTATGCATCGGAGAAAAAGTGTTTCTCCCCTTTTTTTCATAAACTCTTTCGGGTCACCTTTTTCAAGTAATTTTATATAAACTTCTTCTATTCGAAGAGCTGTGATAGAAATCAACTCTTTTTGAACTTCTGTTTTCAACAAATCTATCCCTAATAATTGCAAATTACCTTTTTTATTACTAAAGTTTGCTTTATATAAAATTTTCGAAAAAATACGGGCGGTTAAAGTCTTAACATTATCTCTTTGAAATTTTTTACTTCTAGTCATATTAGACCTTGTTAAAAAAAAAA
>TARA_B110000196_G_scaffold29990_1_pt1 | contig 54739 bp, 51 predicted proteins | sample TARA_B110000196 | Tara Oceans TARA_B110000196 (sample SAMEA4397072) | marine metagenome | biome: Polar Biome; feature: [MES] marine water layer (ENVO:01000295) within the mesopelagic zone...; material: water (ENVO:00002006), including particulate matter (ENVO:01000060) such as...... | reverse complement strand
AGCGACTTCGCTCATCGGAGCTGCATAATTAAAGTTCGAACCGCACTCGGGGCCGTCGCCCTTAATTGCACGCACCCACTCCTGATGCGGACCGCCTTTGACACGATCATATGTCTCAGCCACGCCGCCGCTCTCCTTAAACGCGACCATCTGCTCTTTCACGCTTAAGCGAGGATTGTTGGAACGGTTATCGAGGAAGGCATTGCCCTTATCCGCATACCAGAAGGAGCCTGAATTCGGAACCTTACCCCAGCCCCAGTCGTCGGGTGATTTAATCGGTGTGCCGACGCTGGGCGCACCATCAGACCAAGTCATCGAACATGCCACCTTGTTACCACGCGCAGGAAAATCGAAACGCACGACACTGTGGTCAGGAATCATTCCCTCCATCGCAGGGCCACGCTCGACACATTTGACTACCATCGGCTCATACAGATCGAGCACCCAGACCGCACCATCGCCGATGTGGCAAAACCAATCGCCGAATTGCCCCGTGCCAAAGTCGTTAAACCCGCGCCACTTACGTGGATGATACAACGAATTAAAGGGACGCTCCGCAGCAGGCCCTAGCCAGAGATCCCAATTGACCTCAGCCGGAATCGGCTCTAACGGCAAGGGCATGGACGCGGGCTTTTTAAAATATCTGCCATTCCAATTGGGACCAGGGAAGCCCATATGGACTTCGCTCACTTGGCCGAAGCAATCTGCTTCATACATCTCACGCATCTTGCGAATGCCGTCGTAAGTGTGACCTTGATTGGCCATATTAGTGATCACCTTATATTTGTCTTTAGCCTTACGCAGGGTGCGTGCTTGCCAAACATTATGTGTCAGTGGCTTCTGGGTACAGACGTGGATGCCACGTTCCATACAGGCGAGTGTCGCATTAAAGTGCGTATGATCGGGGGTGTTAATGCAGACGCCGTCGATCTCTTTGCCCAGTTTGTCGAGCATCACGCGGTAGTCGGCAAACTTCGGCACATCAACTGCCCATGGGGAAGCCGGAAATTGGCGACTATCGATGTCACAGAGTGCCACAATGTTTTCACCTTTGCAGCCCACCGTAGGCCATGCCTGCGATGCCACCGGAGCCGATCATCGCAAGGTTGAGCTTACTGTTCGCAGACGGCCCTGGTTGCCCGATCGAAAATCGAGCAAGAATGAAAGCACCCGCACTGGCGGCCGCTGCGGTTTTTATAAAGTTTCTACGTTGCATGAGGATCTGGTGTTGGGAATTGAAAAAATTACTTAATTTCGCGAATACGAATGTTGCGCCATTCGATTTCGACGTCGCCCACTTTGTGAGAGTGCACTTGTAAGCCGATCAAACCGCTTGGGAATTGTTCGAAGCTTTCCGGGTCATCTAGATCCGCGATCTGTTCACCATTGAGCGTTGTTTGGATACGAGACCCTTTTGCTACAATACGGTAGTGGTTCCACGAGTCATTTTTAAACACGCTGTGTGCATTGACCTTGGGATCTTTCGACTGCGGCTCGGGCGAGCGCCAACCGCTATACGCCTCGCCATAAATATAACCTGACTGACCGGGGCTGTGCTCGATTTCGACCTGCGGGCCCTGCACGTGGCCTTTGGCAATTTCATCGTTCTGTAATGAACGGATCTGCACGCCGGAGTTAATCGCACCGCACTTCACCTCAAATTCGAGTTCAAAATCGCCGTAAGTCTTGTTGGTGCAGAGAAAGGAATTGGGGCTCTTCAACACCGAACGTCCCACGATCACACCGTCGCGCACTTCATACGTGGCGGTGCCATTATTCTGCGTCCAACCATTCAAGGTCTCACCGTCAAACAGCGACTGCCATTCATCGCTACCACAGCACGGAGCAACATTCGGCATTTCAAGCTTAGCGCTCGGTGTGGTGTCAGCCTTCAGATCGCCAGTCGCAAATTGGATGCCTGCGAGATAGTGCTTTAACATGAGTGGGTTCGAATAGATCTCATGGTTATGCCCTAGGCTGGTGTAGAACACGCGTCCTTTACCGACCGACTGCACCCAACAGACTGCATAATCGCCATCCTCACGGCCAAGCTTTCCCCTTGGCGCATCACTACGCGCCGGATCTAAATGCAGCAGCACACGGAGCTTATCTCGGGAATAGGGCTCTGGTCTAAACTGATAAATTTCATCCTTAATACGGAAGTCCTTCATCCCCTCGAACACTGGCTTCATGATCGCGTGCTCACCGTCTTCAACCACGATGGTTACGTTCATATTTTTAGTCCAAGGATGGCCACTGAAGTAGCCGCCCATCGCCTCGCCGTAGGCCTTATGACCATAACAAGAATCGGTCGCCGAATGAATGCCAACCAGTCCCCCGCCCTGCTCCACATATGCGATCAAATTATCCACCAAGCGATTATGACGCGCTTGTAACTCTGCCCAGTCTTCATCTGAGAATTCCTTACGCTGCTTCTTATTAGGCATGAAGAAATCTTGAGTCGGGCTGAGTAAGAGCACCGCATCGAAGCCCTTCAGTGCTTCTGGTTCGAAGTTGCTGGGATCGTCGCTGACGACTGCCTCGTAGGCACCAGTGGCCTGCCCCAGTTGCTCTAAAGCTAATTTGCCAGTCGGAATGGAGCCGTGACGATAGCCTGCGGTGGCACTGTAAACCAGCACACGACGCGCTGCTTTTGGAGCGATAATCGCAGTTTGCGGAAGCGCAGCTTCGATCGCCGTCACATGTTGCGGCGCAACTGGCTTATCATTAAACGTCGGCACCCAACTGGACGCCGCACTGAGTGAGCACGTCAACAGAAGCGAAGAAAGGGAAAGGGAAATATTCATATACTGTATCAAGGCTTATTAGGAGATCTCCCACGAGGTCTAGAACGACGAAGGCAGGAGGTATTTTAGAGAAAAATCGTCATCGCCGAGGACGATGAAATGATTAAGCGACTTCTGTGGTCGTCGCTACTGGTGTCGCGGCTACTACTGGTGTCGCGGCTACTGCTGGTGTCGCGACAGCTGGCGCCACTGGCGCTTCTGCCGCTGAGACTGCTGCAGCTTCTGCCGCAGCTACGCGTTTGCGCTTTGCTGCTTCAGCTTCGACATCCATCGCAGAGCGAATGTCTGCTTCGATACCGGAAGTGGCTTTCTTAAATTCACGCACAGACTTACCGAGCGATTGGAAAAGTCCCGGCATCCGCTTGGCTCCAAAAAAGAGCAAGACGACCGCCCCGATCATCACGATCTCGGGCGTATTCAAATTTTGGATAAAGGCGAAGTGTGTCATGTTTATAATAATGGGTTACTTACTTTGTTATTTGTCGAAAGCGGATTATAGCTGGTTAATAATTTGCGTCACCAAGTCCCCGACCTGCGGGTCATTTCCGACGACCTTCAAGCGCTGTATCACCTGGCCACGACGCCATTGAACTGAACCAAAATGCTTCATGGGGTCTTCATACACGCTCAACAGGTTACGCTTATATTCCAGCGGCAATTCCGCCTGCGCAATTGCCACGAGCAAATCAGCTTGCGCATTGTAGAATTTATGGGATCTGTGAGTGAGCAACTTTTTCAACACGCGTGCGGCCTGACTGCGCTCTTTATCCGTGGCCGACTCAGCACTCGCAATGATCAGCCACAAGTCACCCTCATAGAGCGGCTCTTGCAAAGGCCAGCGCTGTAAGGCACTGATTGCCGCAGGACGTAGAGCTGAATCGCTTTCGAGCAGGATCTCCTGCAAATAGACTGCCACTGGCTCGCATGCGACGCCATCCAGGATTTGGATAACCGCTTGGCGAGCCGCATCATTGCCAGCCGATTCAAGCGCCGGATGATAGAGTGCTTGCCATTGATATTCGACAGCTCCGAAGTTCATTGAAAGGCGCTTCAGGCTACGCTGTGCCGTTTTGGATTGCGCATCATCGGTGATTATAATCTTCAGTAGATTGCGGATACTGTCATCATTACCAATTGATTCGAGCGATTTAAATCCCGCCTCTTTGAGCTGAGCGTCAGTGCTCGTGGATATGATTTCGTTGAGCAATGCAGTCGCTCCAGAGGTATTACGCAGCTCCATCACTTTGATGGATGCAATGCGCGACGCGGTATCGGCACCGCTCTCCACAGTCGCCAAGGCTTTTTGATCGGCCGAGGGAGCGTTCACGCGTGCCAAGGCATTGGCCGCATTGGCATCTTTGGTATTGGCGGAAAAAGCCTGATAGAGCGGCTCAAAGCTCGCATCGCCACCGACATTCCCCAGCGCATGAATGATACGCGCATTTAGGATCCCTTCCGATTTCGGCAACAAGGCCAGCAATTGCGCTTCGTATACGAGTCCTTGTTCACCGATCGCGGTGACAATCACCACCTGATCATTCACGCTGGCATCTGGTAGAAGTGCAACCACCGCTGCATGCAAGGGAGCTGAATCACTGGCCAAAGCAGCCTGAAGAAACAATACGCGACCGGAAAAATCAGGCTGAGCCAAGACCACTTCAAGCACTTGCTTGGCACGCTTCGGATCACTCGCAGCCAACTGCTTGAAAGCCTCTGCGCGAATGACGCCGCGACACCCTGTGCCCGCGAGACTGTAGGCGGCATCTGCATCAACGCCGATCTGCAACAGAGCGATTTCGATCAGCGTCTTCGTTTCGCCTGTGGCTGCTTGACGCGCACTCAGGAGCGCAGGAACCACGGCGTCATTGCCGAGTTTCCCTAAAGCCAAGGCAGAAGCTGCCACCAGCTCGGGGTCCGATGATTGTAACAATTCTGCGATCGCAGGGGCCGCATCGCCTGCGCCACGAGTGGCGAGCGCATCAATAAAAGCGGCACGATCTGTCTCGGATCCTTTCGTCAAGCCAGCGAGGAGATACGCTTTCGCCTTGTCGCCGGGAATGGCAACGAGGGCGCGACGGGCGCTGTCACGCACCTGTGGTTCGCTATCGCCCAGCAGCGCAGAGACCGTATCGGCTCCCGCATCGGAGCCGAACAGCTCCAGCATGCGGATCAAATACAAACGCCCGGAAAGCGGCAGCTCTGCAGCGTTCAGTTGCCCGATGACCGAAGCCTCCAGCGCAAGGCGCTGGTCGTCTGCGGCATCGGGGGAAGTCGCCATTGAAAAAGCGCTCAAGAGGTCCTGACGCGCTTGCGTGCGTGCCGCATAATCGTCCCCTGCCAATGTTTGCACAGTGACGGCGACATCCATCGCGGATGCCAAGGAAACCACACAGCAGGTGATCAAAGATAAAAGTATGTGTTTCATTTTTGGTAAATTCAAAGGGTTCATGCGGGGAGTTCGTAGCCGGCGCGGCGTGGACGATCCTGCCAGCGTTGGGCATCCGAATCGCCGACAATTTGTTCCGCGACCGGATCCCATTGTATCGGACGATTCAAGCGCTCTGCGATACCAGCAAGTTGGCAAATAGTGGCCGTCCTGTGGCCGATCGTCGCGGGGCAAATGGTCTTTTTTCGAGAATGAATCCCATCCAGCCAATTGCGACGGTGATTGACAGAGCGATAGAGTTGCACGTCCGATGGGCTGAGAGGACGGCTGACCAGATCAGCGGGGGTGCTTTCGATCTTCCCGTTCCGGCTTACGCAGACCTCACCTTCCGTGCCGATATAGCGGATCATATGTCCCTTACGATCCGGGTGGTCGCGCACCACTTTCACCCCGTCCGCGTATTCATAATTCGCATACTCCTCGCCCTGATAGCCCTTGGGCGTGAATTTAACCGGACCCGAATCATCACGGCCCAAGGCCCATTGGGTGATATCAAAATGGTGTGCGCCCCAGTCGCCGTTTTTGCGGGAACCATACTCCCAGAAGCGGCGCCAGCCGCCACTGTAATTGCCAAGCACACGTTCAGCGGTATAGGGCTCGTATGGCGTGGGCCCGAGCCACTTGTCGTAATTAAAACCTTCGGGAATCGGCTCTTCCTTACCCAACACTGCAGGCGGGAATCCACCTAAGCCGACATACACTTCTTTGATCTGACCAATCCAACCATTGCGCACGATCTCGGCCGCCTTGCGGAAGGCACTCTCAGAGCGTTGCTGCGAGCCGACCTGAAGAATCGTGCCGTAGCGCGCCTCAGCAGCCACCATCGCTTTGCCTTCTTCGATCGTCAGCGTCATCGGCTTCTCCACATAGACATCCTTGCCCGCACGCATCGCTGCAATTGCGATCGCGGCATGCCAATGATCCGGAGTGCCGACCACCACCGCATCCACCGCAGGGTCGTGAATAATGTCCTCGTAGTCGGGCGTCGCGAAGATATCCGGATACTTTCGATCGGCCATCTGCTGCTTCGCGGCAGCCAATTTGTCGGCCTTCACATCGCACACATAAAGCGGATGCACATCCGGCTGACTGGAACACCCCCAAAGGTGCCCAGACATAATTCCGCCCATGCCGATAAAGCCCATGTTGATGCGGCCATTCGGCCCGACCCGACCATTCAGGCCAAGCGTCTCAGCGCGAAGAATCATGGGAGCGGCATACAACGATGCGCCTAGAACCGCGCCTTGCTTCAAGAAACGACGACGTGAGGACTGAGTATTCTGTTTCATTAAATAATATAAAGTATGTTACGATGGCTTACTGCTTTTCTTGATCGAAGGCAGCATCGAAGGCGACGTTGCTCGGCGCGAAGTCCAGGCTACGCGTAAAGCGGCAAGCCTCGGCTCCACCGTGAAAACGATCCATGCGGGAATCTTCCCATTCGATCGAGAGCGGCCCGTTGTAGGCCACGTCGTTGAGTGCGACGATGATTTCTTCGAAATCAATGTCACCACGGCCCGGCGAGCGGAAATCCCAATAGCGGCGTTCGTCGCCGAAGTCTGTGTGACCACCAAAGACACCGACATCGCCATTGCCGTGGCCCCACCATGCGTCCTTGACGTGCGCGTGGAAAATGTAAGCGCCAAAGTCGCGAATGAATTTCACGTAGTCCACGCCTTGATAACCGAGGTGACTCGGGTCGTAGTTGAATCCAAAACGTGGATGATGGTTGATCGCTTCGAGCGCGGTGGCCGCGCTGGCGATATCGAAGGCGATTTCAGTCGGGTGCACTTCGAGTGCGAAATACACATCTTCTGCTTCGAATACATCGAGAATCGGTGTCCAACGATCAGCAAAGTCTTGAAAGCCTGCCTCGATTTGACCGGGCACGATTGGCGGAAAGGAATAAATCAGGTGCCAAATTGAAGAACCAGTAAAGCCGTTCACCACCACACGCTCTGGTGCACCCCCTGGTTTGGCATCGAAGAATTTACGGGCCGCACGAGCGGTGTCCTGCATTTCTTTGGCTGCGCGCTGACGCACACCTTCGGGCTCGCCGTCGCCGTAGATTTCAGGTGATAGAATCGCGGCGTGACGCGCATCGATATTATCGCACACCGCTTGGCCGACGAGGTGGTTCGAAATCGCATAGCAAGTCAGGCCATTCGCGGCGAGCAACGCCCATAAGTTTGAAATGTAATCCGGCTCATTGAGCGCAGCCTGCACATCGAAATGATCCCCCCAGCAGGCGAGTTCGACGCCGTCGAAGCCCATCTCTTTAACTTTGGGCGCGAGTTCAGCGAATGCTAGATCGGCCCATTGGCCAGTGAAAAGTGTGACAGGACGTGACATGATTGAAGAGTTGTTAGTTGGAAGATTGAAGCAAATTGACCGCAGCCTCGTTTTTATTGGCGATTGCGATGGATAAAGCGGTGTCGCCGCTCTCTGCTTTGACAGAAGGATCGACACCAGAATCGAGCAGAAGTTGCACCATTTCAGCACTACCACTGGCGGCTGCTTCGTGCAGAGGCGTGCCGCCGCGCTCGCTAAGTGCTTTAGGATTGGCACCGCCGTCGATCAGGACTTTGGCGATCGCTAGTCTGTCTTTTGCCGCGGCATTGTGCAGCGGTGTCCAGCCAGCTTTGTCCCATTCGTCGGGCTTGGCTTTCGCTTTGAGCAATGCAGTCGCGACTGTTGGCAAATCGCGATCGACGCAGAGATGCAGAGCTGTGCGCTTGCTGGAGTCGGGCGCATTCACATCCGCACCTGCAGCGATCAGAACTAGAGCAATCTTATCCTTCTTACGTAGGATGGACTGGTTGAGCGGCGAGAGCTTCGGATGTTTACCTTTGCTAGCACGCTCAGGATGCTCGACGAGCTGGAGTTTAACATCCACCAAATCACCCCGCGCAATCGCCTCGTCTATTGTGTCATATTGTGCCGTATCGGCATAGACCGAGGTGGCTGTGATCAAAGCACAGGCAATTCCAAGGAAACGAAGGATGCGCGGGGTATTTCTCATGAGTATAGATTAACCTAGGTCGACGTTAGTCCACGCGTTGTTATTCTTACTCGATGCGACTGTCGCATCAATAAACGCGAGGCCCATGCGGCCGTCATGCACATTGGCATATTTAGAACCATCACAGTCCCATGCCTCACCTGCATTGAACTTACGAACGTCCTTTTCAAATTCGCGATGCAAGCGCGCATACGCATCATGGAAGGCTTCAACATGGCCCGCAGGAATGGTAGGCTCATTGAGTAGCCACTCTGGGATTTCTGGAAGGAAACCATCGTTGCTGCTAATCGCGCCACGCCAGTAAGTGCGATCCGGTTGATCCGGCAGGCAAATCGTTACTGACTCCGCATCCTCTTGATTCCAACGAAGCAGCCCTTTTGTGCCGGCAATGCTGATGCCCAAATCATTCTTATGACCATGACAGATTTGCGAGGCACGCACCAGGCACTTGCCGCCATTCGACAGCTCGCCATACACGGTAAAGTGGTCATCGATCGGACGTCCCGGCACCATGCATTCAAGGTGCGCGCTGACCTTAGTCACATCTAGACCAGTGACAAAGCGTAACTGTTGTAAGGCATGAATGCCGATGTCGCCACCACAGCCAGATGCCCCTGCCCGTTTCGGGTCGGTGCGCCAAGCAGCTTGTGTCTGTCCAGTATCCTCTAGCTTGCTCGCGAGCCAGCCTTGCAAGTAATACGAATCGACCCAGCGCACATCGCCCAACAGACCGCTCTCGACGATCCAACGACTGAACCAACTGCTCCAATGGCCAAGATACGTATGCGCCACTGCGAGCGGCACATTGGTTTCCTTCACCTTAGCAACGATCTGCTTTGCCTGATCAAAATCAATTGTCAGCGGCTTTTCGCAAACCACAGGAATGCCAGCGTCGAGCGCCTTCATGACTGGGTCGAAGTGCACGAAATTCGGCGTCACGACTAGAATGTAATCCAGACGCTCTTCTTTCGGCAGATCCTTTTGCGCCGCGATCATGGCATCGTAGCTCTCGTATCCTTTGACTGGATACGGCCAAGCCGCAGCCCCATCCATTGCCATCTTAGGATCTGTATGGAGCGCAACTGAATGCACTTTGCGCGTACCGTCGAAGTGAATTGCTTTTTGGTGAGGGTTAGCGATGAAAGCACCTCCGCCGCCACCGATCATACCGACTTTAAGTGGTTTATTTGAAGACATAATTATAATGATTTCGTGGTTGAAAAATTAGTGCGCACTGTCGAGAGACTTTGGCTTATAACCACCTTGACTCTTGAAGTAGAAAATCAGACCGATATAGCAGACCAGCATAAAGGCTGGGAACATCGCCATCTTGCCCAATGCGCCTTGAGTTTCACGCTCTTTGATCTCATTGACTTGTGCCCGAACTGCTTCAGGTAGCGCTTCCAATGTCTCCGCATTGAATGCAGTGTATTTACCGAGCAGATAGTCGCTCTCCACTGTCACCTCCTCATAAACTGCAGGTATTTCCTCTTCGATAGCAGAGGTCACGGAAGTCTCCTGAAGGTAGCCAATGAACGGCCCACCGAGAATACCAACCGTCAGCATACCAATACCGGCAATCGCATTCAGTGTCAGCGCACCACCCTTTGGCGTCTGCTCTGCAACCACACCAAGCATGGTTGGCCAGAAGTATGTTTTAGCGATACCATAGATCGTCGCAGCAAAGAAGATGAAGAACACACCTGAGGCAAAAGAGAGTAATTGAAGTCCGACGATCGCGAGCCCAGAACACATTGCGAGCAAGCCAAGTGGCCCAAATTTATTAATCACTGGCCCTGCGTTAAAACGGAGCACCATCATAATGGCAGAGGTATACACCAATACCCACGTTGGATTCCAACCAGCAGCATCCAACGGCTTGTGCATCAATGCAGATATCCAACCATCCGTGCCAAGCTCAGTCGTCGCCATCGGCATCATGATGATAACCAAGACAAGCAATAACGGATTACCAAACGAACGGCTATAAGCACCAAACGCAACTGTAGTCACACCGATTAAGCCCCAACTCGCAGCAGCATCCCAGCCGAAGACTTGGCCCAATTGCGAGAAGATCAAGTAGAACGCGATAAAGGCAGATGGTGTGCCAAACTCGGCCAACATATCCCTATAACTTGAACCAGCAGCCACACGCTCGTTGACGGGAAACTTCACCTTAGCCAACATGATCACATAGATGACGGCAGGAATAAACATGAGGCCGATCAAAATACGCCAATCATTTGCAACCGCACCACTGAGGCCAATCGCCAACACACCACCAAGCACCAAACCACCAGGCCAGCCTGCGTGCAGAATGTTTAACCATTTTGATTTTTCATCCTTAAACAGCGTTGCTACCACAGGGTTAATGAACGCTTCAACCGTGCCGTTACCGAGCCCAAGGATCACAGACCCCCAATACAAATAGGTCCAGGCCGTCGCTTGAGCAGTTGCGAGGTCGGCGACCTCAGCATTAACGGTTGCATACGCCATCATCGCCATCGCACCAAAAATGGCGTAACAGACAAAGCTGAAAAACATCGCGAATTTATAACCCACGCGGTCAATGATCAGACTGAATACAATAATACTGATCGCAAACGGCCAGATCCCAGCACCGAAGAGTTCGCCGCCTTGCACTTTATCAAAGCCAAATTCAGCAGGCCACAAGTTACCATCGTTAATCAAAAAAGCCCTAATTATAAAGGCCATTGAGGTAGTGATCAGGGCTATAAAAGAGCCCCAGAATACGGTTTTATTGTTTTTACTATGTTTCACAGTTTCGTGAATATGGGTTGAGGTATAATTAGTATTTAGATTTGAGAACGTAAGACAATTGAAGCCGAGCGCCTATTACGGGCAGAAGTGGTATCACTAAAACTACGACGGTATTTGAGTGGCGTGATCTTCAACTCTTGGCGGAAGGCACGGGTCATATTAGTTTGGTCGTTAAAGCCACATTGCACAGCGATCTCCGCCAATTTAGCCGAAGTTTTACGCAACATTTTGCAGGCAGTGTTCAAACGCGTCCGGCGCAAGTACATCAGAGGCGTTAGTTCAAAGGTTTTCTTAAATAAGCGCTCTTGTGAGCTCACCGAAATACCGCCCGCCTTGGCGAGATCCGCAACCGATAGCTTTTCACGATAATGTGCCCGCACGAAATCGACAATTTTATGCATCTCGGGATGATCTGCATAGACCGCATCCGAATCGCGAATAATGCGAGCTACGCCAGCCAGACCAACGACAACACCCGCAGTATCAAACAGCGGAATCTTCGTCGTGCACAACCAATCCAACGAACCATCCGCGGAAGGCACCAATTCGATTTGATTAAAAATCGCCTGCCCCGAGCAGATCACCCGTTGATCATCCGCGTAAAACCCATTCGCCAAAAAATCAGGACTATAATCATAATCGGTTTTGCCGATCATACTTCCGATCGAGCTCTCCCCCAACGTCCGCGCAAAGCTCCGACTGCCCCCCATAAAGCGACTATCGCGATCTTTAAAGAAGAAGAAAGCACCCGGCACATTATCAAACAACGACTCCAACAGCTGACCAGGGCGCAATGAACTCAGAAAGCTGCGCTGCGTTGTCTCGACTACAGCATGGTCTAATGGTAAAGGTTTCATAACGCTATATCATACAACAATCATTTGACGTAATATAACAATAATTTAATTCAAAAAAAACTATTTAGCATCAATTCTATGCGTAATTTAAAATAAAAATAATTATATTTAATGCTGAATAACATGAATTTACAATTCTTAATTCCGATAATAAATTGACATATAACTTCATGTTTAAATTAACCGAAATCCAAGCTTACGACGCCTAAATATGTGAATCCAACTAGCACTGAAAGGCATCAGGCTCAATTCAGTAAATCACAATCAGCCCACACGATGTCAGTTCTTGCGCAAGGCGATGCGCCATAGTAAGCGCTCTTTTGGCTCCTCAACGAGTCCTGGATGCTCCAAATAAATGTTGTGCGGCGCCTTCGCCACGGTTCGGTGGTCATAAAGCTCACAATAAACATCTCGATACTACCTCAAGCGATACGTCGTCGTGCGCAGTAACACCGCCCTCCCCGAACAGGAAACGGCGGAATAGCCGCAAGACTGACGGATCATCCAGACTCGCCACCAAATAAGCACCGTGGGCAAAACCCGTCACCGGAAGGTCCGCCAACTCACAAAGTTGATTGGAAAGATATCAATCGTCCCCACAATAACAGTCGAACTCACCCCGGTACGGCGATCCCGAGATAACTCACGCCAAGCGCTGAATTCTTCATCAGACCATCAAAACGGTCGCCAAACAACCCTGCACTTGATCCTCACCGGAATAATGAACCACCAACTCCAGCGAGCCGGCTATATAGGGTAACGTTTTAGCCAGCAGTATTCGCCCGCGACAACAGCCCCTTAAGCCGCAACTAGTTCAACACACTCACTGCATTCATGCGACGTACGTCGCCCGATCATATCATTGTTTTCAATGGCATGTTTTTCAAGTAATAGCTTTTCTAAGTTTGCAAAAGAATGAGTTCCAACCCTATTTGTTCATTAAGAAAACATTAACCTTTACCCCAAATGAAAAAAATCTCAGTATAGTCGCACAACTAAGTATGCACCCAAACAGAACACCCACATTCCGAATCCTGATTCTTGGCATTCTATGCATCACTCCCGTTACAGCGCAAAAGACCAATGTTCTACTCATCTGTATCGATGACCTACGCCCCGAGCTCAAGTGCTTCGGAGCCGAATATATCCATTCGCCAAACATCGACAATTTAGCCAGTCAAGGCCGCGTATTTAACCAGCACTACACCAACGCACCCACATGTGGGGCCTCACGCTACACACTACTCACAGGGCGTTACGGATCAGCCGGCAACAACGCACTATTTCAGCGTGCGAAAGATCTGAAAAAATCGTCAAACAGCATTACCCAAAGTATGCCCGAATGGTTTCGCCATCATGGCTACACCACGGCATCAGTCGGCAAAGTCTCTCACCATCCTGGTGGACGCGGTGGAGCGAATTGGGACGATGCCACACAAATAGAGATGCCAAGCACGTGGGATCGCCATCTAATGCCCTCCGGCGCATGGCAACACCCGCGCGGCGCGATGCATGGACTCGCCAATGGCAACATACGCAAGAAATCAAACGAGCATAATTTGCTCGAAGCCTTCGATGGCGACGACTCCAGCTACCCTGACGGCCTCATTACTGCAGAGGCCATTGAGCAACTCAGCCAATTGGCCGAAGCCGATCAGCCCTTCTTCTTAGCAATCGGACTGATCCGCCCGCATTTACTATTCGGTGCCCCCAATGAGTATCTGGATCTCTACAAGGACGTCGAACTACCGCCGATCCCACATCCACAAAAACCCAGCCATCAAACGACCTGGCACGGCTCTGGTGAGTTCATGAAATACAATCGCGGGCAACGCGATCCACGCACCAACGCTGAGTATGCCGACACCGCGCGACGTCATTACGCCGCTTGCGTTAGCCATGCAGACGCACAAGTAGGCAAGCTCATAAATCACCTAGAAAGCACTGAGCAGGCAGACAAAACGATCATTATCCTGTGGGGCGATCATGGCTGGCATTTGGGCGAACATTTCGTTTGGGGAAAACACACGCTGTTTGAAGAGTCCCCACATTCCCCATTGATTATTTATAGCCCGGGCATGCCGAAGCCCGGCCAGCAGTCCGCCGGGATCATCGAAACGGTAGATATATTCCCGACAGTCTGCGACCTAACAGGCCTAGACCAGCCGGACTTCACTGTCGGCCGTTCACTACTCCCACAAATCCAAGACCCACAGGCCAAAGGACACAGCGCCATCGCCTACACAGGCAGCGCGCAAACCATCCGCACAGAGAACTACCGCCTGACCCTAGATAAGAATGGCACCACCGAACTCTACGATCATCGCCAACCCGACGCTGAGACAACCAACTTGGCGGCAGATCAACCAGAAGTCGTCACGCAACTCAGCGCACTCCTAAAAGGCGTATAAGATAAAAAAACAAGCAACTCGATGACGATATTTGTCAATATATTCAATAATTAAAAAACCTACTAAGTAGTATCAGACGAACTCTAAAACACCTAAAATCAAACACATTCAATTGATAATCAATAGATTATAATAAAAAAAGCACTCTAAAAAACGTGCCAAGTATAGTTTTAGAAAATAAATTCCTTAAAAAAACTCATTGATTCCAACAAAGTTTTTTGCATAAATGGCACTAATACATTAATTCAGTGTCTGCATCTCATCAACATACATACTATTTATGGCTTCACAAAAAAACTCCGCCAACGACCTCGGCTTCATATTAGGCAGCTTGCTGCTCCGCATTTGGCTCGGCATGCGCTCGATCCAAGCCGGCATTGAAAAATTCGCCGGCACCAATAACAGCGATAAAGACGTCCTCATCGATGGCGCTCCAAACGCTTACGGCCTCACCGATACGGTGACAGGCAAGATCTACTCACTAAGCAACTACAACGGCGTGCCAGCACCACTTTACGAAAAGTTCAGCACTGAGCCACTTATCCCAAGCTGGGGACTCAGCCTGTACAACATCGTTCTAGGGCCCGCACTCATCATCCTCGGCCTGACCGTGCTACTCGGCATCGCCACACGCTTTTCGTTATTCGCAATGGGCTTGGTTTATACCAGCCTGACATTCGGACTGATCCTAATCAAACAAGACGCAGGCATCGCATGGCTCGGCGTGCACATCATAATGGTGGTCATCGCTCTAGGGCTTACGAAATACGATCGTATCACCATCACTAAAAAGTGGTAACCTCTAGCAACGCACAGTCATGAACTTAAAACTCCCAATTCTCACGCGACGCGACTTCCTAGCCAAGTCCACACTCGGCGCAGGCCTAGTGCTCGGCGCACCCGCCATTCTACGCGCTAAAGAAGCAGGCGCCCCCGCAGACGACATCCGCGTCGGCTTCATCGGTTGCGGCAAGCAACACGAAGTGCTATTCAATGCGATGGTCAACATCCCGGGCATTCGCTACGTTGCCGCCTGCGATATCATGAAAGCCCGCGTCGGTCGTACCTTTTCTACCATCAAGTCGCGCTTCGACACCAACATCAACCGCTACCTCGATGTCGAGGAGATGCTCGAAAAAGAAGAGCTCGATGCGGTATTTGTCTCCACACCCGACTTTTGGCACGCTCCACACACCATCATGGCACTCGAAGCCGGCTGCGATGTGTATTGCGAAAAGATGATGTCCAACACCCTCGAGGGCGCGCGCAGTATGGTCGCCGCGATGGATCGCACTGGTAAACTTTGTCAAATCGGTCACCAACGCCGCAGTAATCCGCGCTATCGCTACACACTGGATCAGCTCATCAAAAAGGAAGAAATTTGTGGCCAAATCATCAACATTAACGGCCAGTGGAATCGCGCACTCAGCTCATCGCAGGACATCGTATCCAAGCCATCAATCCTGCCAGACGCTGAAACACTGCGAAAGGCCGGCTTCAACACGGGTGCCGACCACGAACTCTCACTCGATGAGCTCCGCCACCGTTTCTTAAACTGGCGCTTCTACACCGATCTCTCTGGCGGACCCATCTCCGACCTCGGCGCCCACCAAATCGACATTTTCAATTGGTACTTAGGCTGCCAGCCGACTTCGCTGATGGCATCCGGAGGCCGTAGCTACTTTAAAGATCGCGAGCACTTCGACAATGTTATGTGCATCTTCGACTATGATACCCCACAAGGTCATGTACGTGCATCCTATCAAGTATTGACTACCACCAGTGCTGGCGGCGGTTATTATGAATCCTTCATGGGGGCCGAAGGCACCATCATCATTTCTGAGCGCGAAGCCTACACCAAGATTTACAAAGAATCGGGTGCCGACAGCGCTAAATGGGATAATATGGTGCGCCGCGGTTTCCTCAAAAAAGAAGCCGCTGGCAAAGCCGCTGGTGGCGCCGATGCCATCGCCTCCTACGAGTCGGCACCGCCCGACGAATATGCACTGCCTGGCGGCCTGAGCAAAGCACCGCACCAGCCGCATATCGAGAATTTCTTGGACACCATTCGTGGTAATGCCAAGCTGACCTGTGATGCCCGCCATGCCCTCGAATCTGAAGCACCGATTTACTGGGTCAACCAAGCGGCAGAATCCAAAGAAACCATATTCTTCACCGACGAACATCTACACACATAGAGAAGCTTGAGAGCTGAGACTAGAGAGCAGTGCTTTCACTGCACTTCCAACGAATCACTTCCAATCAACAACAATACCATGAAAAACCTCATACCACTTTCCATCGCCTGCAGCGCATTGATTTTCACTGCTTGCGGCGACAACGCAGCATCCGACGACAGCGCATCTGCTCCTGAAGCAGCTGCCAGCAGTGGCAGCATGCCACTCATCACCGAGATTCCACCGGAATTAATCGAAGGCACACCGCAGCCAATCAAAGTCGATAACCTAGAGAAGGCACCCAACAGCGCGCCCGTAATGATGGTCCCTGAAGGCACCGTACTGCTCTCTGCTGGCAAGACCGTCACAGGTAGCGACGACTTCCCAATCATTGGCGAGCTCGAGTACGTCACTGATGGTGACAAGGACGCTGGTGAAGGCTACTTCGTCGAGCTAATGGACGGCGCACAATGGGTACAGATCGACCTCGAAGCCGAAGCTGAGCTGGCTGCGATTTGGATGTGGCACTACCACTCGCAAAAGCGTGCTTACCACGACGTTATCGTGCAAGTCTCGAACGATCCTGAGTTCGCAACTGGTGTCACCACCTTATTCAACAACGACTACGACAACTCAGCCGAACAAGGCAAAGGTTCCGACAAGCCCTACGTCGACACACGCTACGGTAAGCTCATCGATGCCGAAGGCACCAAGGCACAATACGTCCGCCTCTACAGCAACGGCAACACCGCCAACGACATGAACCACTTCATCGAAGTGGAAGTCTACGGCAAGTAAGCCACGTATTCAGATTTCAACGACAAAGGCCCGCATCTTATGATGCGGGCCTTTTTGTGCGCAGCCAGTAGAGAATCAAACGCACCCTCGGCGAGAGGCACGTCCTCAACCACACCTTTTAGACTACACATCCATCACAGCATAGGCCTGCTGTAGTGCTACGATGGCGTCGCCCTTAGGCATGAACTCGTGGCCGACGTAGTGATTGTAGCCGGTCGCGGCGATCGCATTTGCAACGGCTCGATAATTGATCTCCTGAGCATCATCTAGATCATTACGCTCCGGCACACCGGCAGTGTGATAATGCCCGATCCATTTGCAGGCGCGCTGAAGATTGCGGATCAGATTCCCTTCCATGATCTGCATGTGATAAATGTCGTAGAGGATCTTGCAGCGTGGACTGTTGACCATTTCACAAAGTGCCACTGCCCAGTCAGTGCGGTCGCAAATGTAATGCGGGTGATCGACCGTGGTGTTAAGCAGCTACATGTTCAGGTTCACTCCCCTCTCTTCGGCATAGGGCACAATCCGTCGCAACCCTTCGGCGCAGATACAAAGCGTCTCATAATCGCTACCCTGCGGATTGCGGTGTCCACTCAAAGTGATGATCCCAGGAATCTCATATTTCGCCGCTATATCGATGGACTCGCGCAGTTCTGCTTCGAGGCGGTCGTGATGACTGCGACGCGAAAAGCCTTCGGCATGCGAGCCCTCAGTGGGCGAAACGTGTTCGTGCCCAACCATCGAAACCACGCGCAGATCTCTGGCACGTGCTTCTTCGACAATCGCTTCGAAGTCATCTTCACGGTTCCAAAGTTCCACCGCTGGAAAGCCGATCGCCTTCACCTCGTCGAGAAAGTTAGCAAGACTCATCGAGCCTGGCTTGAGCATGGGAATGACTACGCTTTGCTGAATCATGGGAGGAATAGATTATTTCAACGGAGTATGCGCTTCGTCCATAAAGCGCTCCATCTTGTCGACGATCTCAGGATACTGGTTAGCGAGATTCTTGGTTTCACCGAGATCATCTTTCAGATTGTAAAGTTCGATCGAATCAAAGCCCCCGCCCTGCTCCTGACATTTGGCGATTTGCACAGCTTTCCAGTCTCCTTGGCGTAGCGATCGTGAACTGTATGGCTTCGCATTCCCGCGTATGAATTCATGGTAAATGTATTTGTGCGGTGTCTGCTCCCCCTGCCCAAGCAATGTCGGAACGATGGAAATTCCATCGCTTTGCACCGGGGTCGGTTGACCAGTCAGTTCGGCCATCGTCGGCACGATATCCCAGAATGCGCTCAGGTGGGCACTCGTGCTCCCTGCGGCAATCTTGCCAGGCCAACGCACCAAGAACGGCGTGCGGATGCCGCCTTCGTAAAGATCACGCTTGATGCCTCTTAGCGGACCATTGGAATCCCAAAAATTCGGATTATGCCCACCCTCGCGATGCGCACCGTTGTCACTGGAAAACAGGATGATCGTATTCTCATCAATTCCGAGTCCAATTAGCAGATCGAGTAATTCACCAACCTGGTTGTCGAAGTTCTCCATCATTGCTGCAAAGCCCCCGATCGGGTTTTGAACGGGCGGGCAGTCCTCTCCCAGCCCCGCACTATATTTACCAATCTTGTCATCGAATTCTGGATACACTTCACGCCACTTCTCATGCAGTGCTTTGGGGGCGTGCATCGCGGCATGCGGAACGGCTGTCGGAATATAGCAAAAGAATGGCTCTCCAGCTTCGGCGCTCTCTTAAACAAACTTAAACGCATCCGCCATGATCAGGTCATGCACGAAAGTGCCTTTCTCGAGCGGCTCTTCGACACCATCGCGCACAAAGCTACTGGGATAATAGGTATGGGCAATCATTTGGCTCTTCCAACCAGTGTAGTGGTCGAATCCGTGAGCAAGCGGATTGGGCGCGCCTGTAAGGTTCGTCTCCCCTAGCCCCCACTTGCCGAAGGCACCGGTGGCGTAGCCAGCGTTTTTAAACAGACGCGGCAGCGTCGTCATCTCCGGATCCAGCGCGAAGCCGTTCTCATTACCATTGCCACGGCAATGCACGTGCCCGGGATGCTGCCCGGTCATCAGCACGGCGCGCGAGGGTGAGCACACCGTGTTACCGGAGTAGTGCTCCGTAAAACGCATGCCCTCAGCGGCGAGACGGTCGATGTTTGGCGTCTTGAGCTTTTGCTGCCCATAGCAACCGAGATCGCCCAGGCCGAGGTCGTCGGCCAGAATATAGATGACATTGGGAGTCTGCACTGGCTTGGCGGCCGTTGCGTAAACGCTGCTTAAAATGCAGGTCCCTGTGATGAGGAGCAGGGCTGAAAGAGTGTGACGTTTCATACGGAAATTAGAGCGATGTCTCATGAATAATATAGGGATTTAAGATTGGTTGCTGAGGACAAGGCGGATCTCGTCCCTCCCAAGTGCAGGATAGCGAAGTGCGGGAGGGACCACCTCCGTGTGGTCCGCATTGCCTCTGAACTTATCTAGCTGCGGTCCACGCGAAGGCGGACCCTCCCCGATTGCAATGCGAAAGGGTTCCACAGCAATCAGAACTAAAAAAAGCCGCATACCAAACAAAGTGTATACGGCTGAAAATCGCGCTGATTATCGTAATCATGACAGCAACCGCCGGTGATTAACAGTGCCTTGATGGCAGGTGCTGGAGTAGGTTTAGCGACAGCAGGACTGGCGATCATGCAAGTGGCTCCGAGCAGAACAATTGTTTTAAGGTAACGTGTCATTTGTATTATTTTGATTTGAGTTAAATTCTATTTCTTAGGTTTTCGCTCGGGATAGTCTTGGTTAAGCTCTAGCTCGGCATCGCTCGGCGTGCGCGACGGCACGCCGTCAGCCGGAACATCGCCCTTGGCAGTCCATACGATTGCATTGAGCACGGTCTTACGAAAATCGTCCTGCTGCCAGTTTTGGTGAAAGTGTCCGCCAGTAAAGCCGAAGCCACGTCCACCGTCGGGACGTTCATAGGCCCAAGCAACATGCTGTTTTTTACCCGCACTGACTGCAGCCATAACCGCTGGATTGCTGCCGCGGTTCTTATCGTGGGCCCGCGAGGTCAAGGTCTCGATCGGTGGCAAGGAAGAGAGAATCGGCGTGACGCCCTCCATGTCGGGCTGAAAACGCATGTGGTAATACCACTCATCGCGAATCGTAAACGGTTGCACGCCATTGGTGATTGGGTGCTCGGGAAACTCGGCAAAGCTCGCATCCCAATGTGGATTCACTGACCAGCCAATTGCAAAATAGCCACCGATCCAATCAAGGAAGGTTTGACCTAATACATTAGGCTCAACTTCTACGCCATAATGCAGACAGGCGACCCCCACACCATCGTCCACCCATGTCTGGATCTTATCCTGGTGCGCCTTTGCAATGTGGCCTTTACCGCCATCGCAATACATCACAATCGCATCGGGCGCCTTGTCCGACTCAGCAATTTCCGGCCGAGCGCCATTAGCCACGACGCTGGCCTTCACATCGAGGCCGCTTTCATTCAGGCAGCGAGCCAGCAACATAGAACCAGCGCGGTGCTCATGCGCCCCATAGCCGTGACTCTTCTTACCAGCTAGAAAGATGATATTCTTGGTGGTGCCAGCAGACACGGCTTGAACGCTGCACAGGCAAAGTAGCAGGCAGGATAGAAATTTAAGGGTATGACTAATCTTCATCGTAACTATACAGTTTGACAGTTTATTGGGTCGATTTCTATCCAAGTATTTTTTAGGAATTCTAGGCCCTCGACTGACAGCTGCTCGGGACTGTCATATAAAGGACGCCAGATCGCGGCTGCGCGGGCAATCACTTCATTATCTTCAGAGAAGCTTTCGATCACGATATCGCCGTCGTAGCCGATCGTCTGCAAGGCAGAGAGCACGCCGTCCCAGTCCACCTGATCCTGCCCCAGCAAGCCGCGGTGACTGGCGCTGGCATGCACATGGCCGATATGCTGGCCATGCTTGAGGATGGCCGCAACCGAGTCGTCCTCCTCGATATTCATATGGAAGGTATCGATGTGTATTTTTAGGGCGGGACTGCCGACACGTTGGATCAAGTCCACCGCTTGTTCTAAAGTATTGATGCAATCTGTCTCGAAACGATTGAGCGGCTCTATTGCCAAGATCACCCCTGCCGCTTCGGCCTGCTGACAGAGTGGTTTCAAATGCGACGCGATTTGCGCTAATTGCGCTTCGCGGTCTTCCGGCGAATGACGCCCCGCACGACCCGTTTCCGAATACATCGGGCCACAGACCACAGTGGCACCAAGCTGCAGCGCGAGTTTGATGAGCTCGGAAATGTATTGCACGCAGGCGAGTTGTTCCCCTTCAGTGCCACGCAAATCACGCCCTGGGCAAAACGCACCACAGACAACCGGCTCCTTTAGCCCAGACGAAGCCAAGGCATCGATCAACAAAGGCACCGAAACCGCAGCAGGCTCGACGATCGCTAGCTCAACAACATCCGCACCGTAGGACTTGAATGTTTGCAGTAGAGGTAAGTCGGCATCTGTAAAACCAGAGCTGACAAGAAAGGTATTGAGGCCAAATTGCATAGAGTAGACTTAAGAAGATACCATACGGAACACGTTTAAGCCTTGGAAATATTCCGCATATTTGTGTATATTTTCAGCATTACACTGAAAGTGCAACCATCAAGCCATGAAATCAGATCCCTTACCGCTGCATCAAAACCTTAACCCGAGTAGTATTCTCGCGCTTTTTTCAGCGCTCGGTGACGTCTATTTTTTCATGAAAGACCGCGAGGGGCGCTTCATCGGAGCCAATGACCTACAGCTCGAAAAGCTCGGTCTTAAATCGGAGGACGAGTTGATCGGTAAGACTGACTTTGATTTCTTTCCCAGCTACATGATTGCGCACTACGCCAAAGATGACGCCAAAGTGATCGATAGCGGCGAACCGATTCCCCGCCGTGTTGAACTGGTGGCGAATCCCGACGGGGCCGTCTCGTGGCACGTCACCAGCAAATTCCCACTCTACGACAATAGCGGCAACTGCGTCGGCATCATCGGCTGCATGCGCGACTTTGAGCGCAGCGACAATGCATGGCAGCCCTATCGACGTATGAATGCGGTGGTCAATTACATCAACCTGCACTACGCCGAACCGATCGGAATGGCGGATCTAGCCAAAGTCGCCAGCCTATCCATCAGTCAATTTGAGCGGCGTTTTCGCACCGTGTTCGAACAAACCCCGTCCCGATTCCTAATTCGCTACCGACTAACCCGCGCCAGCCAGATTTTAATGCACAGTGACAATACCGTGAGCCAGATCGCGCAAGATGTCGGCTTCTACGACCACAGCCACTTCACTCGCGAGTTTCAAAAACTGTTCGGCATGGCTCCTGGGCGCTACCGCAAGATACATCGGTCAACTGGTAAGTCATCAAACTTATCATTCGCAGCCAACACAACTGATTGACGACCCCACTAAAGTTCCCACTGTATTCTTCCTATGCCAATTACTTTTGATCATACTCGTATACGTGTCTCGAACCTAGAAAAGTCGATCGACTGGTATTGCCAGACCTGTGGCTTTACCGTCCTACGCCGGACTGATAAGTCGCCGTCGGGGAATCAGCTCGCTCACTTACAAATCCCTGGTAGCGCGCACAATCTGGAGCTCACACACTCGCCCGACTACGTCGTCAAGGTGCCCGATGATCTGATCCACACCTGTATCCGCGTCGATAATATCGTTGCCTACTGCGAAATGCTCGAAGGCCTCGACCTCACGCTCGACCTCTGGCCAAGCAACTGGCGCGAGAAATTCACGGATGGTAAAAAAATGGCCTTCATCACCGATCCCGACGGTTACGAGGTCGAGATTCTAGAACACTAAGGCCAGCAACTGACTTTTAATGGTATAATTCGCATGTCCTCGCGAGCCGTTGCTGTAACCGCAGATGCACGCGTTCGAGCGAAGCGACACTCAACCAAAGGGCGAAGCAAATAAACGCAGGTTTAAACTCGAATTGAGTGTAATTCATCTGCGTTAATCCGTGTGCATCTGCGGTTAATATTTTACCAGTTTTAGGCGCAGGATGGTATAAGGCCTTCGTATTAAAAACACGGCAGCAGAGTGCCGTGGCTACAGTATTACTTTCACTATCACGATCACTTGCTGAAGGCGCACCGATCAGCTCGGCTCGTAGCGCCCTTCCCTGACTTGCCGACAGAGTTCGCGCGGAGTCAGCTCTGCCATGCGCCGTATGAAGCGTGTGAACACTGACTGAGAATTAAAGCCACTCAACTCCGCTATATCCGAAAGGCTGCGCTTAACATCGCGCATCAGAGAAATCGCAGTATGAAACTGATAGTTGCTGCGGTAGTCTCGCAATGACAGGCCCATCTGCTGCTCGAAGCGGTTACGTAAGTGTCGTTCAGAAAAACCCGCTCTCTGCGCGACCTCTTCGAAGGTCCAGCCCTCTCGAACCGAGCGAATAATCAATGCCTCAATCCCGACGATCCACTCATTTTTCGAGTCAAGTCGCACGTCATCCCCGCCGGGCACACGCGCAGCCATGGTCGATTGTAGCCGAGTGAGCATGCGATCCAGCATCGGCATGAGCTCGGATCGATGCTCTGAACTGTTTCGCACCCAAAGCTGTGCGATTTCGCCCCACAATCGATGCGCCGCTCGATCCGGCTGTAAGCTTCGATAGCTTAAATCTGCCAGCATGGATTCACCCTGCTCCAGATCAAACGTGATAAATAGCCAACGCAGTTGGTCTGACTGTAGATCAATGAAGTGGTGAAATTGATATGGCGCCACCAGCAGCGCATCGCCCTCATTGAGTTGAAAGCTCTGGCCATCGACACTCACCACCCCCGAAGTTTTGAGCACGCGAATCAAGACATAGCGGTGGTGCATGCGATTCGCCAAGTGTTGCTGCTGCAGCGCCCTGCGCGTCAGACGGTCGAATACAATGACGTTACGACAAATCACGCGATCCGGTAGATCCACACCGTCGTAATAACTCTTCGGGTCTTTGATATATGAAGGAAATCCACCGAAACTGTCCTGAGGGGCGGCCATTTCCTAAATCATCAATAAATACTCCGATATAAGCAATTATTTTACACCAAAGATAAAGTATTATATAACAATGACACCTATTGAATCTGAACTCACCCAGTTAGAGCGTATCCCCGCCCAGATCTACAACAGTGCCGATGACGCATGTCAGACCGTTGCGGATGCCATCACCGATTTGATCAACGAACGTAATGCAGCGAACAAGCAGACGGTGCTCGGACTCGCAACTGGCTCGACGCCGGTGCGCCTCTATCGCGAACTGATTCGCCGCCACCAGAAAGAAGGCCTGTCGTTCGCCAACGTCATCACGTTTAATTTGGATGAATACTACGGACTCGATGGTGATCACCCAAAGAGCTACCGCAAGTTCATGCAGGATCAGCTATTTGATCATGTCGATCTGAAGCCGGAAAACACCAACGTACCGGATGGTTTGGTCGCCAGCGAAGCGGTCTTTCAATCCTGCAAGGCCTACGAAGATGCGATCGTCGCAGCTGGCGGCATCGACATCCAGATTCTCGGCATTGGCCGCACCGGCCACATCGGTTTCAACGAACCTGGCTCTGGCCCTGAGACGCTGACACGCCTCGTCACGCTCGACAGGCTGACTCGCCGCTACGCTGCACGTGACTTCCTCGGCGAAGCAAATGTGCCGCGCCACGCGATCACGATGGGTGTCGGCACCATCCTCGCCGCTCGCAAGCTCTTCCTACTCGCATGGGGCGAGGGCAAAGCCTCGATCATGGCGAAAACCGTCGAGGGCGAGCAAACGGACACGATCCCAGCGACCTTCCTCCAGCAGCATGAAAATTGCTTTTTCTGCATCGACCAAGCCGCGGCGAGCCACTTGACCCGCAAGCGCCACCCTTGGCTGGTTGGGCGCATCGAATGGACTGAAGAGACGACCCGTAAAGCCGTGCTGTGGTTGGCTCAAAAAACAGCTAAAGCGCTGCTCAAGCTGGTCGATGAAGATTACACCGAAAATGGCATGTCCGACCTACTGATCGAGCAAGGTTTTGCATATCAGATAAACATCAATCTGTTCAACATCACCCAGCACACCATCACTGGCTGGCCAGGCGGCAAACCCGACGCCGACGACTCTAACCGTCCGGAGCGTGCCACGCCTTTCCCTAAACGCTCACTCATCCTGAGCCCTGAACCACTCGACGATGTGTATTGTCTAGGCGGCACGATTAACCGCCTCAAACAACACGGCAATGAAGTGACCATCGCGTACCAAACTTCCGGGAACCTCGCGGTAGCGGACTCCGAAGTGCAAGCCTCTATCGAGTTAATGATCGAGCTTGGCAAAGACCGCTCCGGTAAGGCCGACCTTGCATATCCGAAAACAGTCGAACAACAGCTGAAAGACAAAGGTGCGTTCGGTGCAGACACTGCTGAGATCCGCCACCTAAAAGGCTTAATCCGCCGCAGTGAGGCGCGTTCCTCAGGCCGTACACTTGGCATCGACACTGCGAATCTACAATTTATGGACCTGCCCTTTTACGAAGAAGGTCGTTACCGCCGATTTATCGTCACCGAGACAGACGTGGCGCAAATGTATCAACTGCTGGAAAGCGTGCAACCGCATCAAATCTTCGCGACCGGATACGGGCACGATCCACTCTCCGTTCCGGCCTTGAGCTTTGAGGTCTTACGCGCCGCGCTGAAGCAATGCGCTGATTCAGAGTGGTTCAACGATTGCAACATCTGGCTCTACAAGGGTCCTGCGGATGAATGGGAAGCGCACGAAATTGACATGGCGGTGCCACTCTCTCCAGATGAATTTGAGAATAAGTTTCAAGGTATCTATCAGCACCAAACTCAGCGTAGCCAGAGCCCAGGTCGTGCCGGCAACAAGAGCAGTAACTCGTGGGACCTCGCTCGCGATATCAACCGTGGCACGGCTGAAATCTACGACGGACTCGGCCTCGCTGAATACGAAGCGATCGAATGTTTTAAACGCTATAATAAATAACTAAATGATTCAAACCACCCCACTCTGTAAGCCACAGCTCGACCCAGAATTGATACCGGCAGCACTGTGGAATCGTGAATACCTGAAGGCCGCAGCGGATGCGCTGAACAGTCGCGCAATTCGCATCGGAGTGGATCGCCCCGAAGGCACCACATGGATCTACGAGACGACTCTACTGCCCGAGTCGGCAGAAGCAGCCGCTGATACTTTTAAATATTGCGAGCGCACCGTGAAGTTCCTGCTGTGGGCATGGGGTGGATCCAAAGTGCGCATCAGCAATGCACCGGATGTGGTCGAGCAGCTCCAAGTAGTTTACGCTGCCGATGGGAAGCGCGCCTTTGACTACGATTTCATGGGTAAGACTTGCTTCGACCAAGCCTTCTCCATTGAGAATTCGAGTCACGCAGAAATCCAAGAAGTCCTTCCAGCAGCCACTGGCGGTATGGGTTTCACTCAAGGGCAACCGCCTCGGCTTCGACCTAGGCGGTAGTGACCGTAAATGCGCCGCGATGATTGACGGCAAAGTCGTGTTCTCCGAAGAGATTAAATGGAGCCCCTATTTCGAAAGCGATCCGGCTTACCACCGTGCAGGCATTGAAGACAGCCCCAAGCGTGCAGCGGCGCATCTACCGACAGTCGATGCGATCGGTGGCAGTGCTGCGGGAATCTACATCAACAACGAACCACGCGTAGGCTCACTCTATCGTGGCATCAGCCCGGGTGATTTCCAAAAGTCGATTCGTAATCTCTTTCATGAGCTAAAAACGGAGTGGAAAGACATCCCCTTCGCACTCGCAAATGATGGCGACGTGACCGCAATGGCTGGTGCAATGGCGATCAATGACAACGCAGTGCTAGGCATCTCGATGGGAACCAGCCTTGCCGCAGGTGACATCGACACCAACGGCTCCGTAACGGGATGGATCAACGAACTCGCCTTCGTGCCAGTGGACTATCGCGAAGGAGTCGCCACAGATGAATGGAGTGTGGGCGACTCGCCCACATTGATCCTGTGTTGCTGTAAAGGAGGGTGAGTCGCCCTCCCTCCTTTAGCCTTTCCCACTAATCGATGATGCAGCACAAAAAAGCCCCACAGGAATGAATCCCGTGAGGCCAAAACGATAGAAAAGCTTGAATATTGAGTGAGCCGTGGGTGCTTCGATGGGCACTTACTCTGCCGAAAATGCTTCGGACACTGGCTCGGGGCTCAGGTCGAGGACCAACTCCTCAGCGGTCCAAGGTTTACTGCGTGAACTGTATTGAGCCATGTAGGTAGTCATCGTCTCTTCAGTGATTACGGAAGCTTGGTTGCCCCACGACTGACGGATATAAGTCAAGACGCCAGCAATCTCTAATGGCTTAAGATTGAGACCATTCGGGCCGAAGGCAGGCATGTTACCATTGTATTGCTTACCAGCGACTACGATCGGACCATTTAGACCGTTGATCAAGATACGAGCGAGGCTCTCTTGATGGTCAGTCACCCACTCCGAACCTGCAACTGGCGGAAACGCTCCAGCGATACCGAGGCCAGTCGCTTGGTGACAAGCGGCACACTGCGCATTGTAAATCTTCGCACCACGATCAAACAATGATACTTGAACGACAACGACTTCTGCATTCGGATTAAAATCGAACGTATAGGCATCCTTATGGAAAAAACCGCCATAATGGATCAAATACACCCCGCCCCAGAAGCAAAGAGCGGCAAAGAGGAATAGAATAAAAATCGGAACTGGCGAAGAGCCGTTGCTCGGCTCTTCTTGCTCACGCATGAGGGCGTCTTGTGGCTCTTGATCGCCGTTATCCTTAGTGTGTTGGTCGAGGTCGTCGCTCATTATTCAGAAATCTGCGCCTCTGGTAGGCTATAATTAAGTTGTAAGCTGAGCAAATACTCAACTAAAGCTTCCGCGCGAGCAGTCGGGACAACTTCGTATCCAGCCGCTGGTGCGTAATTCGAATCGGCATCAAACTGCAAAGCATGTGCAGACGCAGTGCCTTCGATCTCACGAGTTTCATAAAGAAACGCATACTGTGGCATGGTCGAAACTCCAACCGATGTAATCTTAGGATTGTAGAGGAGTAAGTGGTGCCAGTTCGCATCGCTTTGACGGTCACCGATCGTCATTAGGTCGGGGCCGGTGCGTTGGCGACCGAGCAATACGGAGCCCTGAGTGACATAGTCGCGTGCGACAGTATGCCGCTTGCCCCAATCACGTTCAATATCCGAACCATAACCAGCACGACGAACTTGCTGCGTGTGGCAATAGACACAGCCTAAATCGATGTAGACTGCTTTGCCCTGCTGCGCTGAACCTAACATCTTCGCAGGATAGAGCGGATCACCATCAACGAAGTTGCCGATTTCATCCAAAGTCTCGGTGGTTTGTGCCAAACTACCGAGTTGAATATAACTACTGAGAACCAGACCCGTAAACGAGAACGCCAAGGCGATAAGGATCCCACAAAAAAGAAGCGGAAGATTTTTCATTACGCTGCACCCCCTTGGTTGGCAGAATCAAGCAATGTAGGACCGTGTTTCGCACGAATGAAGCCTGTGGCGAATAGCATCCATAAGAAATTAATGATAAAGGCGAGATGGCCGATTGCTAGGCAGACCACACCAATTGAACGGATCATAAGCCACGGTAGCATGCTTTCAACGACATCTGAAAACGGCACCGTAGCGTCGTTCATTTGATTACCAGCAAGCCAACCGCCAACAATTAGTGACACAATGACAATTGTAATACCGAACGCACTGCCCCAGAAATGGCAGTAAATTAAACGGGAGGACGGCCACTCACGCTTAGTTAAACGAGGCAACATAAAGTATAGACCACCAAACATCACCATTGAGAAGAATGCATAAATCACGTGCTGGTCTTGACCGATGGAAAAAGTCGTAAAATGCGTGATCACGTTGACCGATCGAAAGGCCATCAACGAACCCACCATATTGGCAAAGAAGTAAGACAACACACCAAACATAACGAATCGAAGCGCAGGGCTGCGCCACACTACGGCACGTTCACCTTTCACGGAAAGATACAAATTAAGTGTCACGGTAATCACAGGCACGACCATCGTTACCGCTGCGACAATACTTACAGAACTGATCCATACAGGAATTGGGCCACCAATCAACTGCACCATACCAGTCCAGCTACCAAGCAGCGCTAAAGAAACAAACCCGAGCAAGGCCAGCGCATAAGAATGAATCGGACGACCAATCACCTTTGGGATTACATAATAGGCAGTCGCCAAAGCCATCGGCGTGAGCCACAGATTTTGGAAACTGTATGCAAACCAGCTGCTAGTAATCGACTGCACGACGCCACGCACGGGAAACCAAACAACCATGAACTGAGCGATCATGTAGATCCATGGAAACCAGAAAAACGCAGCGAGGATGTACCATTGTGAGACATACACGCCCTTCCCTTGACGAGCACGAAAAGCTAGAATACCCCAAGCACCAATCAACGCGTAAGAAATCAATAGCAGCGGTGTTGCATAGCCAGGAATTTCCAAAAACTCAGCCGCGTTCAAATCGCCTGCAAGAATACCAAGGATACCGATATTTAGACCGAAATTCCAAAACAAGCCTGCGATAATCAACATGCCGCCGCTACGAATTGGAGCCAATGACAAACGAGAAATAATCCAAAGCCCGATTGCGAAGATCACATTGCACCCCCAGCCAAACAGCATCGCATTGGTCGCCGCAGGATAGAGACGGCCGTAAGTAATGAACTCGCTACCAGACATGAAACTGGGCAGATACGACTGCAAGGCAGTGATTAGCGTCAAGCCTGTACCGACAACGAGCCAGAGGATTGCAGCGATCACAAAGAATAGAGCCGGAAACCGGATGGACGCATCGATCTCACTCAGCACGGAGCGCACATGGGAGTCCGTGGAAGTGGATTGAGAGTTAGAATGGGGAGCGTTGCTCATTAAGAAAAATACTTCGAGTGATTACTTCGTGGCCTTGTAGGCCGCGACGGTCGAATCCATCGCATCCGCAATTGGAATACGAACGGTGCCGGCTTCTGCGTCGATGACTTCGAAACCAATGAGCTTTGCCACTCCTTCAGCGCGAGCTTGGTCAGCCTTTGCTTGGCGCTCCTCATTAACTGCCTGATCAATCGGAGCCGGACGGCTAGGCAAGTAAGCGACGAAGAGAATCGCGGCGAAGGCTAGGATCGCGCCGATGATACCGACGAGTGAGAGCAGACGACTGCTTGTAGATAATTCTGATTGAGACATCTTAAATTACTCAGAGTAGTTGATGGAAATTGCAATATTAGGGTCACGAATAGGAATCGGCTCGGCTTTCTTGGTGCTACGACAAAATGCGTAGATGCAAATGCCACCGATACCAACCAACGACGCGATATCCACCCAAGATACAGAAAACTGGCGGACCAAGTAACCCGCTGCGTGAGCGTCTGGGTTGACGAGCTTACCGGGGATAATATTCCAGTAGAGATCGACTAGGTGAAAAATCAGAATCCAGACAGAGATAGCTACGGTGCGCCAAACAACGGTCTTGGTCTTGTACCAAAGTAAGCAGAGGAACGGCGTGAGGAAGTGACCAAAGATCAAGCCCATGCTCACCCACCACCAAGAATTGGTAGTGCCATCGAAGTTCATCTCGCGCAGATTATACCAAAAGGTTTCTTCCGGAATATTCGCACTGTAGATCAAGAAATACTGAGAGAAGCTGATATAAGCCCAGAAGATGGTAAATGTCAGCATCAAGCAGCCCAGATCGTAACGGTGCGCCTGATTCAAAATCCCTTTTAGGTAGCCCTTCGATGCAAGCACCACTACCAAGATGACTAAGATGGCCAGTGCCGCACGCATAGATGCGGCGAAGAACCACACTCCATACATAGTTGAGAACCAGTGGTATTCGAGCGATTTGAACCAGTCAATCGCACCGAGCGACATCGCAACTGCACAAATGAAGAGTCCGACTGAAGACAGCGCATGTGCTTTTGTGGTGTTCTTGATATCACCAGTTTTATCGGTGTCGAACGACCACTTGCGCAGCAGGCTTGTGATGAGAATGAACACACCAAAGATGGCGAACACACGGACCACAAAGAAATTTATGTTCAGGTAAGGCTGCTTCCAATTGTAGATCGCATCTTCACCGACAGTACCATGACCAGGCAGTTCATTGAGTCCACTCATCCATTTCCAGAGCAGACCTGGATTCTCGTGAAAAAGCGGGATTGCCAATAATGGCAGGAAGAGCAGCAGCAACCATGGAAATACTGCCATGCAGTGCTCACATTGACGACGAATGATAACTGGCCAGCGTGCGTAGAACACATACCAGATCAAAGTTAGAAATGTCATGCCGATGGCGATGGACATCCAGAAACCGATACCCAGCAGCCAACCCATAAATGGGCGTGCGTCGCTTTCGTTCCAACCTTGTATTAAGCCAACCGCAGCCAGTGCGATGCCGATGAGACCAACAATGAGAGCGATACTCCCGACTTTGTTAGCTTGAGCGTGATGTGCGTCCGAACTCATAGTATTAAAATCCTAACTCTGTGCGTTGTGCTTCGGAGAGATCCTCAGCGTTAGCGTGTTGTGAGCGTTGCAGTGCCCGAACATAAAGGACAATCGCCCAGCGTTCTTCGGGAGTAATACTACCATCCAAAGCAAGCATGAGCCCCTTACCGTTGGTGATAACGTCGTAGATGTAGCCATCTTCAACACCGCGAAGCCGATCGTTGTGGTAGCTCGCTGCGAGCACGCCATATGGCTTAGTCACCCCATTACCATCACCAGCTGAACCGTGACAGACGGTACAAAAAATATCATACTTTGCCTTGCCTTGAGCCATGAGCGCGTGGCTCACTTCGAGCGGTATAGTCTTAACGAACGAGTCATCAGCCTCCTTACCTTCATTGAAAGCCGTGTCGCCGAGTGTCTTATCTTCGAACCCAGCAGAGAACACCTCTGCTTGATTGAAGTAATCACCACGGGCAACCGTCTTTGCTGGTACAGGCCGATCATTACGACCGTCACCAAAAAACTCGTTTTCGGCCTGCGGCTTATAGCGCGCTTGACGATCCATGTCTGAGAAGACTTCGAGTGGTGGTTTTGTGCTGTTCGAGCCGCGGAAGCCGAGAATCGACACCGTTGCTACGATCGCAAAAACATAGAGTGCTAAAAAGATACGCATGATACTGTTCTACGCTGAGACCTCCTCGATGTCGGTTCCACCAATTTGCTCTAGGAATTGACGTGTGGCGACGAGATCAAACTTCGAATCTCGCGCTTCAATAGCGATGATGAGACGTTCACCAGAGACCTCTAGGAACTTTTCGTTATTGAAAAGAGGGTTATAGTGCTGAGGTAGCAAATTTGTGATAAACATACCACCGAGTGTGCCGAAAGCCGACAACAGGATGGTCAACTCATACATAATCGGGAATGGGTAAACCAAACTGAAGAAAGGCTGACCACCGACGATGAGCGGATAATTATAGGCATTCATGTACCAGACGATCAGGATGCCGATAAAGAAACCCATGATACCACCACAAAAGGTGAATATTGGCACCTTCGAGCGCCCCTGACCTTGCGCGGCAGGCATGCCGTGAACCGGGAACGATGAATAAGTATCCCATTTTTTGTAACCAGCATCCCTCACTTTTTCCGCGGCATGGAAGAAAGCAGCGGTGTTGGGGAAAGTCGCGAGAATTCCGTGTGTTTCAGATTCAGACATTAGTGTTGCCCTCCTTTGTCTTCGTCGTGGTGGCCGTGCGGATCTGCCGCAGGCATTACGAATTTAATTTCAGCGATCGGCATAATTGGCAGGAAGCGTAGGAATAAAAGAAATAATACGCTGAACAAACCAAAAGTGCCAAAGAAGGTTAAAATATCGACCATTGTCGGTGAGTAGTAACCCCAACTACTTGGCATAAAGTCATTGGCCAGTGAAGTCACAGTGATCACGAAACGCTCGAACCACATACCGACGTTAATGAAAATCGACATGACCCAAACCATCGCAGTGTTGCAGCGCACCTTCTTGAACCAGAAGAGCTGTGGAGTGAATACGTTGCAGCTAAACATCATCAAGTAAGCCCACCAGTATTGGCCGAACGCACGATTGATGAAAGCGAAGCTCTCGTATGGATTCGCACCATACCAAGCGATGAAAAACTCCATGATGTACGCGTAACCAACGATCGATCCAGTGCCCAAGCAGATCTTACACATGTTGTCGATGTGACGCTGTGTGATGAGGTCATGCAGACCATAAAGCGCACGCAATGGCAGCATCAAGGTGAGCACCATACCAAAGCCGGAGAAAATCGCACCAGCCACGAAGTATGGTGGGAAGATCGTCGTGTGCCAACCTGGCAACACCGCTAGGGCGAAGTCGAAGGAGACGATGGTATGAACCGAAAGAACAAGTGGAGTGGATATACCAGCAAGCACGAGGTAAGCCATTTCATAATTGCGCCAGTGGTTACCAGCATTGCGCCAGCCCATGGCAGCCACCCCATAGAAAAATTTACGAAAGACATCCATCCCCTTGGTCATGAAGCCACTACCTTCGTAAGCGCCTTTGTTGATACGTTGGATCGCACGATCGCGAAGTACGCCAAGGTCAGGAATCATGCCCATATACCAAAACAGTACCGAGACTGTTCCGTAAGTGGAAACCGCGAACACGTCCCATTCCAATGGCGAGCGGAACTGTGGCCAAATGCCATTAGAATTTGGGATGGGAAACAACCACCAGCCGAACCAAACACGACCGACGTGGAACAGCGGGAAAATACCCGCACAGACCACCGCAAAAATCGTCATGGCCTCGGCCGCTCGATTAATCGAGGTTCGCCAGCCCTGCTTCAACAAACACAGGACGGCGGAAATCAACGTTCCTGCGTGGCCAATACCAATCCAGAAGACGAAGTTAACAATCGCCCAGCCCCAGTTGATCGGATTTGCCAATCCCCACACACCGACACCAGAACTGACAAGCCAAAGGAGGCCCATGCCAGTGAAGGATGCAGTCACCAACGCAACCGCCATGCAGACCCACCACCATATCGGGGTTTTTGTCTCGACGATGCGGCAGATCTTTTCAGTGACCCAGTTAAAATCACGATCATTCGCGATAAGGGGCTCTTCGTGGAGCTCAGCTGGTTGCACTTTAGCCAACAAAGCGGCCTGAGCAGCGTCCAATGAACTCTCTTGAGTAGTCGTAGCCATTTTAATAGGTTCGCAGTTAGAAATTAGTGAGCGGGATGCGCTTCTTCAGAGTGGGAGGAATGATCGTGACCGTGATCACTATCCGCAGGTGCGGCATGGGAATCGTGGCTTGCACCGTGATCGCCACCGTGGTCGTCACTATGACTACCATGTCCATAGCGCTCGTCGTATTGAGCGTAGGCGTATGGTTTTTTGTAAGCATCCGGCATTTTAGGATTCGGATTACGCAAACGGGCCAAGTAAGTGGTGCGAGGTCGTGCATTCAGGTAACCAAGCACCGAGTAGTTACGGTCACTTGCCTTCATCTTAGAGACTTCAGATTCAGCATCCGAGATGTCACCAAAGGTGATGGCATCCGTTGGGCAAGCCTGTTGGCAAGCCACCTTAATATTACCATCCGGGACGCGAATGTTACCAGAAGCACCCGCGAGACGCTTTTGCTCAATCTTGGCAGATTCGATACGCTGCGTGCAGAATGTGCACTTTTCCATGACACCGCGCATGCGCACAGTGACATTTGGATTAGCCTGCATCTTCTCAAGTTCTGGCTCATCGACAGGACCGAGTGGGCCTTTGTAAAATTCACCGATTTGACGCTTGTTCCAATCAAAGAAATTAAAGCGACGCACCTTATACGGGCAATTATTCGCACAATAGCGGGTGCCGACGCAACGGTTGTAAGCCATGGTATTGAGGCCGGAAGAATCATGCACGGTTGCATTCACAGGGCAAACCTGCTCACACGGTGCATTTTCACAATGCTGACACATCATGCCCATAAAGGACACTTGAACGTCGTCTGGCACTTCAGTCTGATCGTATTTCTCCGCTGAGAAATAACGGTCAACACGCATCCAGTGCATCTCACGTCCACGAAGGACCTGATCTTTACCGACGATTGGCACATTATTTTCACTTTGGCAGGCAACGACACAAGCCGTGCAACCGATGCAACTATTCAAATCAATCGCCATCCCCCACTGCTGCGGGATCGGGAATTTATCTTCGTTGTCCTTCCACACTTTTACGTTCGGCAGTGGCTTTGAGAATGCAGGGTGCTCATAAGCGGAGTTACCACGGTACTGGTTGATCGACTTCTCTTGAAGTGATTTACCGGCATCTTTCGCGTAGTTCGCTGGAGCGTGTGACTCGACACCCATCTTATTAGCGAAATCAGGTGTTTCAGCATAACCCGCAGCTGTGTTCTCGCGAACCAGTGCGCGGCCTTCCATCGACCAGTGCTCTTGAGTATTCGCGAGGTGGTATGTTTTCTCAGTCAGCTTGATAGAGGCACCGAGTGCGAAACCAAGGCTACCACTGGTACGGACGGCGTAGGCATCGAACCCAACACCTTGACCAACGCGACCGACAACCTTACGGCCCAGACCCAATGGCAGCACCACGGTGTAGTTTGCAAGACCTGGGACAACATGGATCGGTGCTTCAATCGTAACGCCGTTAACAGTCAATTCGACGACAACCGCTTCTTCCTTACCGCGGCGAAATTTCGCTTTGTTGGTTTGAAGTGTGCCCTTAGCAGCCTTAAAGAACTTACTGTCCTTATTCATGAGCTTCTTGGTCGGGAAGATCTGAATGTCTTGAGCATTTTCGAGTTCTTTCGCCAGTGTTGGGCTGATCTGGATCGCATTATCCCAAGTTAACTTGGTAATTGGATCCGGACACTCCATCATCCAACCATTGTTGGCGAAGCTACCATCGTAAGCGTGTGAACTCGGAGCGAAACGAACTTCGAGCTTATCAGTGCTAAGTTCGTAAGCAGTCAAGCCGTCCACCTTAACAGCGGCGAAATCGATCTCAGGAGATAGTGCCTTGTAAGCAGAACCTTCGAGCACACCGTCACTGAGGAATTTGCTATAATCGCTACCACCCAAGGTCGCGAATGTCGCTTGTGCGATCGAGTAACCATCAGTAACGGTCGCACCTGCGAGGCGGGCTAGTACTTCCAAGTCATTAAAAGTATCAAACAGCGGCTCAATCATTGGCTGCACCGCAACCAATGTGCCATTGAATGTGCGACCATCGCCCCAAGACTCTAAGTAATGGGAGCGTGCAATGAAGAGGTTTGCGGCCTCAGAAGTTTCGTTGATCGAACCACCGATGTAGATGCTCTCAGTTGCTTTTGCTTGAGCTTCGGACCAGTTCAAATCAATCGGTGCGTCATAGACTGGGTTACCTCCAAGGATAACAAGTGTCTCGACATCACCTTGATTCAGGCGGGCTGCGGCAACTGCGATGCCCTGTTCTGCAGGGGACACTTCGACGTAGTTGATCGGAGCAGAAAGTGCTTCGTTAATAGCAATGACGATCGCATGGACCGCCTTTGGAAGATGCTCACCCGCGATGATGATCGAGTGGCCGGCATGATCAACCAAGTCCGTCGCGCAAGCTTCGACCCATTGAGCGTCGACCTTAAGTGAAGCACCGACCTTCGCCAGTTCAGCAGCCAAAGGACCACCAACATGCTTCTTTTCCAGAATTGCCGCACCGACTTGAGCGATAAATGCGCCCATCTGGCTAGAGCTGAGACGGAGACGGTGATCGGCCATCGAGCCAGTCGATGTCAACGTACTCTCGACCGAGTAGAGGCGGCTCATCTTGCTCGCATCCTTCGAAGAATTGACCTTACGAGTCTTAATGAAGTCGCGTGCTTGGCTCAAAGAACCATCGGTATTGTTGAGGAACTCCGCGTCGAGTGCGAGGACTCGTTGCACTTTTATAAATTCAGGAAGTGCGCGCAGTGACTTGCCAAATACTGCTAGCGCAGCTTGCTCGGAAGTGCTATGATCGATTGCGGTATTCTCTGTCCAAGTCGCCAGCGGGAAGGCCTGCTTGATTTGCTTAACCAATGCAGCTCGACTTGGCGATGTGCTCGGCTCGGCGAGAAAAACGAGGCCCTTGCCTTGATGTGCGCCATGTGCTTTGCGAATTGCTTCGAGGCGATCGCGAACAGCAGCAGGAGAAAGCGTCACTCCCCCCTGTTTACTCTTGGTCGCACGGTCTGGATCATACAGATCCAAGATGCTCGCCTGTGTATAAACAGTCGTCCCACCGCCGTAAGGCGTAAAGCTTGGGTTACCCTCAATCTTGGTTGGACGACCTGTATGGGTCTCAACGATCACTGGCACATTATCACGTGCACTCGGCATCGAGGAGGTGTAATAGACCGGCACACCTGGAATCACATTCTCAGGCTGCTTGGAGTAAGGCAGTATATTTTGTTCTGGACGACGGCAACCTGTCATACCTAGGCCAGCAAGACCAAAGGATGCAGCCATCACTTTCATGAAGTGACGACGGTTGACACCTTCCATATCGGAAGCGCCGGCGGGGAATTCGCGCTCGACCCAATCTGTAAACGCGGGAGTTTCCGCTAGATCGTCGAGGCTTTTCCAGTAACGTGGGCCTGAGAATTCAGAGTTCTTCATTATCTAAAAGGGTGCGATTAACGGTGGCAGCCTGAGCAGCTTTGCGGGGGATTGACCTTCCAGTCGTGAACGAAGCCGACAGCTTCTTTTTTAAATTCCTCTGTATCAGGACGTTCCCAACCAAGGTTGTAAACTTCATCCACAGGGCGGATACTGTCTTCAGGGTTACGGTGGCAGTCCATGCAAAAACTCATACTGAATGACTTAGCATGCTCGACGACTTCCATCTGATCCACGCGGCCGTGACATTCAACGCAGCTGATTCCCCGGTTTACGTGCACAGCATGATTGAAGTAAACGTAGTCAGGCGTCTTGTGGACACGGACCCAAGGGATCGGCTCACCAGAATCATAGCTTTCACGCACTGAGGCCAGTATCGGATCATCTTTACGCACCATACTGTGACAGGACATGCACACACTGGTAGCCGGCACGTTGGAGTGCTCAGAACGGTCCACAAATGTGTGACAGTAACGGCAATCCATCTCAAGCTGCCCGGCATGCAGAGCGTGACTGAAAGGCACAGGCTGGGTCGGTGCGTAGCCTACCCGAGTATACTTGGGAGTTGCATAATAAGTAATCCCCAGAACAACTGCAGTCACGGTTAGCACTAGTGCTACGATTACTTTAATAGGGATCGTGTTGACCCACCTCGGAAATACGTTCGCCATCGCTTATATAATAAGAAGTTATAGACGTCTAAATTAGACGGTTTTACGTTCAACTGCTCCCTTAGCAGATCGAATCCGAGACATCGCGCGCGGCGTCGTAGGAGAGGCAAGATTAGAGGATCCACGCTTCGGTTCAGAACTAACTGTACGAGTCAGCGCAAACGCCCCGACAAATGCCAGACTTGCCCGTTTTAAAAATCCTTTGCGTGTAGTAGTTTCTTTGCGGTTCATCAGAGTTATAGCGGTCTGTTAAAAGTACGCCGAATTGGCATGGCAACCGTTTTTTATCAGCAAATTCAATTCACGAAGAAACAAATGGCTAAACAGTTGTGAGTTAAGAGTGTTAAATATTAAGTAAACCCAGCATCTGTGCAAATAGGCGTAAAGAATCGTACAATAAATGCAAAGTACTAAGCGGAATTATTTTTTGTAGCAATGACATGTTCCCAAACCAATACATCAATTAGTAAAACAGATATCAGCGATTAAATTTCGTTATACTAGACCATTCACTGGCCCAATTAGTCTTTCTAATAATAAAAAGCTGAATTCAGGCTTCTCACTTTCGTGAATCTCAGACATATCTACCCGCATGAGCGGCATAGATAAAGTGAACCAAACACCAGGCACCCCGGGCAAATACGTTGCCCTCGGCCTTTTTATATTTACTGCGATCGTTGGCAGCCTCTTTATTTATCTTGGCCCAAAGGCCACCGAAAAGACTCCTGGCGTCCTCCACGTTGGCATCCGCTTCGCCAACGAGCATATGGTCGAGTTTACTCAATATAGTAAAACTGGCCCCGGTGCGCAGATTGAATTTATCGCCGCCGACGGCAGCATCCCCCATTCCGTCGAGCGTCTAGCAATGGGCCGCAATCTGGTGCCGATTAGTAATTTGGCCGATGGCCTTTATACTGTGCGACTGAGCTCCGAAAACTATATCAGCGTCGAAATGCCGATGATTGCAGCAGGCCGGATGCTCAATCCGCCAAAAGACGCGCAGTTCTCGAATGACACCCATGCCGACTACAATATGATCGGCGTGCGCTTCGTACCGAAGGTCGGTTCCAAAAAATAGGTGCCGCGCTGGCCCAACAGGTCGCATTGTCAGTCAACTGCCCTTGAACGCAGCTGGTGATCTAGCATTCGCCACAGGTCGAGCCATTTAGCCTTTAGCGCTACCCTCGCTCTGCGTTTAGAATTACACAAGCAACAACATGCTGCCACCACCTGTCGCCAAATTGCCAAATATCACAACTGAGGTGCAGGTTTCTAAGATTATGAATTTACCATTCGACGTTCGGCATCCGATGTTCAGCGTTCGACCTTCATGATAACTTCCATCCTCACTCATCCGGGCGGTGCCCATAAAGACGAATTCTTAGCCTGCGCCGTGCTACTCACTCAAGCACCGGTCGCGATCCAACGTCGCGAACCGACCGATGCCGACCTCGCAGACACATCCATCGCCGTGCTAGACGTCGGCGGCGAGCATGCTCCCGAGCGGAGCAACTTCGACCACCATCAATTCCCGCGTGACATGGTGCCGACTTGCGCCCTTTCACTGGTACTTCAGCACATCGGCCTTTACGAAGATGCGCGCGAGTTCTGTAGTTGGCTTGAAGTCGCCGAATGGTTCGACTGCCGCGGCCCCAACGACACCGCCGAATGGCTCGGCATGGACCGCGAAACTATTGGCAAACTAAACTCCCCGCTCGACATTACTATCCTCCGCCGCTTCGCCAGCCAAACAGAACACCAACCAGGTCAGCCGATCTGGGAGATCATGCGCATGATCGGTCAAGACTTGGTTGATTTCGTAACAGGCCTCCGCGCACGGCTCAACTTTATCGCTCAGCATGCCGAAGTTTGGACGCTTGGCGCTGCTGACGACACATTCAAAGTCCTTTTTATGCCCCGCACAGAACCGATGCCAGATGAAGCTTCGGCAGGACTGGGCGGTCATGTCATCGCCCTCGGCCTCGAACAACAAGTGCTCGCACTGATCTACCCAGACAGTCGCGGCGAAGGTTACGGAATGCGCCGTTTTAACGACGATCAACGCATGGACTTCAGCCCACTCGAAACGGAAACAGACGTGCATTTCGCACACGCCCGCGGCTTTATTGCCAAGACCTCGAGTGCAGATGTCGAGCGCTTAAAAGTCTTAGTCAGTAGTGCTTATATTGGCTAAAAAAGGCAAAGACCCGCCTAGTCTGGATAAATTACGCCGGCAGCAGCTCCATTCTCTCGGTCACCTCTAATATGTTGGATTCGATGCGCCTTTTAATGCCCTCAGGTGAACTGCAGCGCTTGACTTGCCCACATCGGCCACAAGCAAAAATAGGGCCGTCCCGTCTGCGTGTACGAAACAGCTTCACCACTCTGCCTCAGTGCCCTGTTACACAGTAAATATGTCGATCGGCGGAAAGGTTCTCATAACTCTCTCGATAGTTAACCACTGAATGGTTGCAAAGCCTTACGGCTGGCCTAAGCAACAGAGCGGTTCTGTCTGAATCAAGCGACGATACAGAGTACTACGTATTGCCATGCAATATGATGTAAAAGTACTCCATCAGCCAACCTGTGCAGTTGGGTCGCCCCTCCCCTTACTGCCTAACAGAGCATTCAATCTCGGCTTCGATCGCAGAGAGATGATTATGGATTATAGTATTATAACTTAGTCCGATGATATGGGTAATCCCTGCAGGCAACAAATTGAGCTGCCGAAGAATGTTACGAGCGACACCCCGCCAAAAATCTCAACTTAAACTATCTTCGAGAATAATACGACCACCACCATGTTGAACCCATCAGAGTAATGCCAACGACGTGCAACAGAATCGCACCGTAGTCCGAATGGCGCAAAAAATGTATCGCTCACAGTCATATACTCTGACTAAGACTAAGGCATGAAAAGTATGACAGGATATGGCCGTGGCTCTGCGAATGCCCCTAAACAGAATGTGCGAATCGAAGTCGAGATAACTTCGGTTAACCGAAAAACTCTAGATGCTCAAATCTCCTGCCCTCGCGAATGGAATGGGCTCGACCAACAATGTAACCTTTGGCTCAAAGATGCTTTTCAGCGCGGCCGCATAAACATTCAAATAAAGGCAGAGTCCACCGAGGGCACACAATCCGGCCTGGCATGGAGTGCCCGAAGCATGGACGAAAGCTTGGATCGGTTGCGCGGTTTCGCCGAAAGCCGGAATATTCCCTTTGCTGTCGATAGTCACGTATTACTCGATCTAGCAAAAACACTGAAAGACAGCTCTGCACTGCCAGACTGGCGCGAAATTGAAGCTCCAATCAAAGCAGCATTCGATACTGCGCTCGCAGATATCGATAGCATGCGAGTCAACGAGGGCAAGGCACTCGCGGAAGACTTACGTCAGCGCATTCAAGAGCTTGATGCAATTATGCAGCAGATCGCAACACATGCAGAGAACACCGTCGCGGCCTACCGCGATGCACTGATGAATCGACTCAAGCAACTAAAGCTCGAGCTAGACATAAATGATGAACGTGTACTGAAGGAACTAGCCATCTTTGCCGACCGCTCGGACATCAGCGAAGAGCTCACACGCTTAAATAGTCACTTCGATCAATTCAACGAATTTATTAATGCTGACGAAGCGACCGGTCGAAAAATGGATTTCCTCTGCCAGGAAATACATCGAGAATTCAATACCACCGGTAGCAAGTCATCTCCGATCGAAATCACCCGCGCCGTGATCGAAGGTAAAAATGGCCTAGAACGTATTCGTGAACAGGTTCAAAATGTCGAGTAACCCAGACCCCACGCACATTTGCGGGCCTCACTATTGTGACCAGCTCTAAATATGCATCGATCCAGAGCACTCGGACCCTATTCTGTTTAGATCCAGTCTTCGCCGTGTGACTTAAGAGCTTGAGCCAGCACTTTGGCGAAAAATGGGCCACGATAGATCCAGCCGGTATAGATCTGTACCATCGATGCACCAGCGTCCATTTTTTCGCCGGCAGATTCGACCGAATCAATCCCACCCACGCCAATAATCGGCAACTTGCCTTCTGTGGAGCGGTGAATGAAGTCAATCACGTCGTTGGAACGCTTGTGAATATCTGTACCGCCGCTCATGCCGCCCGTTTCCGTCGATGTAAATCCACGTGGGCGGGTAATCGTGGTATTGGTGGCGATAATGCCGTCGTAGTCCAAATCAAGCAGCACTTCAACAATTTTATCGATTTCGGCATACGTCAGATCAGGTGCGATCTTGAGTAGCAACGGATGTGGCTGGTGCCCGAGTTTTTTGGCGTAACTACGATTCTCATCGTGTAGTGTGGTCAACAATTCACGCAGATAGCTCTCCGTCTGCAGTTCGCGCAAGCCTGGTGTATTGGGACTACTGATATTAATGGTGAAATAGTCGGCTTGATCCGCTAAAGTACGGAACGACGCCACATAGTCATCCACTGCATGATCCAGCGATGTGGCCTTGGCCTTGCCGATGTTCACCCCGACTGGCATCTTGCGCTTGCCCTTCGGGTAGTGCTTCGAGAGGCATTGTAGCATCGCCTCCGAACCTTTATTATTAAAACCCATGCGATTAATCAGCGCATTTTGCTCGGGGTGGCGAAATAAGCGCGGACGCGGATTGCCCGGCTGCCCTTGTGGCGTGACCGTACCGACCTCGGCATGGCCGAAGCCCAGCGCCTCAATAGCACGCGTAAATTCACCGTCTTTATCCATTCCGGCAGCGAGACCAACACGATTCGGAAACTCCAAGCCGAACAGTTTGACTGGCTTATCCTCTCGGACTTGATTACAAGCGCGCAGCAGCGGACATAGGCCTGGCACCTTACTCAGCGCCATGAGTGCGGTGCGGCCGCGATCATGTGCCTGTTCCGGCTCCATTCTAAAGAGTATTGGGCGGATAATTGTTTCGTAGATACATCCCATAGCGGTAAATCTGTTAGCCTTAATTAAGAAATGGGCAAGTTAACAAGGCGTCGTCACTAAACAATGAAAATCACTCGTTTGAAATTTTTTGAACAAAGCACTTTACAATTTGGTTTTGGAGGTTTTTACCGTTATATCATATCTAATGGAAATACTAGTCTCAACACGAAGCTAGTAATAAATATACTCAGGAACCACGACTTTTAAGCATGCCCAATACATCTAACAAACTCACCTGGTGCAAAGCACGCATCGGAGAAGATATGAACTGGTGGATCAAAGAAATTAGTGATCCAATCCACTGGGAGATCGACGGTCTCGGCATTATCGATCCACGCCAGTTTCAGCACTTCCTCGATTTGCTGGAGCCGCTTAACGAATACGGCCTACAAATGGATCTCGTTACCGAAGCCTTCTATACCTTCGGCATCGATGAAATCCAGGACGACAAGTCCGTTCTACTTAAACGCGTGCAGGACAACATCCTCGACAGCGAGGATCCGCTCTTCGCCCTTCCCGATGTACTGGACGAAGATAAAGGCCCCTATGCCGACTTACTCGACCACATCACCAAACTGCGCATTAAGATGCTCAACGATCTGATCGACTTCGCCCAGAAGCTGACGGTCGAAGAACTCGAAGAAGAAATTCGCGAATCTCAAAATGACGATTTCCTGGAAGGTCGTGCGACGCACTACTTTACCGAACTCATTACGATCCTTGAATACGTGCCAGAAGGCTTCGAACTCGATGACGACGACGAGGAGAGCACTCCGAAGTCCGAAGACGAAGTACTCGAAAAAGACCTCGCAGGAGTGGATGCAGGCACCGACACCGAAGAAACCCTCGTCGCCGACGAAACCATGAAATGGGACGAAGAAGAGGAAGATGAGGAACAGCAATACGAAGAGCACACCACTCCACCGGAGACAGAGCCGGAAGAGCCTACAAAATAGGGTCATCGTTTATACTTTTTTTAAAGCCTCGGATAACTCCGAGGCTTTTTTGTACCCTTCATCGACCGCCAAGAATATGTACTACTTGGAGATCCGTCAGAGATGGCACTCGGCAAATCGTAAGCTGGGGTAACACTTCCGGGTCGATCATTATTTGTTGTTTTTATTTACCCGATAAAAAGAGCCCCTTATCCAATCTACGGGAGTGGCTTTTTCTTTTCGTATTTTATCAATCTGCTTCCCTGAACTGTTAATTAATCCAGAAGTACACAAATTGGGGGATTCTTCTCTATTTACGAATATAATAAAAGTCACCGTAATCGAAGACTAGACCATCCTGCGAGATCGCCAATAAGCTGGTCGATCCAATTAGAGGCGACACGAGCACAGTCGAGACCTAGACCCTACCCATTGCAAACACCCAGCCCATCGAGTCTGACTCGATGGACGTTTGATCGGTAGAAATCAGCAAAGAGGGGCTTCGCGGCAGGACAAAACCACACTGATCGCACCGTACGATCGTCAACAACACGCAGCAACACAATCAGAACAGCACCGCTGTACTCGAAGATCCGCCGCCAACACCACTGCCCGGTAGCCTGACCACTGCGCGACTTGCCGAGCGCTTAGTGACCTCAAGGTGCTAGCACTGTAAGGAAGAATCCAGCGACCAGAGCTGTTCCGATCACACCTGCAACATTAGGTCCCATTGCATGCATGAGGAGGAAGTTGCCTGGGTCTGCCTTTTGGCCTTCGACTTGGCTGACACGTGCGGCCATTGGCACCGCACTCACACCGGCTGAACCGATGAGTGGATTGATTTTATTCTTAGAAAAGAGATTCATCACCTTCGCCATCAACACACCACACGAAGTGGCAATACCAAAGGCAACGATACCCAGCAACAGGATGCTGAGCGTCTCTGCGCGCAGGAAACGATCACCTGTCATAGTAATGCCGACACTGGTGCCGAGGAAAATGGTGATTACATTGATCAGCTCGTTTTGAGCCGCTTTGCTGAGACGTTCGGTTACATTACACTCACGCAGGAAGTTACCAAACATGAGCATACCGATCAACGGCGAGGCAGGTGGCACCAGAAGAATACAAGCCACCGTGACGATCACCGCGAACACGAGCTTCTCTAGACGGCTGACTTTACGCAGACTCTTCATACGAATTTTACGTTCTTTCACAGTGGTTAATGCACGCATGATCGGCGGCTGAATCACCGGCACCAACGCCATGTAACTATACGCCGCGACTGCAATCGGCGCGAGCAGGTGAGGTGCCAACGAGTTGGCCAAGAAAATTGAGGTCGGACCATCGGCTCCGCCAATAATAGCGATCGCGCCAGACTCCTGACCAGAAAAGCCAAGCAACTGCGCTCCAATAAATGTAGCAAACACACCGAACTGAGCCGCACCACCGAGCAATAGCACACGAGGGTTCGCAATCAGTGGACCGAAGTCAGTCAAGGCACCTACACCGAGAAAAATCAACGGGGGAAAGATTTCCAGCAAGATACCAAGCTGTATGTAGTGAAACAAGCCACCCGTATGTGAGCTGTGTAACTCCGCCAGTTCGGCACCTTCGATCAGGCGATCGCCCACTCGAGTCTCAGCAGTGACCACACGACCGCTCGCATCTGCCCAAACTAATACATCCGAAGCCATCAACGCAAGCTCACCAATCATAATGACTTCGTCTCCAGCAACTTTCGTAGCTGTCTCACGCATCACATAAAGCAAGGAATTGGAGCCATAGTGCTCGACATGCTCGCCAGCAATTAAGGCGGTAATGGCCTCTGCGCCAAGCTCGCCAACCGTCTTAGGTTGGACCTTCTCGACGGCATTCAGTTTGACAGACTGGCCTTCGGTGGCGCTAACCAGAAGGACCTGCCCGGATACTGGCGCACGGATCACGCTTGCCGGTTTGTTGATGATGCCCTGAGTCGGCAAGTTTGCAAGCATCGCGCCAAATGCAATCGGCACGAGGAGCAAGGGTTCGAACTTTTTATAAACAGCAAGGTAAAGCAGCACGGCGACTACCACCCACATCACTAGCATACGCCAGTCAAGAAATGCAAAGCCTGTGCTGCCGTAAAGACGATGGAATAGATCGATCATATGTGAAAGTCTTGAAGTAAACGTTAAATACTTATGCTAGAGTGACCATTGCCTGGCCTTCTTCAACTGCGTCGCTTGCGCTAACGTGAATCGCCGAGACCGTGCCAGCGCTTGGCGCGGAGACGATTGTATTCATTTTCATCGCTTCGAGCATGATAACACTTTGTCCTTCTTTGACAACATCGCCAATTGCCACATTGATCGAGACAACGACAGCCGCCAATGGGCTCGTTACAATAGCGGCTTCGGTGCCCACTGGAGCCATTTTCGCAGTGACGGGGGCACTCGCCAGAAGCGCTGGCGTGGTCAAACCCTCATCCAAGACTTCCACTGCTACATCATAGGATTTTCCTTCTATACTTATACGTAAACGTTTCATGTTAATTATAGCTTTCTTAAATTGTTGTTTGTTTTAAAATAAAGTCTCGCGCACACTGTCCCAAGAGAAGATCTAGCGTCAGTTTTTTTGAGCCCCACCTGAGCCACTTGGACGAATCGATACGATACGATGCGATCGATCACCGACCACGCTGTGCACCGCAGCAGCAATCACAGCGATCAATGCGGGGTCTTCTTCATAGTCTAAGGCCTCAAGCCCCAAAGTAGGCGCCAACGCAATCGCAGCGGTTGCGGCCTTAGCAGCCGCTTTGGCCTCGAAACGAATGAAAATCGCGCCGATCGCCGAAGTCACCATCGCAAGGAGTGCAAGCACCACCATAACAAAAATAAATCCGACACCTACGATCTCTAAAGTCCCTGAGGTATTTGCAGATACTGATGGGCCGCTAACGACCAAAATAAAGTCTAAATTGTTCATAAAGTTATCCCCTGCAATGATACCAAATGCACATTATTGTGGGATATTACCCGACTTCTTTGGTGGATGATCTTTAGGTTTACTTGGAGTATTCCTCAGGGCAAGTGCAATCGCGGCACGTGATTGAGAAGACTCAAACACGTCAGTCATGATGGTAAGAGACCCACCACCATAAGCTTTACACTGGGTGATGGATCATGTGCGCCGCAGTCACAGTCAACATCTTCGCACGGTGACGGCAATGCGGAGGATCGGGAAATCGCCACATCTCATTTAGCCGACGCCCACTGCTTCCACTTCATCCTCAAGCCACTTCATTTTTTTAATACGAAGGTTTGGCAAAGGAGCCTCACCCAGCACACTCCCTGATATCTTAAAAAATCAACCATTCCCCAGCAGTACTTCGCCATTCATAACTGATGCTATTTTTCAGTCACTAACTTCTGCCTGCTAGCTCCTGGTTAAGATTTATCTATCAACTGCTCATTTTAAAACACCATGCCCGAATCTATCATTGTTCGTCCCGCCCCCAAAGCGCGTCACGTATTTAGTATACAAGCCGAACTGCTCCCGGTGCCAGTCGGCTGGGCGTTATTACCGCCCGGCGATGCGGCATTGAGTCGGCGGATCAAACTCGACGGCCCCACTTGGACAGTGAAAGAGAAAAAAGGCCGCAAAGAATTCTCGCGCGGGATCTGGGCCCCAGCAGCGCGGATTGAAGCTCTACGGATGATACTGGAGTGTGAGCGTGCCGACCCTGCTTATACACAAAAGCTCGAAGCCGGTCGCACCCGTCGCGCCCAACAGCAAGTCGCCTACACCGAAGACTTCACCGCTGCGCTACGCGACACACTTAACTTCCATCCGCGCTACCGCCTTCTCGCAGATCGTATCGCCGCATTAATTAGCGCACACGCAACCCCAGTAGGCAGTGGCACCGTGGCTCGCACCAAGCGCATCCCGATCGAGCAACGTGCGCAAGCCGCAACCATCGCATGGCTACGCCACCAAACGACTGCCTACGATAATATGCATATACCCAGAGAGAAAGGCGCTCGCCGCGAAGTGCGTCGTATGCTGGCCAAAGAATCGGAACGACTCCTGCAGAGCTACCGAGCAGGCACTCGAATCGATGTCGAGTCCTGCCCGCTGCAAAAGGCGATTCACTGAGCGCATCCTTTATTGAGAGACGCACGGGGCGTTTTCAGCCGAATTGCATTTGATCCCGCTGCACAAACGTGTTTTTAACAGTGTTAAAATACTACTTTTTTGTAGTCAAATGAAACCAATGATCATCAACATCGCACTGCTGCTTATCGTCGCACTCGGGCTCATCTACCTGAGTGGAGTCATCTATGCTGCGAGCTTTGCAGATCGAATGATCTTCCCACATGTGCCCAACAGCTACGTGGATGGCCCAGAGACCTTTAAACTCAAGACCAGCGACGGCACAGTCATCACCACAACGTATTTGGAAGCACCCTCATCGCAACACCTGATCCTCTACAGCCATGGCAATGGCGAGGATATCGGCATGCTTCGCCATTATCTCGAAGTCTTTCAAGCCGCAGGCATCTCTGCGCTCGCCTATGACTACCCTGGGTATGGCACAAGCTCAGGCAAAGCTAGCGAAGCCGGGACCTATGCCGCAGCCGATGCCGTTTATACCTATGCCACTCAAACCCTTAATTTTGCCCCAGAGCAAATCACGCTCTATGGGCGCTCGCTCGGCAGTGGCCCATCGTGCTGGCTGGCTGAGCGCTACCCGATTAACCGGCTGATACTTGATGGCGCCTTTACCTCCACCTTTCGCGTGGTGACGGGCATCACAATCCTGCCTTGGGACAAGTTTGACAATCTGACGCGTCTACGCACTGCGATCACTTGCCCGACGCTCATCATCCACGGTATGGATGACGCGATCGTGCCCATCAGACATGCGAAACAAAATTGGGCCGCATTGCAGGGCGAAAAGCAAAAGCTTTGGGTCGAAGGCGCTGGGCACCAAAATTTATTACAGATCGCTGGACCGATTTATTGGGATACAGTTTTGCCTTTTATCAAAGAAGTGCACTCCATTAGACAATGAGCACACGCGCACTCATTATACTTCATCCCGGCTTTGAAGAAATCGAAGCGGTCACGCCGATCGACTTACTCTCTCGAGCAGGAGTCGAAGTCGTGCAAGCAACCCTCGACGACTCTCGATTCGTAACAGGCCGTAGTGGCATCAGCCTGCAAGCGACGCACCGTCTAGTCGATGTTGCTGAGGACATCTTCGACGCCATCATACTGCCAGGTGGCCCAGGCATCATGCAGATCCGCAAACACCCTTTAATTTGCAAACTACTCCAGCAACAGCAAGCCGCCAATCGGTTGATCGGCTGCATCTGTGCCGCTCCATTACTCTTACTCGATGCTAGCCAAACTGCCGGCCTACGCTACACTTGTCACCCCTCCGTCGAAGATCAACTCACTGAAGCGATCGATGCGGCAGTCGTACAAGACGGCAACATCATCACTTCGCGCGGCGCTGGCACGGCAACTGAATTTGCATTGCAACTAGTCAGTCAATTAACCGATCAAGTCACTGCAGATACGATCGCCGAGTCTATCTGCTTAGTTAGATAACTTTTATTTAATCACATATTTTAAACCACCAGTGGAAGAAGAAGAAATACCAATCAGACCGCGCGACCAATTACTGCGCGACACATTCACCCCAGCCGAGGGGCTGCTCTTCTGCACGATCCTCCTCACCGCAGTGACCTCCACTTGGTTTGCCGATCCTCGCTCGTTTTGGGTGCTAGGGGTCTTCATCATTGCCGGCTGCAGTAGCCTAGGCATCGTTAAGATACACGAGCGCACACACCCGTTTTTTATCGATGCTCTGTGGACTCGATTCTGGCTACTGTCGGCACCTGCTTGGCTCATCGCGTTGCAGTTTACTGCAGGTGTGCGGCAAGATCCGTTGAGCCAATTTGAAATTGAAAAGCAGCTATATTTAACCATCGCGGAAGTGAACCACTGGTTCCCCGTCTCAACGGCCACTAACACGACATGGATTTTCGTACTCGGCTTCGGAGCCATTTATATCGTAGCGATGAATCTGTTCATCGTGCCTAAGTCGCGCTCCTTCTTTGAACGTATTCTGCCTTGGCTCTGCCTCAATGCGGTACTGGCTGCCATGCTCGGATACCTGCAAAAAGCACTCGGCCTCAAAAGCCCGCTGTTCACCGCAGGCACTGGCCAGTCCGATTTCTTCGCCTTCTTTCCATATGATGGGCACTGGGCAGCCTTTGCACTTCTCTGGAGTTCGACTTGCATCGCGATGGCACTACTCACGACTCGCTACGAAGATGGTCCCGACTTCGTCAAATCCGTCGGCTCGTGGTACCTCACAGGTGCTACAATTCTGGGAGCGACTGGCTTTTTCATACAAGCTCGCTGGCCCGCAGCGATCTTACTGATCACATTCTCAAGCATGCTACTGATGCTCTCTATTCACTTTCTGGTTAGCTCGAAAGATCCAAATCGCATAAGCATCGCGCTATGTAGCTCGATCGTCAGTATCATCACCTTTGCAGGCGGCATCTTCCGCGCCTTTCAAATCGACGAGTATGCACAGTCAGCTAGCTCGCTACGCCGCGCCGCAATCGAGATGTTTCGTGACAGCCCACTCTTCGGCTGGGGCGTGGATAGCTTCTCGCAACTCCTGCCATTTTACGCCGATGACACCTTACTGGGCAGCCGCCATGACAGAGCCACATCTGACATACTTCAGGTTTTAGCCGAAGTCGGCATTCTCGGGAGCCTCCCTTTTTGCATTCTAGTAGCATACTTAACTATCCGTTACTTCAGAAGCCAACACGACATGCAGCTGACTAACCATATGCTGCTCGGATGCGTGGGATGCATCATTTGCGCCTGCTTCGATGCACCATTTATGTCACCTGCGGTATCCTTGAGTTTTTTCATCATCTTCTTCAGTGCGCTACGCTGGGCCAATCTCAGTCGTCATCGAGTCGATGAAGCTGATAACAAGCCAGACCTAATCGTACACGAAAGCTTTCGTTCAGTGCCATTTCACACCAAGAAATATGACGAAAAGTTTAAATAAACCACTTCTCAACATGAAAACACAACACTTTGACTACATTGTAATTGGCGGCGGCAGCGGCGGCTATGCCGCAGCACGCACCGCCCGCGAAACACTCGACCGAGTCGCCATCATCGACAATGCCGATTCACTCGGCGGCCTCTGCATACTACGTGGTTGTATGCCCTCGAAGACCCTCATCTACTCCGCGGAAGTGCTACACCTCGCGCAACAGGATAAGGCCTTCGGTCTCAATATCCCACAAGCCACTGTCGATATGCCCGCGCTGCACCAGCGAAAGTTAAACATCATTAAAGAGTTTTCCGATTATCGGCAGGAGCAGCTTCAAAGCGACCGCTTCACCCTCTTTCGCAACCGCGCACGTTTCATCAACTCGCGCACCCTTCAGCTGGATGACGGCACGCGCCTAAGCGCCGATCACTTTATGGTCGCTACTGGTTCTGTCGTGTCCGTGCCGCCGATACCGGGACTCGACAATGCTCCTTGCTGGACAAGTGACGATGTGCTCGATCTAGATTTTAAACCCGAAAAAGTCATTGTTCTCGGCGGCGGAATCGTCGCCTGCGAGCTTGCACAGTTCATGCGCCGCATCGGCAGCGAAGTGATCCAAATTCAACGTAGCCCGCACATATTAAAAGAAGTTTCGTCGTCAGCGGCCACGGTGATCGAGCAGAAATTCCGCGATGAAGGCATCCAGCTCTATACCGGGACGACGCTCAAATCCGTGCAATACCGCGATGGCACCTTCAGCGTGAGCTTCGAGCACCAAGGCACGCTGGTTTCCGTCAACGCCGCGCATCTGCTGAATGCCCTCGGTCGCCGTCCCGCAACCGACGGCCTCGGACTGACCGCTGCTGGCATTAGTACACTCCCCAGTGGCCACATCAACTGCAACGCCATGCAGCAGACCAGCAATCCCCGCGTCTATGCCAGTGGCGATGTCGCGGGTCCGCATGAGATCGTGCACGTCGCCATTCTGCAGGGTGAAACCGCCGCGAAACACGCTACTGGCCGTGGCGCTGAACGAGTCGATTACGACAGCCTTTGTGGCGTCGTCTTTACCGATCCACAAATTGGCGCGGTTGGACTCAGTGAGAATCAACTCAAACAACGAGGCATCGATTATTTGGTCGCCGACTACCCCTTCGACGACCACGGCAAGTCTATCCTCATGCAAGCTAAATACGGCTACGTCAAAGTCTTCGCCGATCGCAGCGGCGTGGTGCTCGGTGCAGAATGCGTCGGCAAAGATGCTGGCGAGCTAATCCATACGATGGCAGTCGCCGTCACACTCAAAGCCAACGTGCGCGATCTATTAAAAGTACACTGGTATCACCCGACTCTCTCAGAAATCTGGAGCTACCCACTCGAAGACATCTTTGACGAGCTCGTATAGCACCGTTGTCGATTTAATCATTTTCAAAACGCGCAAACATCGACACGTTCAGCTCTCAGCCCTCAGCCCTCAGCTCTCTCCTCTCAGCTCACTACACATGCAACTCAGTCAAGCATTACCCGAAGCACTCCGCGACAGTCGCGCCGTAGAGGTGCTGGAGCGTTCCCTCGCGCAGAACCGCCTCGGCCATGGTATCTTGCTACATGGAGAGAGTTCGGACTACTTGGAGGAGATCGTGCGAGCCATCGCAGCCACCCTGCTAGAAACTGAGCGCGATCCGTTCGAGCATCCCGACTGCTTTATCCTCCGCCCTCAAGGCAAGGCCCGGATGATCAAGATTGGCTCCGAAAGCGACCGCTCCGGCGGGGAATGGCCGAAAAACTCGATGCGCCGACTCGTGATCGACATCCAAAAGACCGCCAACCAAGGCGGACGCAAAGTCGGCATCGTATTTGAAGCCGACCGCATGAATGTACAATCGGCCAACGCCTTCCTCAAAACTCTCGAGGAGCCACCCGCTGGCACCACACTCTTTCTGCTGACCAGCCGCCCCTACGACCTACTCGATACGATTCGTAGTCGCTGCCTCAACTTCCGTATCCCCGCAGGGATCGAAACGATCGCCCACCCCGACTGGCCAACGTGGACCAAAGATTATCATGCATGGCTCAGTAGTCTTCTGACTGGTGCAAACAAGCAGACGATCCCGCATATCATGCTCGGCAGCTACGGCCTGAATGTGCGCTTTCAAGCAATCCTCGCCGAAATGACCAGCAGCGCGTGGAAAGCGCAAAAAGCAGAACTCCCTGACCACGTCACCTCCGAGGAAAAAGACGCGATGGAAGCAGGCATGAGCCGCGGCTATCGCAAACAACTGTTTGGCGAAATCGAGAAAGCCACCGCCAGCTTTGCACGCGGGATCGAGATCAATAACCCCGGCCAACACCCCGTCGCCGCGCTCAACCGCGCCACAGAAACCCTCGAACACAGTGCCGGGCTTCTCGAAGTGAACTTCAATCAAAGCGCCGCCCTCGAAATTTTCTTTCTAAAATCCATGCGCATCTGGGCCAGCAGCACTCCGCGCTGAGTGGGGCCGCGCTTCGCGCTGAGTGAGACCGCCTTCGGCGAGTGAGACCGCGCTTCGCGCTAAGTGAGACCGCGCTTCGCGCTAAGTGAGACCGCGCTTCGCGCTGAGTGAAACGCCATCGTTTATACTGAGTAGTGGTAGTAGTGGTGGTGGTAGTGAAACCAGAACCGTATTAAATTATGAAACTCGAAGACTTCGGAGCACTGATCAAAGCCAACGCACTCTTCGACAATGTCGCCAACGACATGCAAAAACTACAGACGCAGATGGGTTGTAAGCGCTTGATCGACCAACAAATCGCTTCAGCAGATTCTATTGCAGCCAATATAGAAGAAGGCTTTGGCCGAAGTAGCAGTAAAGAATACGCCCAGTTTCTAGTCTACTCGCGAGGCTCCGCTCAAGAAACCCGAGGCCGCTACGGTCGAATGAAACACTGGCTCCCCGAAAAAGATATTCTCGCAAGGCAGCAACTCTGCGACGAGATTATCAGGATCCTAAGTGCCACCATCAAAACACTCCGCGCAAAGTAACCACTCCCACGCTCACTAACTCTCACTTTT
>TARA_B110000196_G_scaffold110786_1_pt1 | contig 55162 bp, 42 predicted proteins | sample TARA_B110000196 | Tara Oceans TARA_B110000196 (sample SAMEA4397072) | marine metagenome | biome: Polar Biome; feature: [MES] marine water layer (ENVO:01000295) within the mesopelagic zone...; material: water (ENVO:00002006), including particulate matter (ENVO:01000060) such... | reverse complement strand
TGGTGGAGGTCGTCGCTCAAGTGGTGGAGGTCGTCGCTCAAGTGGTGGAGGTCGTCGCTCAAGTGGTGGAGGTCGTCGCTCAAGTGGCGGAGGTCGTCGCTCAGGTGGTGGCGGAAGAAGATCTCGCTAATTTTGTAAATATGTTACGGGAGTGAATAAATGGAAACACATTGGGAAGGGATTCCTGAACTTCCAAATTGCGAAGGTAGGGAAGATTGGATTAAAGTTTCAAAAAATGTCTCTTTGAGAGTCTTTATTTGGGAACCAATTGATCATTCTCTTAGAAAATTATCACCAATAATCATGGTTCCAGGGTGGGGTTCGGTTTTCGAAGGATGGAGGCCTTTAATCACAGAATGGGTTGGGAAAAGGCCAATAATATATATTGAAACAAGGGAAAAATCAAGTGCTATTTTTGAAAGTAAGATGGGAATAAAGGATTTTCATATGAGCAATTACGCAAATGATATTGCCGAAATAATAAAATCTCTTGATTTGAAAGATGACTTTCATTTCTTCTCATCATCCCTAGGATCTACAATATTAATTGATGGATTACAGTCGGGACTATTTAGTGGTAAAAGTTCAATATTCTTAGCTCCAAATCAAAGATTTAAATTCCCACTTTGGGCTAGAATATTGATCAAAATGCCTTTCCCTAACTTTACATTAAAATGGCTGATTAAAACTGCAATATGGGGAGTGGAACGTAAAGTTAAGGAAGAAGGGCAAAAGATTCGTTATCGAAGAACACTCTTATCACAAAATTTTGAGAGAATTAGATTATCTGCAAGGTATCTAATGAAATATTCATTACCAGATAATTTATCAAAGGTAATTATTCCATGTGCAATAATAACAGCAGATTCAGATAAATTACATGGTCTAAAAGATGTAGAGAGTATAGCAAATAGAATACCTAATGCGAAGATGATACAGGTCCCATCTAATCAATATGCACATGAATCAGACTTTCTCAAAGAGATTGAAGATTTTCATGCATCTATATGATTACAACACGTAAGCCTAAGCGATTGCCTGATGAAGGAAGGCACTTACGGGATAATGAGAGACATGCGTGAACAGGCCTCATCTTTTGACGTAGCACGTATTGTACGTGAGCTTTCCAAGATGATAGGCGCTAGAGCACGCAAGGCATATCAGCCTCATTATGAACAAGTAGTAATAAGATTAAATCCGAAAGGAATACCGTCCTCTGATTTAGTAATAGTTAGTGGAAGAAGGCTATACCTTTCACAACGTGATAGACCTATGCCATCACAACCATCACAATTTGCAATGGTACTCAGGAAGCATCTGAATAATTCAAGACTTATTGCAGTTGAACAATTAGGTTTTGATAGAATCATTTCTATGACATTTGAACATGGAAGTGGGAAATTAAAGTTAATAATCGAACTTTTCAGAGATGGAAACGTATTACTTCTAGATAATGAGGGAGTGATAATTCAACCACTTACTCATGCCAATTATGCTAGTAGAACTCTCAAAAGAGGTGTCGAATATTTGCCACCACCAGCAGCAGTAGATCCGAGAGAAATGAATAGAAAAACATTAGATAAATTACTTGATGAAAGTGATGATGATTTAATCAGAACCTTGGCTGCAAGGGGTAACTTGGGTAGGATTTATGGCAGTGCAATTTGCGCTTCTGCGGAATTAGATGAGAAGTTGAAGGCGAAAGAACTTGACGATGAGCAGAGAGAGAATTTAGATAACTCAATACAAATTTTATTGGAAGAATTAGCAAATGGTAAATCAAGTATGATGTGGTTTGAAGATAAAGAATCACTAAATATATGGAATAATGCTATTGATGAATCTAGTAAAGATAGTTCATCGGGAGCAATTAAAGAGATTGCACCTATTGATCTGAGATATTTAGATCGGGAACTATCAATTGAGATCCCTACGCTATGTTCAGGTTATGATTCTTTTTTTGGGTCCCATGATGCGTCTGCATTTATTCGGAGAGAGGAAGAAAAGCTTGTCAGCATAGGTCAAGACATAGGTGAGAAGAAAGCGAAGTTAGAGAGAAGAGCAGACCAACAAAGAACTGCAATAGGTAGATTTTTGTCACAGGCAGCTATCAATCAAGAATTAGGAAAAGCAATGCAAGAAAATTGGACACATTTAGAAAATATCATGATTCAATTTAATGGTGAAATTTCTAAATCAACGTGGCAAGAAGTTTCTGTCAAATGCCAGGAGGTCCCTTGGATTGACAGACTAAATCCCGAAAAAGGTACTTTCGTAGTTTTCCTTCCTGATGATGATGGTGAACCAGGTTCTAGTGTGACAATGTATGCAAATAAATCAGTACATCAGAATGCTCAACGATATTTCCAGGATGCTAGAACTTTGAAAGAAAAATCGAAAGGTGCTAAAAAAGCATTGAAAGATACTGAAAATACTAAATCAAGGCAGGATAAGAAAAGAGCTAAAGATGTTGCAGCTGGTCGCGTTAAAGGTATCCAAAGAAGTAAGAAATTTTGGTTTGAAAAATATAGATGGGCCATTCTTGAAGGTGGACATATACTTGTAGGAGGCAGAGATGCTAGAGGTAACGATACTATTGTTAGAAAACATCTCAATACAAATGATCTTTATATTCATGCAGACCTACATGGTGCACCATCGTGTTCATTAAAATTAAAAGATGGATTTAAGGCTCTAACTGGTATTACAAATCTACCTGAAGGGGTTATTTCCTTACAAATTGCTCAAAATTTAGCAGAAGGAAAGGAAGATGCCAGAGATTTAGATGAAAAAATATTTTCACAAGCAGCACAAATGGCTGTTTGTTGGTCTCGAGCGTGGGGGAGCGGGGGGGCAGCTGCAACCGCATTTCATGTTAGACCAAGTCAAGTATCAAAACAAACTGAAAGTGGGGAGTCTCTTGGAAGAGGAGGATTCGTAGTTAGAGGACAACGAACATGGCATAGAGATTTACCATTAGAAATAGGTATGGGAATTGGTGTAATAAATGGAGTACCATTACCTATATGCGGTACTGTTGAAAGTATTGCAAATTTATTCGAAAAGTGGATAAAAATAACTCCAGGTAGGGAGAAAAAAGAATCTGTTGCAAATAAAATTTCCAAGGCTACAGGGCTAATTCAAGATGACGTATTAGCATCACTACCACCTGGTGGATGCAGTATAGAGGATCACGGATTAATGAAAAAATCTATTGAACTCTAAGCGCCCATTCAGGAGCAGTTATCGCATATAATGCACCATCGGTGAATACACCATATAGTAACTCTCTATCTTTTATCGTACCTTCTAACCTCATCCCTAATTTCTCTGCGATTTTTCGACTGGCAACATTATTGATGCTGGCTTCAATAACAAAACGATGGATTTTATTATTAAAAATTAAATTATTGATTAATGATTCGCAACAACGAGTGACTATTCCATTACCACTTTTATCCTGAGATATCCAATAACCTAGACCACATGACCTATTATCCCAATCGACCCAATTAATACTAATATTACCTACTAAATTACCATTTTCTCTAATTAGCCAAACGCCTGAAGAACCTTGTAATCGATCTTTAATAGATATTTCAATAAAATTAATTTCGTCGACTATAGATAGATTAGAATCGAGCCATGGCAACCATTCCCTAAGATATTCCCTATTTCCATCAACAAGTTGGAATAAATCAGATGCATCTTCAAATGTGGGAGCTACAATAGATAAATTATCATCGATTATGATTTCAGGAGAGAATATAAATCCTAATTTTTTAGAATTATTCGAGGAGTCGAAAGAATCTGCCATATTAAGCCGTATAAGACATGATTATTTCAATTAGAGTATGAATTACAACCTTTAAAATCGAAAAATCGGAACGGTCCCAACAGTAATGATTCAAGAGTAAAACGCTATCGGACGAACATGAGTGAACCAACGAGTGATGAGAATTGGACCTATGGGAACTATTTGCAATTAGAAGGATTACTCAGTCTCCAAGGAGAAGAAAGAGGAATTTCTTCGGATGAAATGCATTTCATTATAGTCCATCAAACCTTTGAATTATGGTTTAAGCAAGTAATTAGAGAACTATCTGAAGTGAGAAATATATTATGTCAAGAACAAGTTCCTGAAATCGATATTCCGAGAGCGGTCGAACATTTAGGTAGAACTACTGAAATTTTCAAGTTGATGGGTGCTCAATGGGGAGTTATGGAAACCCTTACACCTCAAGGATTCTTATCATTCCGAGATGGTTTAGGATCTGCATCAGGTTTTGAATCATATCAAATGAGAAAATTCGAAATACTCCTTGGATTGAAGAATGAAGACAGATTATTTGGGATGGACCCTTTGGATACATTTAGGAAATTAGCTAAGAATAGCCCAAATGATGCTGCTATTTTAGCAGATTTAGAAGAAATTACAGCTAAACCATCACTAGAAGAATCATTAATGAAGTGGATATCTAGAACTCCAATTATGGGCTCAATTTATGGAACAGAAAATGACCAATCCTCAGTTCAAAATTATGTAGATGCACATTTATCATCACATAAATCAATGGGAGAATTAGCAGCAGAAAGAATGTCAGGATATGGTGTGTCGGATGTTGAGAAAGCAAATGCAAGATTCAAGGCAGCACATGATGGAGCAATTTCATTCCTAATGCCAGAGGGTGAACTTAGTAGAGCAAGAGCAAGTTTGTTGTTCATAGAATCTTATCGAGAATTACCTCTTCTAGCGTGGCCAAGAAAACTAATAGATGCAGTTGCTGAACTTGAGGAATCAATGGTGAAGTGGAGACATTCACATGCAAGAATGGTTGAACGAATCATGGGTAGGCGTATAGGCACAGGAGGAACTAGTGGAGTAGATTATTTAGATATGACTTCACAATACAGAGTATTCAAAGATTTGTGGGCTGTACGAACTATTCTAGTAAAAACACAAGATAGACCAAAATTAATTAATCCTAGTTTTTATGGTTTTAACTCAAATAATGAGGCTTGAAAACTAGTTTCTTCATCGCACTGTTCAAGACCAGTACCTCAGTCGAGGAGTTATGCCCAAAGCTGTAATATGTGCTTTCGCACGTACTCCTATGGGGAAATTCAGAGGAGCACTCTCAAAATATTCTGCTACCGAGTTGGGAACTAAGGTAGTGAAAGAGCTTATTGGAAGAATCAATTTGGACCCCAAAAGCGGTATAATCGAGCAGGTTTACATGGGTCAAGTTTTGCAAGCAGGTTCAGGTCAAGCACCGGCAAGACAGGTTGCAATAAATGCAGGGTTACCATATTCTACACCCTGTACGACCATCAACAAAGTTTGTGGGTCAAGCCTCAAGGCAGTAATGATTGCAGCTAGTGATATAATTTCAGGACATGCAGACGTCATCATAGCTGGTGGAATGGAATCAATGAGTAATGCACCGTATTTCGCTAATAATGTCAGAAAAGGTGAAAATATTGATTTTAATTCTTTGAAATCAGTTATGACTCATGATGGTTTAACCGATGCATTTGATGGGACTACAATGGGTATGACGGGTGAAATCGTAGCTGCTGAATTCAATCTTTCTCGAGAACAATCTGATGCATATGCTGTACGATCTCATGCTCTTGCTAATGCTGCATGGGAAAATGGATGGTTTAACCAAGAGGTTATCCAGATAGATGAGTTAGAAGTTGATCAAGGAATAAGACCTGGAACTAATATGCAAAAATTAGGGAATCTAAGAACTGTTTTCATGGAAAATGGTCAGGTGACTGCTGGAAATTCTAGTCAGGTATCAGATGGAGCCTCTGCGGTACTAGTTTGTTCCGAAGAAAAAGCTGTGGAACAAGGGTGGCCAATACTAGCAGAAATATTAGATTATACTACATCGGGAGTGGAGCCTAAAAGAGTAATGATGGCACCCATATCAGCAGTGGAAACTCTTCTTCAAAGAAATGATTTAGATATTATGGATATAGATATTGTTGAACATAATGAAGCCTTTGCTGCTGCATCTTTAGCAGTACAAATAGCTCTTAAAGTACCAGAAGATCGATTTAATGTCCATGGAGGTGCTGTTGCCATGGGCCATCCATTAGGTTCAACTGGAACACGCTGTTTAATGACTACAATTAATGCCTTAAATAGAACTGGTGGAAATAAAGGTATTGTCACTATTTGCCTAGGTGGAGGCAATGCTGTGGCCATGTTAATAGGGAAAAAATAAATTATAATTAGTCTCATTATGGCTCTAAAGAGTCATTTAATCAGTCAATGCCCTTATGTGGGGGTCGCTGGCCGTTCCGCATCATGGTCAAGCCTGCAAGAGCACATACCCGCTTCGAGAAAGCACGAATAATTGGCGCACGCGCACTTCAAATTAGCATGGGAGCACCCTTATTCGTATCAGAGGATGAATTAAGAGACGAATTCGCTTTAGAACTGATACAACTTTATGGAGTAGAAGATGCAAAAGATAGAGTTGTTCTAGATCCAATGAAGATTGCTACTTTAGAATATATTAAACATAGAATACCAATTGATGTCGAACCACATCTTGATGAATAAAACAAGATTATATTTATGACAATTAGGTCGTGAAGTAGTGGGATTCGAAAGAGTCAAGGTTGAGAAATTAACTGCTGTCCTAATTGGACTGACAATACTTGTAATTGCTGCAGGGGGAGTCATAAGAATTTATGATGCTGGAGAATCATGTCCTGACTGGCCAACATGTTTTGGTACATGGGGATTCGATGTGTCTGAAGAAGAACAAAAAGAATGGTTTGAAGAAAATCCTGATGAAATCGACTCAAGAGGTTCTAGCCACACATATACTTCGTTTCAAATATTTACTGAATGGATTCATAGATTTCTAGCTGGAACTATCCTGGGACCTCTGGTATTACTTAATTTTTGGTTGGTGATGAAAGATCAAGAGTTAACTAAAGAAGTCAGATTAGCATCATTCACATCGGTTATTTTGATAATTTGGCAAGGTTTCTTAGGATTTGTAACGGTTAAAATGGATAATCAACATTGGAGTGTTGCACTTCATTTAGCCTCAGCATTACTATTCTTAATGTGTTTAATTTGGATATGGCTATCTACATTAAGAGAAAAAGAAGAACTACCATCTTGGATACTATTTGACCCGATTCTAGCAAATAAGTGGAAAAAACGCATAGCATTGCTATCAATTGGGACTTTTATTACACTATTTGTAGGAGTTTTTGTTTCAACAACACCCGGAGCTAATCAAGGGTGTGGAGTTTCGGGTTTCCCTAATTCTTGGCCTCTATGTAATGGTTCATTAGATTGGAAAATTACTAACTTTGAAGCGCAATCACAAATTTTACACAGACAAATAGTAGGATTAATTGGATTAGTCCTAATTTTTTCATCATATATTATTTGGAAAGAAAACAGGGATGAAGAATATGGTTCATTATTATGTAGATGGATTTGGCTGGCTACAGCCCTCTATTTATTTAATATCGCATTAGGGGGTTTATATGTTCTTTCAGCAAAATTAGACGGATTTGAAATTACATTTTTTGAGATACTATCATTATTACATTTAATGCTTGCATCAACAGTATTTGTAATAATTACAACCCTATTTTTAGTAGTCAAAATAGTCACATTGTATGATGGAAATTATTTACTATCGGATAATAGTAACCAATGAGTTTCAAAGACTAGCAGCAATAGGAGTCAACATGTCAGAGACAAGGGGGATGGCAAAAACCCTATTTTCTTTGACTAAACCAAGAGTAGTAGTACTTCTACAGATAACTGCAATGTGTGCAATACTTAGCCATGACTTTATTGAAATAAATAGAATAAATTATAATACTCTAGAAAATATGTTAATTGTTTTTATTGGTGGCTATCTAACTGCTGGAGGCGCTAATTGTATCAATATGTGGTACGATAGAGACATTGATCCAATTATGAATAGAACGTCGAAAAGACCCCTTGCAGTTGGTGAAATTTCACCAGCAGGTGCATTAATTTTTGGAATTGTAATTTCCTTACTTGGAACATTATGGCTAATACAAATGGCAAATGAAGTTGCTGCTTTCTGGGCTTTATTTAGCATCTTATTCTATGTATTCATATACACAATCTGGCTGAAAAGAACTAGTACTCAGAATATAGTAATAGGTGGAATTGCAGGTTCAACACCCCCAGTTATTGGTTGGTGTGCAGCGGAAGGCAACCTAGAAATATCAATGAATTCATTACAAGAATTTACTAATTCTATTTTCGATATTGGAGGATATATGCCGTGGTTTATGTTCTTATTGATATTTTTATGGACACCTCCGCACTTCTGGGCCTTAGCATTATATCGTTCAGAGGAATATGAAAAGGTAGGCGTGCCAATGATGCCAAATGTAAAAGGAAAGCATAGAACTTTAGTAGAAATGAAGATTTATTCGGTTATTTTAATACTTTTATCATTAACAGCCCCATTAAGCTATCATGAAATCGAATATTGGTCCAATCTTAATTTAGATTTAAATAATATTTTAATTATCTTAAACACTGGAGTTCTAAGTTTCTGGTATGCATTGACAGTATGGGGAATTGATGTAATGGAAGATAATGATGAAAATAATAGGATGCCTACTGCTTCTTACTCATTCTTCGTATCACTGAGCTATCTAGCATTGATGTTTATTGCCTTAGTATTATCAAGTATAGGAGTAGAAGGAGCAATTGTAAGTTTAGTATTGGTAATATTATTGATTTTGCGAGATAAAAAAAATAAAAAATAATTTAGAATATGGCTAAATTGTACTAAACTTGAATGATAACCCGATGGATTCAAACACCTAATAGTTAGTCCACTAATCATAAGAACGGAGAGGTCAGAGATGAAGGAATCAGAACTAATCTATGATTGGAATACCATTGACTATGAAATAAAAAGAGTTTCATCTCAACATCCACATGATGTGTGGTTCGATGATGAGACTCTGAGAGATGGTTTACAAAGCCCTAGCGCGAGAAATCCGACTATAAATCAAAAAATAGAATTAATTGATTATATGGAAAAATTAGGTATCCAGAAAGTAGATTTAGGATTGCCAGGTGCTGGTCCTTTTCACATTAAACATATTGATGAGATGCTTTCTCATATGACTGAGAATTCATATGATCTAAGACCGGGATGTGCTGTTAGAACTGTAGTTAGTGACATCGAACCATTAGTAGATCTTCAAGCAAAATATGAAAGACAAATTCAGGCAAGTGCTTTCCTTGGAACAAGTCCTATACGCCAATATACTGAGGGCTGGGATATGGAAAGGATTCTTTCAACCGCTGAAAAGGCAGTGACTTTTGCGGTTGATAATGACATCCCGGTGATGTTTGTTACAGAAGATACTACAAGAAGTAAACCTGAGGAAATAAAGCAAGTATATACTCGTGCCATAGAACTTGGAGCAGATAGAATCTGTATATGTGACACTTGTGGGCACGTAACTCCTAATGGAGTTAAAAAGTTACTCAGTTTTATTCAAGAAGAAGTAATACCTGATTCTGGAGTTAAGCGTAGAGATATAGAGGTGAATTGGCACGGTCACCAAGATAGAGGACTTGGTGTTGCAAATAATCTAGCTGCAGTTGAGGCTGGTGCCGATGTAATACATGGAACAGCATTAGGAGTAGGTGAAAGAGCTGGAAATGCACCTTTAGATCAGACTTTAGTTAATCTCAGTTTGATGGGAGTTATCAGTAACGACCTCACTTCTCTAAATGATTATATGAAAAAGGCTCACGAGTATATCGAAGTTGATCTACCAAGAAACTACCCTGTTTTTGGAAAAGATGCTTTTGAAACTGGAACAGGGGTTCACGCCAGTGCAGTAGTTAAAGCAATGAAAAAAGGAGATGACTGGTTGGCAGATAGAATTTATTCGGGAGTACCAGCACAGGATTATGGATTAGAACAGGTGATAAGAATTGGGCATATGAGTGGTCGGTCGAATATTACCTGGTGGTTAGGTAAAAATAATTACGAAGTAACTGATGATTTAGTAGCACATCTTTTTGATATTGCCAAAAAACAGAGAAGGCTAATGGATGATAATGAAATCCATATGGAGATTAAAAAATGGAAAAAACAGTGATGTATCGTTAATGCAAAACTAACGAATACCTAAAGCCTCATCGACCACGACAAGTACATGCGTTCTGTAATAGTTGCCGTGTTGATTTTATTTCTAGCACCATTTTCCGGCTTAGTTTCAGCGGATTCAGAGATTAATATGGATTCAAATAATGAGGAACGAGACTTAGTTATCCCTACTTATTCTATAGCTGTACAACTAGCCTTTGAGAGAGTATCTAATTTAGACCAGTATAGCGTCGAGGAATTAGAAAATACAAAAGAATGGTTAATAGTGACGGACAATACCATCGAAAAACAAAAAAAGTTTACTTCTGCTCCAGATCAAATTGAAGAATCTTCAGTATTACATGGTGCATATATTTGGACTTACTATTCATCAGGAAATTTAGTAAATAAACTAGATAATCTCATGTTGAATGATGAAATAGAATCATTTTCGCCACTTATTACTAAGAAACAAATCACTAGATCATTACCTAACGATGAAGATTTTGATGAACAATGGCATCTACGTAATACGGGTCAAACTTCAGGGTTATCTGGAGAAGATGCGAATTTGACTTCAGTATGGAATTCATATACTGGAGCTGGTATAATAATTAGTGTAGTTGATGATGGTTTAGATAAAGATCATCCCGATATTTCGCCGAATTATTCGCCAACTCATTCTTATGACTGGTGCAATAGTGATTCAGACCCAACGCCTACCAGTAACAACGGTCATGGGACCGCTGCAGGAGGAGTTGCTGCTGCTGCTGGCAATAATACAATTCATGTGTCAGGCGCTGCTTATGACGCGACATTAGCTGGTTCTACATTAATTGCTTGTGGGACTGGAGATTCGACTGATGCTGATGCTTTAAGTTTCCTAAATAATGAAATTGATATTTATACTAACTCATGGGGACCATCGGACAATGGACAAACATTATCTGCACCGGGGCCATTAACGCTCGCTGCATTTGAAGATGATGCATATAATGGAAGAAATGGATTAGGTAACATCATCACATGGGCAGCAGGAAACGGGCTCACAAGTGATGATAATGCCAATTATGATGGCTGGGCAAATAGTAGATTCACTATTGCAGTTTCTGCAATTACACATTATGGTGAACAATCATACTATGCTGAGCCTGGAGCCAATATATTAGTTACAGCACATTCGAATGGAGATGGCGAGGGAATAACAACAACTGACATTCATGATGACCCTGATATTTCATCAGATGACGCAGGATATGACAATGGAAATGTGACTAATAGCTTTGGAGGAACTTCTAGTGCAACTCCCTTAGCAGCTGGAGTCATAGCATTGATATTAGATGCTAATGAGAACCTGACTTGGAGAGATTTACAACACGTATTAGTAAATAGCGCCAGAATGAATGACCCTAATGATTCGAGTTGGGAAATAAATAATGCGGGCCATGATGTTTCTCACAAATATGGTTTCGGAGCAGTAGATGCTGGCGCTGCAGTCGCTTTAGCAGAAAATTGGACAAATGTAGATACTGAAGTAAATCAAACATTTGGACCATTTACACCCTCCTTTTCAATCCCAACATCGAGTAATTCTTGGAGTGAATTCAATGTTCAAGTCACTGAAGATATAAGTATAGAGAGTATAGACATAATAGTAGATATTGATCATTCTAGTAGGGGGGACTTAGACATTGTTCTAGAATCTCCCAATGGGACTCAGTCATGGCTTGCAGAAGAGCATAACGATGGAGGTAATGATTACTCTAATTGGTTATTTAATACAGTTCATCATTGGGATGAAAGCAGCCTAGGAACTTGGATTTTAAAAATAAGAGACACAACCGCTGGTTCATCTGGCACTCTAAATTCATGGCAGATGATAACTCATGGTATGGATATAGATTTAGATCATGATGATGATGGTTTATCAGATGAGAATGAAACATTAATTTGGGGCACTGACCCATATAATGAAGATACTGATAATGATGGTATAAATGATTATGATGAGATCTTTGTATACATGACAAATGCCACTCAAGCGGATTCTGATTTCGATGGTCTTTCAGACTTAATAGAAATTTCATTACATCAAACAAACCCTAATGATTATGATACTGATGATGACCTGCTTGGTGATGGTGCAGAAGTTAATTTGTGGGGAAGTAATCCGTTGGTTTATGATGCCGATGATGACTCTGACTTTTACTATCATTTCAATGACTGTAACGACCAGAATGCAGATATAAATCCAGGTAAACCAGAAAAATTAAACGGCTTTGACGATAATTGTGATGAATTTATTGATGAAGGATTTAATTTTACAGATCGAGATAACGATGGTCTGAAAGATTGGCCAGAATTTCACATACACAATACAGATTATAAAGATCCAGACACTGATGATGATGGCCTAAAAGATGGGCAAGAAGTAAATGTTTATGCAGACCAAGGAGCTAATCCCTTAGTTTATGATGAAGACTCTGATCAAGATGGTTGGTATTGGTTCCAAGATTGCGATGATGAAAATATCCATAGATCACCTGGACTTAGTGAAATATTAGATGGTATTGATAATGACTGTGATGAAGATATTGATGAAGATTTCATTGATTTAGATACTGATACAGATGGATTATCGGATTATGAAGAATATTATTACACCTCAACTAATCCGAATGATGGAGATACGGATGATGATGGATTATCCGATGGAATAGAAGTTAACACTTATGCTGAACTTGGAGCAAATCCTTTAGTTTATGATGAGGATGCTGATTCTGATGGTTGGTATTGGTTCCAAGATTGCGCAGATGATGATAATGAACGTTCTCCATCACTGACTGAAACTTTAGATAAAAAAGATAATGATTGTGATGAAGAAATTGATGAAGACTTCCTTGTAATCGATTCTGATTCTGACGGGTTGTCGGATTATGAAGAATTCCACAATATAAATTCAAATCATAATGATGAAGACACAGACGGAGATGGCATAAATGATGGCTCAGAAGTACTAGTGAAAATGTCTGACCCTCTAATTTTTAATTATGATAATGATGAGGATGGGTTTTATGATTTCGAAGATTGCAATGATCTAAACTTAGAAATTTATCCTGGGGCAACGGAAGTATGGAATGGTTTGGATGATGATTGTAATGATTTAATAGATGATAACCTACGACGTCAAAACCTTGTACTAACTGTTCCACAAACTCAAGCAATTTATAATTGGGATGCAGTAAATGATTCACTGATTTTTGGGCTAAATAATATACCATCTCAAGTAACTACAGATATATCTTGGAAGATAGGGGACTTTGACTTAGGAAAAAATCTATCTAATGGGGATACAAGATTGTACATTAATCTCCTAGATTGCGATAAAAATAATGATAACTTAACAAAATTATTGTGTAATAACGGAACCAGTAGTCAAGAAATAAGAGCAACCATAATTGATTCAGGGATTACTACAGAATTTGTATGGGAGGTTAATATGGTAGTTTGGATACCTCCACCAACATTTATTGAAAATCTTTTATCGTTTATCGGCAGCGGTATTGGTTTAGCATTCTTATCAAGTATAATCTTAACAATAGTTGCTATTGGAGCGTTCATAAGCATTAGAATATCACAGAAAAAACGTTTAGAAGAAGCATATACCGCTTACAGTATTCCATCGGTAAGGGTTGATTATAGCACTAATTTCGCTAAAACAGAACTACCATCTGCTCCAGATTTATCAATATTAGAATCTCAGATATATAATTACAAATCAGATACCGAGTTGCCAATACTATCTGCAGAAATACCAATTATGGATATTCCAAGTAAGAAAGTTCGTGAAGAAGACTTTGTTGAATTAGTAGAAATCCCATCGAAAATAATTGAAGAATAATCACTCAGATTCTTCTTCAAGGGATATGTTCTCATTGTTTCCCCATTCAGCATCAGGACTACCGCCTAACCATTCACCTTCAATTGAAATATCTTCCACCTCATCATCTTCGCGCCATGGAGGCTCTCCATCTGAGCCACTAATAATTAGACAACCTTCATCATCAAGCCTATTTTGAAGAGTTTTAATTCCTCTTTTCATAGGTAAAAGATGACCGATGGGAGTCCCAGCGGTTACAAATGGATGCGTAGCAGTACAAATTAATAATCCTCTATTGGGAGAATGCACATCATGACTTACTCCAGGCCTTTCAGGGTCGGTAATTGTTGCAACTACTTCGTCTTCTTCTACAAAACTCCCAGCTGGTGCTAAAACGTCCAATAATCCACCTTGATCAGATCTAATCCAAACTGAACCGGAGGCTAAAATTCTAAAATAAGGTCTGTTAGGATAACCTGGAATCATCCTTAAACTTCGAAGAACATTCAAGATACCATAAATTGCAACTTGAACAGACTCAGGATCTGCTTCATTAGATCCTCCGCCTTCGTAAGTTATGCAACCAATTCCAGATTTATTAGCAGTTCGTCTAAGAGAACCTTTAGGGCCCACATTGTCAAGAATTGTTTCTATACCAAATGATCTAGCGATTTTATTACTGTCAGGATGAGCAAGGTTCGCTCGGATTTGAGGCATATTAGTTCGACCTGGAGCAGCTGTGTGCAAATCGATTATATGATCAGAAGTCTCTATTATTGATTTCCAAAATCGATTTGCAACTCGAGATGTAGTATTACTTTCACTATTACCAGGGAAACACCTGTTCAAATCACGCCCATCAGGGAATTTACGACTTTGCCTACGATATCCAGGAAGGTTGACAATAGGGATTATCCGGATTGTTCCAGCCAACGTTGAAGGGTCGATATCTTTACCTTCTCCAATGAAATTAGGTCCACAAAGATAAGTTAGAGCGAGAGGGCCTACAAGTTCATTACCATGAATAGCACCTAAAATTGTGACTATAGGGCCAGGTCTAGAGCCATGAATAATAGTTACTGGAATTGGCCATTCATCGCCAATTTCAACATCTAATAGATTATACTCAGTTTTTCTTATAGCCCCAGGTTTTATCCTCTTGCGGTTAAATAAGTGAGTTTTGGACCCGATTTCCCTGGACCATATTTTAGGAGATGGAACCTTGCTTTCTAATGCTTTCTCAATCTCTTTACGACGCTTTTGAGGTAATTGATTAGCCACTTTTAATGGTCTATGACGGCGTCTTTTAGCACGTGGTGCAGGCGACTCTTTTACAGCGCCAGCCGACAAGTTTTCTTTATCCTCTGCTTTAGACAACAATCTCCGGAGAAGGTTCTTAGATTAAGATAGTCTGATGAGAGAGTTATGGAATCATTCAATTCCTTTAGCCATGTGTGAACTATCATGAACGAAGTAAACGACATATCTGTTCAAGAAAAATATGCACCAAATAGCATTTGTTTTGGCTGTGGACCTGCAAATAAAAAAGGGCTTAGAATTCAGTCATTTAGAACTGAAAATGGACTTGAAATGAAATTTGAAACAAAATCAGAACATCAAGCTTTCCCTGGAATTATTAATGGTGGAATAATTAGTACGTTACTTGATTGTCATGGGAATTGGGCTGCAACTATGGCACTAATGGATAAGAATGAGGATAATATTCCACCTTGCACTGTAACAGCATCTTTTAGTATGAAATTGAGAAGACCCACCCCCATAAATACAACCTTGGAAATAAGTGCAAATATAAATCAGATTTCAGATGATAGAGCTAATGTAAATATGACATTAGTAGCTGACGGGAAGGTATGTGCAACTGGAGAAGGGTTATTTGTTGCAGTAAATGAAGGCCATCCTGCATATCATAGATGGAATTGAGTTACGCGGCATCCTTTAGAACGGCCGATTGTGAGAATGTTTGTGGAACACTCTAGCGGAGGCTCAAAAACGGGTCTCGATGACTTAGGTCTATCTACAGAATTGACTGATTTATTGAGAGTTAAGTGGGGGATTAAAGAACTATACCCACCTCAACAAAAAGCATTACCAGTAGCTCTTTCGGGAAAAAATATAATGTTAACAATTCCAACAGCAAGTGGGAAATCTCTCGTAGCACACCTCACTATCGCTCACAGGCTAAAAAATGATTTAAAGATGCAAAAAGCGATTTATGTTGTACCACTGAAGGCTCTGGCGACTGAAAAATATAACGAATTAAAAGAAATCTCAGATGTTGTTGGTCTGAAAGTTGGGATTGCTATTGGAGATAGGAGTGGAGAAAGCAACTCAGTAGATGATTCAGATATACTTGTTTGTACAAGTGAGAAATTAGATTCTCTACTAAGAAGTCGTCCGGAATTAATCTCTCGAATAGGTATAGTCGTAAGTGATGAATTCCATTTATTACATGATCATGGAAGAGGCCCTACATTAGAAGTTTTAATTTCAAGAATAAGACACAAAAGACCAGAGGCTCAAATAATTGCTTTGTCTGCAACTGTAGGGAATTGTGAAGAACTAGCCGAATGGTTAGATGCTGAATTGATACAATCAGAATGGAGGCCAGTAACCCTTCATTCAGGTACTCTGACAAACTTAGAAGTGAAAGTGCATAGAATCGATGGGAAAGGTGACGAAAAATGGCCAGAGCCTAGAACGATCCAAGGGACTAAGGGTAAGAATTTACAAGCAGCACTCGATGATACAATAAAAGAGAGTGGGCAATTATTAGTATTCGTAAATTCTAGAGCAGGGGCACAAAAAGAAGCAAGGGAATTATCTAAACACATTCTAAAAAGAATGAAAAACGAGAATGAATTTGAAGATAGAGAAAAAATTGAGAAACTAGAAACTATTTCTGAATCATTAAAGCAAAGAGATGACTCTTCGGCCTTGGGGAAAAAACTAGCTGATGCAATAAAAGGAGGAATTGCTTTCCATCATGCAGGATTAACTAATGAACAAAGAAGTAAAATTGAAGAAATGTTCAAACATGGAGATTTATACTGTATTGTAGCGACTCCCACCTTAGCGCAAGGAGTTAATTTACCAGCAAGAAGAGTAGTAATTAGAGATGTAAGAAGATGGAGTACCGTGGCAGGAAGGAATATGCCTATGCCTATAATGGAGATAAAACAGATGCTTGGTCGAGCAGGAAGGCCAAAATATGACAAAAAGGGAGACGCTTGGATTATATCGAAAAATAAAGATGAGGAGCTTAAATTTGTTGAGCATTTTCTGTTAAGTGAACCTGAAAAAATTACCTCGAAATTAGCTAATCCTAATGCACAAAGTGCCGAAGAAGACCCTGCACTATTGACACATATTCTTTCATTAATTGCTACTAGCGATATGAATGACCGAAATTCATTAGGTCGATTTTTTAGTAAAACATTCCTATCAACTCATATGGAATCTGAAGCTCTAGAAAATCAGATTGATCGAGTAATAAAATGGCTTGTAGAGAATGGAATGGTTGTTAGAGAGGGTGAATCGGAGTTAGTTCGACAAAGAATCATATCTGAAAAAACTACGGAATCAAATATTGAAAACTGGAATGATGAACTTCCATCATGGGCACACTCTGCGACAGAGATTGAAGGAGTAGATATCTACATTAGGGAAGATGAGAACATGTCTGAAAAAACTCCAAGAAAAGGTCCAGCGATTTTTGGATTTAAGAAAGCTAGTAATTATGAAGTAGAGAAAATAGAAAATCCAGATTCTCAAGCAATGGTTTATTCTGCAACTTCTTTAGGACTAAGAGTATCTAGACTATACCTAAATCCAGTATCAGGTAAAATAATTAAAGAGGGATTGACAAATGCAATGAATATCCTAACAGGTTTAGATGATCAAAGGCAAATTTCACCATTTAGCTTGTTACACTTAGTCACCTGCACGCCTGACTTCATACCTTTATGGCCTCAAAAGAAAGATTTAGGGAAAATTCAAGATGCTTTGTTTGGTCATGAAAGTGAATTATTAACCAATAGTGTGGATCTAGATGATGAAAGAAGAATGAAAGGAGTTTTAGTTTTACAATCTTGGATTGAAGAATTAAGCATTAGTGAATTAGAAGATGAATGGAATGTTCAACCAGGTGATTTGAGAAGTAGGGTAGATTTAGCAGAATGGCTACTATATTCTACTCGCACTATTCTTATGGATGATAATGATTTGATTAGTATGGATAAAGAATCTCATCGAGTATTATTTGAAGCAATAGATGAAATTCATAGAAGGGTAAGAAATGGATGCAAGTCTGATTTGCTTGCTTTAATAACTCTAAAAGGAGTTGGAAGAGTGAGAGCAAGAGAGATGGTAAATATTCTAGGGGTTACAAATGTGAAGGATATCTCATCTTTAACCGAGAATGACCAGTTCAAACTTTCAGATTTAAGAGGGTGGAGTATGAAACTGGTGAAAAATATTGTAAATAACGCATCACAAGTTAACAAACGTCGAAGATGACCCCCCTCCTTCTTGAATTGGAGCCTATCGGAGCACGTGGCAATTCACGACCAGATGCCTTGGTTTCCAGCTTGGGGTATGAAATTCGATCATGCGATAGCTGAAACAAATGAAATATTGAGATTATTTAACATAAATAAACAAGATGAAAATTGGTTTCTTTTAGCATTTGATGCTGCGGCGAGTGAAAAACATCTCTGGACTGCATGGTATTCAATGAGAAGAAATCAAAAAAATAATAAAATGATTGCTAAAAGTCCAGATGCTGAATTCATCAGATTAATTGCCGGTACACATCAAGTTAAAATTGCATTTAATAATGCAGGAATAAGAACAGGCGATAATTTAGTTTGGATTATGAGGATACCTGAATCAGAAATAGGAAATAACATAGAAGATGTGTTTATTAATCGCGATTCTTATAACAATTATGATGAAGAAGCAAATAAATTAATTGAAAAAATGAATGGAAAGTTAATCACTGAAAGACCTGTTCCTACCATGAAGGGGTTGAAGAGAATTGGATATAATACTGAAAAAAAAGTCATTGGGTCGTTGGAAGATTGCTTCATTCTACACCTTGTTTCTTCTAAAATATAAAGTTAGAAGAAAAACTTAGAGGGGCAAACTGATATGCAAGGACTATGAGCAGCAGATAGGGATAATATGGCGAAATACTACGGTTACAGGAATTGCTCACATTGTGAAATTATTTGTACACCAGGTAACTATCTAGATTATGATAGTAAAAGATACTGCACTGCTTGCTGGATACAACATGAAAATCCTGATCATCCAGATCTAGATGCAATTAGAGAAAAAGTAAAGCAGGCAGTTACTACTTGGAAACTTGCTAAATATTCTCGTGAAGAATATCATCTTCCTGTTGGACCGAAATCAATCAATAAGGGATGAAGTAAGATGAAATATGTTCCAGATGATTTCGAACCGTCAATTTGGGCTAATATTGAGCCTTACGTAAATGATTTGTTAAAAAGAGAATTAAGTTGTTCTAGTTGTTTAGAAACTCTAATCTCAGATTCTTCAAATCTAGCAGAACATATTTCAGAAACCGGGGCTTTACTTTACATCGCTATGACTTGTGATACAGAAAATAAAGAGAATAAAAGTGCTTTTCTAGATTTTGTAGAAAATATTCGTCCAAAACTTTCAGAATTCTCTGATCAACTAAATCGAAGAATCGTAGATCATCCAGCTGTCAATGATTTACCTGAAAGATATGACTTAATGATTAGAGGAATTAAATCAGATATTCAAATATTTAGAGTAGAAAATATACCTTTAGGAGTAAAACAAACTAAACTAGTTACAAAGGCTCAAGGGATTACTGGTGGAATGACTGTTGAATTCGAAGGTAGAGAGATGACTTTCCCTGAAATGAGAGTTTTTTTAGAATCAAATGATAGAATTAAAAGAGAAAGTGCATGGAAATCAATGGTTAAAAGATGGATGGAAAATTCTGAAGACTTATCAGACATTTTTGACGAACTTATTGTAATAAGGCACCAAATCGCTAAGAATGCGGGATTTGAATCATATACTAACTATATGTTCAAGGCTATGCATCGATTTGATTATTCAGTAGAAGATTGTTTGACATTTCACAAATCTATTGAAGAAGTATGTATGCCTATTCTTAACAAAATAAATATCGAAAGAAAAAATGCTTTTGGTTTAGATCAATTATCGCCTTGGGATGTAAATGAAAAATCTGGTAGTGGTCCAGATATAGATGGAAAAGAATCATTAAGACCATTTGAAACAGTGGATGAGATGGTTACTAAATTATCACAATTATTCCATAATATGTCTAATGATTTAGGTGACAAATTCGATAAGTTAGTGGAAATGGACACCTTAGATCTAGAAACAAGAAAAGGTAAAGCACCAGGTGGTTACCAATATTATCTAGAAAAAAGTAGAATACCGTTCATTTTCATGAATGCTGCCGGTTTACAAGGCGATCTTGAAACTATGGTTCATGAATCAGGGCATGCATTCCATTCTCTATATTGTGGACATTTAGATTTAATTGATGAAAGAGACTATCCAATTGAATTTGCAGAAGTTGCAGCAATGTCAATGGAACTATTAACGCAACCAGAATGGGATATTTTTTATGATGAATTAGACGAAGCAGATAGGGCAAGAATCACCCATCTTGAAGGAGTTGTGTTCTTGCTTCCTTGGATTGCTACGATAGATGCCTTCCAACATTGGATTTATGCGAATCCTGAACATACAAGAGACGAAAGAAAGAAACAATGGATATCCTTGAGAGAAAGATTCGGATCAAAAATGGACTGGGAAGGTCATGATGATTTCAGAGAACTTTCTTGGCAACAGCAAGGACATCTTTTCGGTGTTCCTTTCTATTACGTAGAGTATGGTATTGCACAACTAGGAGCATTGCAATTGTGGCAAACCCATAGAGCAGACCGAAAAAAGGCACTTGAAAACTACTCTAATGCTATGAAATTGGGAAATACGAAAACATTACCGGATTTATTCGCTGCTGCTGAACTGAAATTAGGCTTTGATGAAGAGCATCTCTATTCATTAATCAATGAAGTAGAAACCGCTATGTCAGAAATAAAAAATTAGTCGGACGAGCTGGAGTCTGTGAAATTAATCTTTCAGACCCTCAGCTGTCACGGTAAAGACCGCTTCCCCTTCAGGAAGATTAGGGCTATCAATTAAGCGTGCAATACGCCTACCACCCTTAGATTTCCTGAGGTAAAGTCGGAATGTGCTTGCGTGACCAACGATATGCCCGCCGATTGCTTTAGTTGGATCACCCCATAATGCAGCAGGATTAGACATTACTTGATTCGTGACTAAAATTAGAGCATTTTGAACATCAGAGAGTTGTTTAAGTTCTTTCAAATGTCGATTTAATTTTTGTTGCCTAGGGGCTAGCATACCACGACCAACATACTCTGAACGGAAATGGCTTGTAAGAGAATCTACAATAACCAGTTTTACATCGATTGATTTTGACATTCTTTTTATTTCATCTACTAATAGCATTTGATGCGCAGAATTGTATGCTCGAGCAACATGAATGCGCTCCATAGCATGGGTAGGATCCATACCTACTGCTTCAGCCATTTGAGTAATCCTCTCTGGCCTGAAGGTATCTTCAGTATCAATATAAAATACCTCTCCATTGAGGCCACCTTGAGAAATTGGAAGGATTGTGTTAACAGCTAACTGGTGACCAATCTGAGTTTTACCACTACCAAATTCACCATATACTTCACATATAGATTGTGTCTCAAATCCACCACCGAGTAATTCATCTATAGAAGCAGTACCGGAAGTTAATTTTTGGACTGTTTTACGCTTTTCGATAAGTGCATTACCGCTAATAAAGCCCCCAATATTAGCTAATTTCTTTGCAGCCTGAATAATTTTAGATGAGACTGCTTCTCCTAATTCTGCTTGTTCAGCTAATTCCATTGGACTCATAACTGCTATTCCAAGTAGTTCGTCAAAACCAGCCTCTCTAAGTTTCTCTGCTGTTGCTGGACCAACACCGGGAAGATCTTCGATAGTCATTTCTGGTTCATCAATATCAATTGTTATTTCATCGTCATCCATATTTTCACTCGCAGTTTTCTTTGCCATCTAATCACCTATTTATGATACTGCGGGTTATTAGAAAGTATATGAATAAATGAAAGACCCCTGTTTATTATTGAAAGTGAAAAAAAACCTAAGAGGCTCTTAGTAGATTCTTTTTTCACTTTAAGTTTAGATTTAGTTTTGGTATCGAGTGGTGGATTTGAACCACCGGTCTCCGGGTTATGAGCCCGACGAGATAACCTGACTACTCCAACTCGATAGGCGGTCGTGAAGCCTTACTTATTTGAAGACGCCTAGAAAGATTTTTGCACATTAACGTATGATAACAGTCATGTGGTGTCAGTTGACCCGCAGTACTGAGAACACTATGAGAAACGGATTGCTAATACAAAATGCGATGATGGTCCTCCCTAGCAGAATTGTGGAAGGCGATCTCCGTGTAATTAACGGTTCAATCAAAACCGTCGCACCACAAGGGGGGTTACAGCCTGAGATTGGAGAAGATGTAATCGATGGAACTGGATTGCACTTATTACCGGGTGCGATAGACCCTCATGTTCACTTTAGAGACCCTGGTCATCCAGAAAAGGAAGACTTAGAGAGTGGTAGTCGGGCTGCGGCGGCAGGTGGAATTACATCATTTCTCGATATGCCTAACACACTACCTAATGCGACCAATCGCGCGGCACTAGAAGCGAAGATTGCCTCTGCGGCTAAGAAAGCTGTAACTCATCATGGCTTCTTCATCGGAGCCACAACGAACAATGTCTCAGATTTACAAAGCGTAGAGGGCATGGATGGCGTCTGTGGAATCAAGGTATTCATGGGTAGTAGCACAGGAGATTTACTGGTTCATGAGCAAAAGCACCTTGAGGATATTTTTGCGAATACTGGAGGCATAATTGCAACACATGCAGAGGACGAGGAGCGACTATTATCCCGAATTCCTGAATTTCAACATCGTACTGATATCGCCGCTCATGCAGAATATCGTGATGTTGAATGTGCATTGATAGCAACAAAAAGAGCTTCCGCTTTAGCCAAAGACCATGATCATCGTCTACACATTGTTCACTTGACGAGTGGAGCCGAAGCTGATTGGTTGTCTTCGAATAAAGGGGATCTAATAACCACAGAAGTCTGCACTCAGCACTTAACTTTTGATCAGGATGACGTCGAAAATCTAGGTGTTCGAGCTCTCATGAATCCTCCGATTAGATATTCAGAGGACAAGGAAAAACTGTGGAGTCGACTTAAGGATGGCACTATTGATTGTATCGTCACCGATCATGCTCCACATACTCTGGAGTCAAAATCAGTCGGTTTCCCAAAAGCTCCTGCAGGAATGCCAGGAGTCGAAACTTCACTACCTCTAATGCTCACACATGCAATGAATGGGAAATGTTCCGTATCCGATGTTGTGCGCTGGATGTGTGCTGGTCCAGCGAAGGTATATGGGATGAAGAACAAAGGCTCGTTGATCGAAGGATTTGATGGTGATTTAACCTTAGTTGACTTGGAAAACGATAGAACAATACAGGACTCGGATACATGGACTAGAGTCGGGTGGACCCCTTTTGCAGGGCGTTCCTTAACTGGGTGGCCAGTATACACGATTGTGGATGGAAAAATTGTTCATTCACGTACAAAAGATGGCAAATTAAGAGGCAATGCTGTGGCATCACCAGGTAGTGTAGGTAGACCTTTAATTTTTGAGTAATCAATCTTCGCAACCAGTTGCATCTTCTTCGTTACAAGGATGTGTTTCATCTTCTCCACCACTTGAATCTAAATTATCAACTTCAAAATAATAGTCATTTAACTGATGACCAGGTAGATTTAATTCAACTTGCACTGACATATCATCAATTTTATGAACTACTGCCCCTAATGCTGAAAATGAGTAAATAAATTCACCCATGAAAATTGAACGACGGATACTAGTTTCACCGCCCCACCAAGAATTGCTTTCTTCTGAATTATAAAAATCAGAATGATTTGCTGTACCATGTAGACTTAATGATTCATTTTCAACATCTACATTTATCATTTTAAGAGTAGATACATACTCATAATTATACGTATATTCTCCAACATCATTATTTTCCCAAGTATATCTGTAAGTAGAAAGGGGAACCGCTAACATTTCTTCAGGCCCCCAATAAGTGAAAGCTTTGTGTTCATAACTCGCTTCTGACCAAGACCAAGTCCATCCACATGACATCATATCCTCACAATTTCCATCAACATAACCAGGAGACAATACTTGAATATCAGAAAGTGAAGGATTAGATGGGTCGCTGACATCAAATAATGATACTTGAGTGGTAGACCAATCGAGACCCAATCCATCTTCACCGGGTCCAATACCAATTGTAAGGAGATGATCTTGATCAACAGGATGAATATAGGTGGAAACACCAGGGATTTCTAATTCACCAAGAATCTTAGGGTCTAATGGATTTGATAAATCAAGTACCCAAAGAGGGTCTATATTTTCAAAAGTCACAAGATATCCTCTTTCGCCAACAAATCGTGCGCTCCAAATTGTTTCATTAGGTGCGATATCTTCGATAATGCCTACTTGATTTAAAATATTACATGGATCTGCAATACAATTAACACCTTCATATTGTAGAATGGTAACTTGGTTTGTTGGCCCAGAAAAAATAGGTTCTCCATCTTCATCTAATTCCCCGTCTAGCCACCAACGGCCCCATGCATCAGAGGTTGAGGCAATTCTTATTGATCCTTGAAACTCACTCATAGAAAATTGATCTTGGACTGTACCAGAAACTCTACCTGAGCCAATATAAGATGTTGAATTACTATCAGATATATCGAATGCATGAATATTTGTGGTGTCTTCGAAATCATTATTTCTCCAAAACCACCACCAATCAGCAGTCGGTTCTGCTAATAATAAGACATTTCCAGAGGAATAAACATGAGCCCAACGAGAAGTAATATGATCCACTTCAAATTCTATATTTTCGCCAAACATTTTCATTGTCATTATAGTAGTTAGACCGCGAACTGTAGTCTCAGGGCTAGCTGAAAACTCACTGCAATCATCAGAAAACATTGACGATTGAACATAGGTTCCATTAGAATTTCTTTCATATATTTGAGGAACGAAATCTTCCAGAGTTAGTGATTGAATAACTTCATTATTAGAACGAATTGTATTGGATAAAGAGGAATTCCAGATATTCATTTGTTCATTTATAGATTTAGTAAGGTAATAGTCATCAGGAAGATTCACCCATGTTTGAATCCCCTGGAAATAGGTATACAAATGTGTCACTGAGCGCACGGTACCATCAACTAATCTAGCTGTATGATAATTCCCTTCTATCAGCAATTCCTTCTCAATCGCTGGATTTAACTTATTACTAATATCAATTATAGTATACATTACGAGACTTTCATAACGGGTATAAGTATGAGTTTTTTCAATGCCATTGGAATTAACCCAAGTATAACTTTCATCATGCCCCATTAATTCTAACAAAGGATGATCAGAGGGAAGATTCCAATAATTAATACTAGATGTAATTACAAGTCTCTCACCTTCAAGCATCATTTCCATAGGGCTACCAATCAGAGTTGTGTTTGATAATAAATTTAACTCGCCAAATTCTGGAACACCCATGATAAGGAGTTCATTTCCATTAATCATGTAGATATAGTGTCCATCGGTTTTTATGAAATCCGCTTCATCAACACCTGATTCTTGATTATTCGTACCTGAAACTTCACCTGTTCGGTCATCGCCACTAGAAGTTGTTGCGCTAGTAGAATCAGATTCTGCAGAACTTTCCGCCATCATTAATCCATCCTCATCCCATGTTCGTAAAGACATGACGTTTGGAGACCAATGATAATACGATTGCTGATCTAATTGAACTAACATCTCTTCATGTACCGATTGTTTCAAATCATCTAATAAATCGCTACATTGTTGATAACTTACTAATTCAGGGCTTCCAAATATACGTTCAGATAAATCTAGTTGAGGGTATTCACCATCAATTAATACTACAGTATCATTAATATCATCATTGATATCTTCAATAATACCTAAACAACCTGATGAAAGTAAGATGAATAATACGAAAATAGTTGTCAATGGCTTTTTGTACATAAAATGACCCAACTGGTTAGGCATTATGAAGAAGTTGGTATATTGACTTGACAATTACTCAAGAAATAACTATTATTTGTAGAGAAACTAATGATTTCATTCACCGTTGCCGGATTAACCTCATCAGACTCATCATCTGTTATATCAGTCAATGTTTCAACGGCTTCTTCTGCATGATCGGAGCCGAGGCTTTGTGTGCCTGCTAAGAAGATTAGCGCAGCAATCTGTATGTCTAATTCCTGATCCATCAGATTACTATTAATTGATTAAACATTTAATATAAATGCTCTTTTGAGTCATTGATGCATCAGATAATTACCTGAAAAGGTGAAAATACAATAATTATGTGATTACTGGGGATTTTGAAAAGAATTTGAAGAATTTAATGCATCAACACCTAAATTTGTAAGCATCCATTTAGGTCTTTTTGCTTCCGAATTAGTGCCGATATATTCTGATTTTCTAAGTTCAGAAATATGATAGCTCATTAATTGACGAGAAATTGATAGTTTTTTACCGATATCTGAATTAGAAAGGCCTAGTTTCCCTGAATTTGATAAAATCTCAAGTATTGCTAGTCTAGTGCCCATGATAGGGTTGCGTATAGTATCTAATTTAGATTTTGAAATCTCTGAAATTGCATATCTCCTAAGTTTACCATCTTTCCAAGAAATTATTTTACCATTGTTTTCGAGTACTTGTAGATGATAAGCAGTTACCCCGTTAGCCAATCCTAAAGAATCTCTTAATGCTGAAAAATGAATGCCAGCATTAGCCTCAAGGTACCCTAGTAAGCGACCTCGTGTTAGAAGATCATTACGATTTTTACTCTTAGATATCAAGGGGGTTAATAGAGAAACTAACACAGTAATTTTAAAAACTTCAGAGAATAATGAACCCAAAAAAAGAGAAGAGATACTTCCTGCACCTAAAATGATTAATTTATCTGAACTATCTTTAGAGTTTTTTTGGCCGGGACTATCTTCAGGACCATCGAATTGTTCATCTAGAGGGGCAGCAATGACATCAGTAGATTCTGAATCCATATTCCTTAACTGTGGTTCTTCATTAGAGTTAGAATCATTGAAATTATAATTCATCACACTTCCAGATACTAAACAAACTATAGCAAAAAGAGTAAAAAAACGTACTGCGAAAACTCCCCTCATATATATCCCAGTATGGTGTCACATATCATAAACTTGGTTAATTGCTTTGACATTTGTTTTGACATATGAGTCGTTGTGTTGAAGAAGAGGGGCTCTTGTGTGAAGACGAAAATCGATGAGCGGAGAGTTAGGAAAAGACGTTGGAGACTCTGAAGAATACGCTGAGTCTATGCTAACTTCTGCTCGTTCAGTAATACGTACCTGTCTGCAGGTTAGACCTTTTGAACCTGTTTTAATAGTGACTGACCCCGATAGTTCCACTATAGGAAGAGCATTGTATGAAGCAGCGGCTGAGGTAACAGATAGAACTCTGATGATGATGATGCCAACTTCTCATAAAAAAGGAAGTGAACCACCTGACTACGTGGCAGAATTAATGAGAAAACAAGATGTTGTTATACTAGCTACAAAGAGTTCATTAACACATACAAAAGCTAGGATTAATGCTTCAAGAACTGGTCGAACTAGGATCATATCTATGCCTGGAATAAGTGAATTAATGTTCTCTAGTGGGGGAATGACTGCTGATTACAATGCACTGCAAAAAGAAATCTCAGGTTTTACTTCAATATTTCGAAGAAAAAGAGATGTCAGAGTTACTTCAGTAGGAGGAACGGATATTACGTTTAGCATAGGAGCGAAATGGAGAACAGACGATAATGGGATTTGTAACAGACCTGGACAAGTTATGAATTTACCATCAGGGCGTATTTTTGTATTCCCTAAGGAAGATTCAATGAATGGAAAAATTGTAATTGATGGCTCATGGGAGGGAAATTTACTAGAAGAACCAATATCTATGGATATTGAGAATGGCGTCATTGTGAATATGTCCAATAATCAATTAGGTGGAGAAATTAGTGCGATATTCGATGAAATAGGTAAATCACTTAACAAATCAAAAGCAGGAATTGTGAAGACCGTTGCAGAATTCGGTTTTGGAATGAATTCAAGGGCTAAAGTAGTTGGTAACTTACTGGAAGATCAAGTAGTTCGTGGTGCTGCACATTTTGTATTTGGAGATAATTCAGCCTATGGTGGGAAAAACAATATCGGATTACAAATGAGAGGGGTGGTCTTGAAACCTAATATTGAGTTGCAAGATATTGATTTGGTAAAAGAAGGAAAAATAATCGCTCGAAGGAAATGATAAGAATGAGAGCATTTCTTTGGTGTAATGGTGATTTACCAAGTTTAGACACAATAAATTCACTTGGTGAAATAATACCATTATTCGGAGTAGATGGAGGGACTAGAAAAGCAATTTCTTGTGGTTTCTCAGTGAAGGAAGCACTTGGAGATTTTGATTCTATTGAAGACAATGAGTTTCATGGTGAAAAGACATTACTATCTAATGACTCTGCTAGTGATTTAACTAAAACAATTCTAGAATTATCTAAGAGAGGTTACTCTGATTTCGATATTATAGGGGTCGATGGAGGGTCACCAGGACACATTTTGGGTATATGGGGATCTTTAACTGAATCTGCTCCTGAATTAAAAATAAGATTGCATCATCATAATGCAGTATCATATCGGATAACTCCAGAAAATAATGAATTTCAAATCTATATTGAAAAAGAACAGTTATTTTCGATCTTTGCTTTATCAAAATGTAATAAAATAAGCCTCAAGGGGGCTAAATGGGAACTAGATAATAAAACCCTAAATCTGTCAACAGAGGGGCTTCACAATAGAGGCAATGGTGAGATTGTAACCATAAATGGGGATGGAATCATAGCACTAATAATTGAAAAATAAATCTATTCGTCATCATTATGTGACTTCGGATTCTGAGATAAAAGTAACGCTATTGGTCTTGTGCGAGGATCGCTTTCTAGTGCTATTTTCATAATTACTGCAAGAGGAACACCGAGCACTGCTCCCATAATCCCCCAAGCCCAGCCCCAGAAAGAAACTAAAATTAGTAAAACAATTGGAGACATATCAAGCCTCTGACCTGCTAATCGTGGTTCGACAAATGCACCCCAAGCTTGTTGGTTTGCGATTAACAAACCTATCATTATTAAGGCAGTTGTAGGTTCTAATAGAATCAAAGCGAGAATCCCCGGAGGAATCATTGAAATTAATGCACCGATATAGGGTATGAAGTCAAGGAAAAAGGTAATAGAAGCCCAAAGGAACCAACCCGGGATAGCAAAATATTGTAGAATTATTGCAGCAACTATTGCTTGACCGAAAGCAACTGTAGCTCTTGTAATGACATAAGTATTGATCCCATCGCCTGAATTAGAAGCTATTTTCTTGAATCGTTCAACTTCTTCAGGATATGCTGCTTTAATGCGATTAGGTAGAGTTTCAGCTTCAAGTATAATAAATAAAAGGAATATAAAAATTGTAACTGCACTAGCAGTAAAGCCAGCGATAGAACCGACGAAATTCGTCGCAAAGTTAGTAATAACATCAATACTAATTAATTCTTCTAATCCAGATGTATCAATTTCATATCCAAAAATCTGTGTATTTTCAAGACGAGACATTTTCTCTGAGAATGCTTCAGTAATTCTCTGTTGAGTAGCAGGTTCAGTAAACTTTGTAAGGTTTGAATAAAGTATCTGAGAAGCTAAGAATAACACGAATCCTACAATAGTTAGGAGTACGCCATATGCAAGAAGTGGGTGGCCAAATCTTTGTTCTAACCAATTAGCAGATGGCCTAATCAATAAGAAAAGCAAAGTTGCAATTACAAGAGGTTGAATTACTGCTTTTAGGTGTATAATTGCAAGTATAGATATTAGCAATATTACTAGTATATCTGATACTTTACTTACTGGAATACCTTTGAATGATCTCGTAGATGTCATGTACGTCCCCAACCCTGCGAGGAGTTTTGACTGATGAAGGGTTTGCCGACAGGGGACTAAAGTCGATTATATATTCGAAGGAAGGAATTTGCATCAATTTCGTATGTGAATTTCTCAATAACTCTTTTTCGTCCTTCGATACCTTTTCTCTCTAATGTTTTTTTATTTTTTATTTCATGAAGTATTGTCGAGGACATAGAATCGATGTCACCCATAGCAAATAATGCACCAACTGTGGAATCGACCATTTCAGGCAATGGACCATGATCAACAGTTACGACTGGAGTCCCGGAAGACATTGATTCAAGAGGTATCAATCCTTGGCCTTCATAATAAGATGGATAAACTGTTAAATCTGCATTTCGGAATAACTTCGCTAATTCTGAAAATGACATACTAGATTCAATATGGACTGATGATGACAAACCAAGTTTCTTTGCCTGCTTCAGTAAACGCGTTCGTAAATGACCTCTACCTACTATTACTAATCTTGATTCAGGACACTCAGAATTTACTATTGCGAATGCTTTCAATAAAGAGCCATATCCTTTCCTAGCAGCTAAACGACCTACTGCAAGTAATAATATACCATTATCAGAACAGCCAAAACGCATTCTTAGAGTTTGATCAAAAGATTCAGCAGGAGTAAACATGTCAGTATCTACACCCCAATGAATAACCTCACAGTCCCAATTTTCAGGGGCTGAATAGCGTTCTAAGAAATCTATCTTAGTCGCTTCAGAATTAGCAACACAGACATTAGAATTTCGTATCGCTGCATTTTCAAATTTAGCATATCTTTTAGCTGTGAGCAATATTGCTAAATCATTAGGATTTGCCCAAACCGCTGCCTCTTTCTGCTTCGCCGCAGTAACCAAACCATCCTTCTCACCTAACCATGAGCCATGTAAAGAGGACACTACTGGAGCGATGTTAGTCTTGCAATCATCAAACTGATTTTTATTCCAAGATATCATTGGACAATGTAAGTGTACTACATCGACTGGTTTAGACTGATTGAGTTTTTTTAAGGCACGAAGAGCTGAACGACCATAAGATCTAGTGAATTCCATTGGTAATTTCATCCAACCTACAGATATGACTTCAATTCCATCTATAGTTGGAATATCCGTCCCACCCCCATTTCTAGTGATAACTGTGACCTTATGTCCTCTCGAGACCAAGGCAGATGATAAGTGAAATACTGTCGAACCCATTCCTCCCCAGCGGGGAGGGTATTCAGCAGATAACATGGCGATGTGCATACAATATCATGCCTGCGTTTAGTTAACCGGTTTTCAAGCGATTGGATACAGGACAGTTATCAGTTTGATTCAAAGGCGAAACAATACTCGCCGAAACGAGAAATATGGAAGAGACGTTACCTGTACATGTCACCGTAGTTATCCCTACAAGAAATGAAGAAGCTGCAATAGTTGATACTATTCGTTCAATACCAACACATAAATGGTGCGATAAGCTTGATTTTCTCATCATAGATGGGAATTCTACCGACAAGACAAGAGAATTGGCAATTGAAGAAGGAGCAACAGTTTATCTGGAACCACGTAAAGGATACGGAAGAGCTTACAAAACTGGGTTTTCAATGGCACCAGGGGACATTATTGTAACAATGGACGCTGATTGTACATATCCAGGTGAAGAAGTTCCATCTTTAGTTAAAAAATTAATCGATGAAGAATTACAATGGATCTCTTGTGATAGATTGAGACGCGCAGAAGAAGGGTCAATGCCGGGTCTACATGGATTTGGAAATTTTGTTTTATCAAAAACTGCATCCATTCTTTATTGGTATGGAATTCACGATTCTCAAAGTGGTATGTGGGTATTTAGAAAATCAATATTTGAAGATGAAAGAGTAAGGCCGAAACATGATGGAATGCCACTTTCACAGGAATTTAAAATTCGCGCTCGGAGGTTCTTAGGTAAGGAAAAAACCGCTGAAGTCAGCGTACCATATCGTCCAAGAGTTGGTGAAGCTGAGATTAATACATGGGGAGATGGACTACTTAACTTGAGATTTTTGTTTACACACAGGCTAGGATTGACTCAGCAAAAAACACCTTGGGGCCCAGATTCTGAGTAAATTACTCATTAAACTCATCATCCATATCTCTAGGATCAAATGTAGACCATGATTCGATCATCTCTAGGTCCTTGGCTAGTTCTTTACGTCGATTAGATGAATAAAATATTCCGATTAAAGAGAAAACTAATGCCATAACAGCGAATAATGGCAAACCTCCTGAAATTAACCATGAGACTAAGTTACTATCTTCAGATTTAATTGGTAATAGCTCAAAAAGAATAGGGCTTACTACTTCCCCATCTATCGCCCAAACTTCAACCTTAGCAGTACTACCATCATCAATCAGAATAGCGGTTTGCAGAGACCAGATATTATCACCAGCAAATAAATCACCACCGAAACCATCATCTCTTAACTCAAATTCTTTCTCAATTGTGCCTGCTTTAAATCGACAAAATATCAATTGAGTAGTGGCATCTAAATCATCTAATTTGACCGTAATAAGGATTGAATTTACCTGTTCAAATTTTAATTCATTGGGGCTAACAGATAATTCAGAAAGAATAGGGGAACTCGAACCTATTGTCAAATTAATAGAGATTGAATCTGAATCACCCCGAGAATCCTTAACTAACAAATTAATTTGTACAGGACCGGGAGGAAGATGGAGTGAAATTTCTTCCTTATCACCAATTTCTGTTCCATCACCTAGACTCCATTCATACAGTATTATGTCATCATCATAATCAAATGATGTAGATGCATTAAGGAGAATTTCCATACCGGGTGGGATATATTGACCATCGGAAAGATCTCTTATTCCAGCAATTGGACCTGTTTCATAAACTGTCAGAGATTGAGTATAAGTAGAAACTCTTCCAGTTGAATCTGTTAATATAAATGAAAGCTCATGGATTCCTGCGGATACATAGTCATTATACCAATATTCATTAGTCTTATTTTCAAGTATTGGTTCTGATATAAGATTCGAAAACAAAGATACTGTGAATTCATCGCCATCTGGATCGAAGGATTGTCGGAAATCAAATAGAACTGGTAAATTAGAGTAGACTTCAATATTTTCCCCTGGTGAATTCAAAACCAAAACTGGAGCGGATTGTTCAACATAAACTGTAGTTGAGAAAATTGCATTACCGCTATCCCCATCATCTATGTAAAGACTGATTACGTGAGTTCCTTCAGAAAGACGAGCATTAAATTTCCATTCACTCCCAATAGGCTCAGTTAGTAAATCACTTTGCCATAATACACTGACTAAGTCTTTACTAGCATCTGAAAAATGATTGCAAATTAATCCGGTACTATTATCTAAATCTGAACAAGCAATATCCCAATCACCTGAACCTGTAGAATCAAATGAAATTAAATGACCTGAGTTTGTAGAATAGCCATCACTAGGTGAAGAAATAAGAGCAACTGGTGGTGAATTTTCTACCATTAAAACAATTTCAGAAGTTGTCCATTGTCCAGCATGATTTGCTAGATCATCACTAGCATACATAGTAATTGTGTGCGTCCCTTTAGAAAGAGTCCCCGACCACTCAATAGAATCATCAGGCGTCAAGCCAGAATGAACCAAACCATCAATATCACTCCAAAATTCAAACTTGATTTCATCTCCTTCTAGATCTAAAGTATTAGTTCCATCAATAGTCAAAATATCTTGAGACATCATTCCAGTCCTTATTATTTCCATTGTTGCAATGGGTAATTCATTGAATAACTCAACGTTAAATGTCCAAGTAACTGGAGAATTTATACCATCAGTGACATAAACAGTTATTGAAAATTGGTTTGGAGCAAGAGGGAAGGTTTCATTGATTTGACTAGGACATATAGAAAAATAATGTTCAACGTCATCATAAGAGGATTCGAACCAACAAGTTAATTCATCATTTTCAGGATCTGTTGTTCCAGTTAAATCAATATTTACAGATGCTGTTTTTCCAAGGTAGAGGGTTCCCCAGGCAGAGATATCAGGAGTTGTATCGACTGTTATCAAAGGTGGCCTATTTGTTAATTCAATAGAACGTTGTTCAATAGCGCAATTATTGGAAGCGTCACATACCTCGAGAGATATTTGATGATTACCATCTGATATGCATTGAATCAAATTATTCGCTATAATTATAGATTTATTATTATTATATTCACAGGATGATGTAATATCACCATCAATACTACTTGACCAAGAATATGTAAGTAATTCATTATCTAAATCCCATGAAGAACTAGCATCAAAAATAATCTCTGAGCCACTCGCATATACCTCATCTTGAGCAGGTTGTGTCCAGATAATTAGAGGTGGCTGATTAGAAATTTCAAGAATACAGGTCACTAAAATATTTGAACTCAATTCAATGGATAGGGTATCATTATGCACGGAATCATAGTCACACCCTGTATTCACATTATTGGCATTTGACCAACCATTAATTGGTGTCCATCTTTTACCTATGAATGGACCAAAGGTTTCAACCCCTTCATAAGGTAACATGGAAATATATTCAGCCTCATATTGATCAAAAGTCAAATTAATTGAAGAAAATGGAATATGATTAAGATATTGATTGACTACATGAGTTTCTATAAACCACATCTCATCGACAATATTATCATCAGATTCGAATAATGGATTGCTCATTAACGATGAAGAAATCCATCTCAAATGACTACTTGTACGCATTAAGAAATAATCTGAATTATTAGACCCGGGAATAAAATAAGAGTCCGTTAAATTTACAAAACTATGATCGATACTAGGGGGAGAATTACAGTCAAAGCCTACATTATTAACTAATAATTCTGAGTGATCAATTAATTCAATACAACTATTTTGAGCCACTATACTAATATGGCTGTCATTTAGATAAGATGTAATAGACCCCTTCGCATTCCAATAAAATCCACTATTATTCCCATTAATATCTAAATTAGAGATTTCAGCATCAACGTCATTTAAATTAACAGCATAATTATTAGAAGCTGATGAATTAAGATGAACTATTAAATTATTAATAATTATACTTCCATCATGTGAAAGCCCGGAATTATCAATATCAAGAGCTGGTGAATTAATTGGATCTATTATTTGCGTTGAAATGAGTTGTAAGTCTATGCTATCTTTTATCGTTATACCATATTCATCACCAATAGATGTGCACATATAGCAAGAAACATTTTTTCCACCACTTAAAACATCATTAGATTCTTCAAAATAAAATCCAGAACCTAGATTAGCAGATAAGGAACCCATCCCATTACCTGAAGTAACTATATATTCTAACTCTACATTACTAGAATCTTTGACAGAAATACCATGACCAGTATTATTCACACTTGATACCACATTAACTTCAGGATGGAATTCTCTGAAATCTATGCCATTTGCACCATTTCCAGTAGACTCCCAATTTGTTCCACTGACTCCTCCTTTCCACATCAGAATACCTGGTCCAGACGAGTTTCTCACTACCAAATCATTGATGGTTGGAGGACCTGAAGTCCCCCAATTAGATGCTCTCCAGAATAATCCTGCTTGATCATTGAAGGGGATAGAAAAACCATCCTTACCATTATTTAATAATGTTAAATTATTCACAACCATTGAAGAATCAATCATATATGCTCTAAAGCCAACTACTGAATTATTTTCTATTAGAGCACCTTCAATCTTGACTCCACTTGTGTTTACATCTAAAGCTGCAATTCCAAGACCTGGAGTTTTGGCATCAGCACCTCCGGTACCACGTATTATTAGATTTGTAAAAATTGCATTCATAGGTAAATTTGAAAATTGACTATGATTGTATTGTTCAACCATTATACCTCTGTACTGGCTATCCTCTACGATAACATTTGTAAAAGTAGGTCTTGTCACCCATCCTTGAGTGATATCTCTAACATAAATCCCATTATCTGAACGTGTAACATTAGAATTTATTATTAGAGGGAGCGAATCTTCAATCCAAATTCCCGCAGCTATTGAGGTAGTGGCACCGCTAATATTACTCACTTGTAAATTAGAAATAATACCTCCTGAGTTACCCCAATAATTAAGACCACGAGTGACTAGATTGTTGATCAAAGCGCCATTAACAATTGGACTAGAAAATGCACCAACAGATAGCCCTATTCCTTTCCTCCAATTTGTATCTAAAGGGATATCTTGGCCACCTCCCTCAATTACTAGATTGTTGATTCGAGGAGAGGCTGAATCAAAAATGTCGATTGCAACCAAATCTGCATTCTCAACCCTTAAGTTGTTAAGAATTGGGTTACTACCATAAATTGAAACACCATACTCTGAATTCTTAATCGTTAAGTTGTCAATTTTAGAACCTAATCCATTACTTGACGAGTTAAATATAATACCATCATGATTCCCTATAATTGAATTCAGTATCACGGGTGATGTAGATGTGCCTTGAACAGTAATCCTTCCAGCGACTAGTATGTCTTTATCATCGCCTAAATTAATTGTCGTGCCAGATTCTATAATCAATATATCTCCACTCTCTACTGTATAACCATCTACCAAGTTTACAGTCCCACTCCATATAGAAGTTGACTTGGAGGAGGACGCACTGGAACTAGCAGGAGCAAAGACAATTGTAGAAATAAGAAGAATAGATACGAGAAAAACAGCGCGCCTTGATTGGCGGTGATGTCTGTCAAGCATAGCATAACGACAACCCGCTAACATATATTATTGATGTATAAATGGTCATTAATATAAACGATTAGAAACGAGGAGTAATAAGTAATACACGCAGCGTAATATAATGGGGATTAAGAATAATGAGTACTGCTTTTGTTTTATTCAAGTGTCAACCTCAGAGAGAATTAGAGGTTTATCTTGCACTATTAGAAATTGATAGTGTGACAGAAACGCATGTGGCTTATGGAGAATATGACCTTGTAGCAAGAATTGATTTCGAAGATGAGAAAGATATGGCAAATACTTTGATCGGCAATATGCGATCAATCCCTGGTGTACAAAAAACAGAAACTCTGATAGCGGTGGAGGCATAGTAATGCCAGTAGGATTTATTCTAATCACTACGGAACCTGGATTTGAAATTCAAGTCCGTGAAGAAGTCAGTAAGATTGAATGTGTCAAGGGACAATGGATCGTATTTGGCAATCATGATTTATTTGTAAAAGTCGAGGCAGAAAACGAATCGAAATTAACACGATGCATCGTACAAGAAATTCGTTCAGTAAAAGGTATTTATGAAACTAGAACTCTAATTGGAGCAGAAATTTAACTAAATTGATTTTGTTAATTCTTCAAGTAATTCATTTGCTGCACCGATGCATTCAGCAGCACGGAATCTATGAATCGCTTCTTGCCAATAAGATAATTTTTGATTAGGATTTAAGACTCCTCTCCAATACCAACATTGAGCAGTTATTCTCCGATATGCCGCCAAATCATCTCTTAATGGGGTATTGAAAAATTCTTCATGTGATTTTTCTAGCCAATTGGGATGGTCGCCTCTTGTTACTTCGAGCGCAGCATGAATCATTCCAATTTTTTTTAATGGGTTCGAACATCCTTCAATGAAAGAGCGGATAGATTGCAATGAAGAATCTAGTAATTTAGGTGTATTGGAGATTGCTAGCTTTGCACGTAAATCTAGTAACAATAGAGTTTCTTCGTCATCTCCAAGGATTAGTTCTAATTCCGATCTAGACTGAGATGCAATACTTAGATCATTTATTTTAAGGGCAATAGCGTGCTTCAATAGATTTAGCGAAAGCTCGGCAGTGTATCTATCTCTATCAGATAGATTTTTGAAACTTATATCATTAATACTCGTAAGAATCTCATTTGCTAATAATTTACTCAATTTACCTGGTAATCGGTCATCATATTTCCGAACCAACATTGAGACCTGAAATCTAACTCTTTCAGAAGGTAATAACTCCAATAATGCATGATCTTCCAAGTCAATCGCTGATTTATTATCTCCTCTAATTCTACATAAGCGTGCTGTAAGAAGTTTCTTTTGAGGACTAATTGGCATTTGTGAAAGGTGATTATCAGCAACGTCATATTCTGCTCTTTCAAAGGCTAAATCAACTGCTTTAAATTGAAGATCAATATTCTTATTTATTTTTAAAGCGTCTTCAATTAATAAAGCCGCTGTGGCAGTATTATTCTTAGAAACTGATGAGATTTTATCAATTATCCATGCTTTATCAAAATTTTCAGATTTTATTCGATGGTATGCTTCCAACCATAGAGCTCTTTCTCCATTTCTTTCGGACCAATTAATTGCTGCAATCTGATGAAGCTTTTTCACCTCATGTTCTGACCATAACGAACGACGTACATTTCTTATCAAATGATGTGGTTCATATTTCTCATTAGTCCAACGAAGAATTGCAAACTCATCAAGTTCAATCGTTCCATTAGATTCTATTATCTCATCTATTTCTAATGGGGTAGGACTTAAGCTTAATTCATCTAATGTGGACATTCCATCTTTAGTCAACTTTTCAATTATTGTTGATTCTACAAATTGCTGAACTGCCACAACTTCCTCTGGTAGTTTACTTTCAGGGCTCCAAAGATGTAAGGCTAGAGGATGACCACCTAATGACCTTACTATTTCAATCGCTTTTTTGTCGTTTAATTCGTCAGGAAGAAGAGACCGCCCATCTTTAGTAGATATCCCTGATAAGCGAAAATCAGAATAATTTTCAATTAAAGAAAATGGATTGGGTGACCGTACAATTACTAAAATTGATGCTTTTGTTAATTTTAAATTTTCCAATAAATCTCTTATTTTATTGATATGGCGAGGATGAATCTCTTGAATTTCATCAATAATTAGTAAATTTTTATTTTTACCTAAATATGATGCAAGCGCTGAACTATCACGAGGAGCAATTCCACCATTCCACTGCTTAGAAATTTCGGAAACATCAGTATTAGAATAACAAGTCGCCCATCTAACAGTCCAGCCTTGGTTAAGAACGGATGTAACAATATTTCGTGCGAGGCTCGTTTTACCGATTCCAGGTAATCCACTAAGGAATATATTCTCGCCATTATTTACTAACTCAAGCAGTTTGGCCTTATCTTCATCTCTACCAAATAATTTTGTAAGATTAGGTATAGTACCATATTTTTTCCCGATTGCAGAGTCAAATTCAGTTGATAATTCGTTAATTTGCTGACGACCATCTAGAGTTATATGAACAACTGTACGTTTTCTAGATCCTCCACCAATAACATGAGCAGATCGAGTAAATATATATCCATCAGATTCGAGTTTCGCCAATGGTTTATGGAGACTAGAACGAACTAGTCCCAGAGAATCGGCGAGACCTGGTAATGAAAGGCTTCTAGGTACATCCCAACTACCTTCTATATCCTCCCCAAACTCAGAAAGCCGGGAAAGAATTCGCCTCTCAGTGTCACTGAGCATGACCCTCGAATAGGTCTAGGGTTCATGGGCATTCACCTACGCCGCATCAGATAGTTATGGCACTCGAGAGGGGAAATCATGGCCTTCCAGGCAAACCTGGGGTGTATTTTTTTAAGCAAAAAGATGAACGAGTATTGTATGTAGGTAAAGCAAATAATCTTAAAGAAAGAGTGCGTTCTTATTTTTCTAAAAACCCTGATAGAGATATGATACCGAAGCTTATCCAAAATTCAGATAAAATTGATTTTATTGTCACTCAGAATCCTGCTGAAGCGCTTATTTTAGAGCGAGAACTAATTAGAAAACATAAACCAAAATATAATTCAATGTTAAAAGATGATAAATCCTATCCGTTTATTTCAATGACTAAGCATGAATTTCCTCGAATCATGTATACTAGATTCCCTAATGAAGATAGCCTAAGATGGGGACCATTTCCCGATGCAGGTGCGGCAAAAAGAGTGATTCAACTCATAAGAAGACAATTTGGGATTAGAGATTGCCCCGAATTACTACCCGAAGGGTGTTTGGCAATGCACATTGGTTTGTGCCATGGCCCATGTGTGGAACCTGATGGATATGAAGAATTAGTTTCTGCGGCTAAAGGAGTTTTAGATGGAGATGCAGGGAAATTAATTCAAAGTCTAAATAAAGATATGGAAAATTATTCTAAAGAACAGAAATATGAAAATGCAGGTAAAACTAGAGATTTGATATCAGCTGTTCAGACCACTATTTCTCAACAAATTATTAATTCAAGATTTTATCAAGATTGTGATGCAATAGGTTTCGCATTTAGGGGAGATGTTGGAGTGGTAGTTATACTTCATGCCAAAGATGGAAGAATACAGGGTGAAGTAAATTATCCATTAATTCACAGAGGAGACATCTCAGAATCAGTTGCACTGGTTCTCTCGGAACATTATTCTCAAAGAAAGCCTCCAAAAACAATATTGCTTCCAACTCCAATAAACAAAGTAATGCAAGAATGGCTTCAAGAAAGAAGAGGGAAAAAAATAGAAGTAAGAGTACCATTAAGAGGAGAGTTAGCTAAATTACAACGAATGGCTACACAAAATGCAGAATTACAAGTCATGAGACATAAGAACAAACGGTCGGGGAATTTAGAAAAAATAGCTGCCGAGGATTGTGCAAAACTACTCAAATTAGAATCATTAGATTACATAGTTTGTTTTGATATGGCGCAGCTTCAAGGTACTGAAAGAGTGGGTGCTTCAGTAGTTCTTAGAAAAGGTAGACCTTCAAAAAAAGAGTATAGAACTTATATCGTCAAAACAGATGCAAAAGATGATCTGAGAATGATGTCAGAAGTAATTGAAAGATGGTTGAAAAGACAAGAAGAATGGCCAGATTTACTACTACTTGATGGTGGCAAAACACACTTAGATACAATTCTCAGAGTATTAGAAAAACAGGGTTTAGATAATAGGTTTCCAGTCGCAGCATTAGCAAAAAAAGAAGAAACCATCTTTCGTAAAGGAAAAGAGCCATTAATACTCGATCGGAGGGGGAGAGTTTTAATTCATTCAAGAGATGAAGCACATAGATTTGTCAATAAATATCATAGAAAAAGACGAGGGAAATCAACACTGAAAAATCCATTAGAAGATATTGAGGGTTTAGGTGCGAAAAAAATTCAAGCATTATTGATACATTTCGGTAGTTATAAAAAAATAAAATTCGCATCAGTCGATGAATTAAAAAAAGTACCAGGAATTGGGAAAGAAATGGCCGAAAAAATATATTCAGAACTAATCTAACTAATTAGATTTCAACCAATCTTCATTTTTATCTTCTTCGATCTCCTCAAAAAAAGATTCATCTGCCATTATTACTGGAGAACTCATTGGTCCAAACTCAGATACAGCAGCATCTTCAGTAAGTTTATTTTCTTCTCGTTCTTTTTCAGAATTTTTCCGAATTAATTTTTCTTTTCTTCTCCTTAAAAATCGAATAAATGTCATACCAAATAAAGAAGATAATATCATCAAATATGGGATTATTTCTACAAATATAAATGACCAACTATATTCAAGATTATAAGTTACTGTATCAGAATTTTTCTTACAACTAACCCATGATGTTGAGTCAGGGCATATTGGAGTCAAATATGTCAACGTTTGGCGACCATCATTTTCAGAGATATAACCTAAATCATTCGAACTATCAAATGAAGAAAATCTTAATTCATCGGGCATATGAATTATGATTAATGAAGATGAACGTATGGTCCCGAATGGAGTGTGCTCCATTATTGGAAATATTTTTTGTTGCATATATGATTTCTCAAATGTAAGCCCAAAATTAGTAGTAACTGGGTCACCAAATGGAAATTCAAAGTAATCGGTAAAAAATGAACCAATAGAAGAACGGTGGACATCTAAATTAATCTGATTATCATCTGATGATACACTCATCACAGCATTTCTAATTGACGCAGAAAAATTAATCGGGTTCAAATCCGAAGGAGTAATTGTTGCTGGGATTTCATAAATACTCGATTCAACTATGAATGGAGTAGATTCCAGGTTTGTATTTAACTCATATTGACCAAAACCTAAGTCTAAAGGAAAACCAGATAAACTGTTCTCCTCAGATATTAATGGAAATAGATCATTAAGGTCATTAGCAAACTGAACCATGCCTGAATTAGAAATAATTAAATCAACTATATGTCCATTACCGAAATCTATAGGTGCTTTTATTTCGGAACCACCTAAAAGTCCAGCAGAACTTCCTTGAGATATTGGAAATCCATTCTCATCAGTAGTCAATGAAGAAGGGTTACGATCACCAATTGCAATAGCTCTACGTATCAGATCTGAAGGTATAGGCTGTAATTCAATTCCATCTTCCCCTAAGTCGATTCGAACACGATGAATAGACAAAGTTAATTCAGCCCTAAAATCAATATTAATTTCTCCACTTAATTCATTGATTGCAATATTTCCAAGAAAAATCTCAATTTTTGAAGTAATACATGTTCCTTGTTTAGAAGAACACAACAAGTCATTGGAAGTATCTTCACAAGGCACTGAATTTAGGCAAATAGGATGATGCCAATCAAAACTCCTACTCCCTTCAAAGCCAATCTTAAATTTATCATTGCCTTGAAAAGAAGAATGAATTTCAAGAATAGAACTTTCTCCTATTGTAGATTTAATCCATTCGGGGAGAAGGAGATCTAAATTAACATCAGTATTTGGAAAATTAACTGGAATTAAATCCTGTAACCAATTTGGATCAGTTGAAAACTCAACTTCTATGATACTCATGGCAGCAGCCAAATCTTCATCATTAATTATAGAAAAATCAAGTGTCGAAATATCACCTAAGCTCGAACCTAACATATTTCCAATTATTTGTGATATTTGAACCTGTACCGGTTGAGAACTTGATTGAATATAAATCGGATTCTTTCCAGACATCGCTTCTTCTCCATTTAAACAGTATTTCACCTCTAATAATTCATCACAAGTTTGGCCGAATCGATGATGAAAATCTAACCCCCCTTCTTGGTCTGAAACTGAGAAAGTAGGTTCAAGAAATTGAATATCTGTTCCAAGCAATGTAGAGAAACCTGAGGAAATCGACTCAATTGGGATTCCATCAATAAGTTCTGTTAAATCATCATCTAATTCATTATTTAGCATCCTGATTCCATCTGATGTGATAAATGGGATATTCATATCACCATCATCAAAGTTAACGCCCCAATTGCTCAATGTATCTGAATCAAGGTGATGAATAGACATTTTCATTTCAATTTCAGTATTACTAGAGTCTCTGGCATCAATTACAATATTAATTGTTAAAGCCGGTTGATCATCATCAATTGACAAGACAGAAAGTTGATCTCGATTCCTGATACGCATATTAAGATCTAAAGAAATACTTGCAGTAGGAGAATCTGCATTAGTATTATTTAAGAATAAATGACCAAAACCTTGAGAAACTTGATTAGGATAATTTTGAGTAAGCAATATGCCAGGATTATCAACTTGATAAGCGGTAGAATAATCAGGAGGGAATACTGTCAATTCTACATAATGTCCTGCTAGAGCCTTAGCGTTAAATGCAGTATTGATATCACCTCCCATTAATAACAAACCTCTCATCATCCGATCGAGGTCTCCTGTATCTTCATTAAGTCCTAATTTATCGGGATTAAGGACTAATACAAATACACCTCTAAAACAAATAGGCGGATTAAATGGGTCATTAGAAAATCCATTAATTTCATCGATAGAGTCTTGGGAACCGGTGTATGTACATTGTAAATCATTTTCTGAAGTAAAATCAATAGCAGATATTGTATTTAAAATTGAACTATCAGTATAGTCAAAATTATCTTCAATATATTCTCTCATACTTGTTTGAATTGAAGATAACATTCTTTCCTCAACAGTAAGGCCATCTCTCTCCAAATCAAGATAATTTCGTATGTAGTCAGCGGGTATTCCATCTTCAAGATTACTATCTCCTTCGAGATTTAGATCTTCGAGATTTAAATCAGAGCGTGAAAGTTCATGGATTGCAGTTGCTATTGTTAATGAAACTGTTTCAGCATCTTCAACATTAACTGTAATTGAAGATTTAATCCATTCATCAGTAATTGAACCATCTAAAATAGATTGATAATCATCACAAATACCATCTGAGCTATTCCATGTTGAACAAATATCATTCGTAACTTCAGGCTCACCTGGAGAAGGAGATGCCAAAGAAACCGGAGAAATTAGCAACAAAACAAGTAGCACTACAAGGCGTTGCATATTATACTGGAAAAAGTCATCTACCATAAGTCTGAATCCAACCTGCATCTCGGATAGTATGAATGAGTACCACCCAACCTCATCTTAAACTTCGTGAATTTATAAATTCACATATTATATTAAATCACAATGATCTAGAAAATATACAGATATTATTGGATGATATTCCCAAGCGTTGGGAAAAATTCGCAGATATAGTTTTATTGCCAAATTCGGCATTTAAGAATAAACATTGGGAGCGTTTTGTTGACAATAAATTTTGGGTTCAAGTATGCGCAGGCTTAGAAGTTAACAGACTTGCTAGACTAGGGGAAGTCATTGGAAAAAAAAGAGAATCAACTGTAGAAATGTTAGTTGGAGAAAATGACTGGGTTATTAGGAAAGAAAGTGGAATAAAGTATGGCTATCATTTGACCCAATGTATGTTTTCTTCGGGAAATGTAAATGAACGTAGAAGAATGGGTGAAATTGTATCTAAGGATGATGTCGTTGTTGATTTGTTTTGTGGAATTGGGTATTATACCTTACCAATTCTAGTGAAAAGTAAAGCAAAACATGTTCATTCATGTGAATGGAATATTAATGCCATAAATGCACTTAAATTTAACTTGAAAAATAATAAGGTAGATAATCGATGTACAATATATGAAGGAGATAATAGGATTACTAGTAATGACTTATTGGATATTGCAGATCGAGTATTGTTAGGACTTCTCCCAACAGCAGAAAAATCTTATCATATCGCTTTAAATTGCCTGAAAGAAACCGGTGGAACCCTACATATTCATGGATTAGCTCCCGCTGATAATCATGAAAAATTAGTAGTTGAAACTACCGCAACTCTAGAAGGGATTAATACAAATTATAAAGTTAAAAAAGTCAATATTAATAAAATTAAATCATATGCACCGCATTGGGATCATTTAGTTCTAGATATGGAGATTAATAGAGCATAATTCTATTCAATAAACCATCATGATAATCTGCTATCATTTAATCGCAGAGTCAATGGGTGAGGTATTGGATGCCGAAATTGTCGAAGAGGGAGGGATCTCTATTCTCATCAATAAGCCTTTTTTAAAAAATTTAGAGACAAAGAAAAAGCTAGGAATTATGGTATCTACTGTAATTGTCATTGGATTAATTATGATTTCAACTATATGGTCAGCAGCAGGTCCCGGTGGATTCAGTAATTCGGAAAATGAGTGGTGGGAAACACCAGTTAATGAAAGATATAATATGGAATTGAATATGACTGGATGGAGAAGTCAACTACCTGTTGAAGGATTATATTCTTGGTCGGGACCTACTGAATATTTCGTAGAAGTTGATTTACCTCCTTCAGAGCAAGATGTTGGATATCCTGGACCTGCTCTTATGCATGTATCTATATGGATGCCAGAGGTACCTAATGGTACAAAAGTTCCAGTCATTGCAACTGTTCATCCATACTATGATTTTGGTGGAGAAGGAATCGCTGGAGATGATTCGAACCCTAATACAATACCTGATGCCGGAGTTGGTCTTTGGGTATTAGAAGAATTTGTGCCACATGGATATGCTCTAGCGCAGATTTCGACTTTTGGGACTGGGAAATCGACCCATTGCCAGGATGTCAAAGGACTCGGTGAACAGATAGGAATCCAGTCTGCAGTCCATTGGCTAGGAGAACAAGAGTGGTCGAATGGAAATGTTGGATTAATGGGTAAATCATATGCAGGAACAACAAATTGGGAAGCAGCACAGAATCCTTCAGAACATCTGAAAACCATTGTACCTATCTCTGGATCAATAGGAGTTCAGCAGATGTTCTATAGAAATGGTTCTAGTGAAGCAAGAGCAATGTTGTATGATGTATTGTATGAAGGTGCCACCACAGATGCTTCCAGTGATGATATGAGGTTGTGCTCAGATGATGCCATAGGTCCAATCAGCCCATTTACTACATGGTTAGGTGCAGGTTTTGGAGGAGATGAATGGAATGATTATTGGGATGAAAGATACCACTTACAAGATGTAATAGATAATTATAATGGAAGTGTATACATTGTTTGGGGACTACAAGATTGGAATGTAGATCCATATCATGCATTCCCTACTCACCAACTTTTGAAAGATGCAGGAATAAATGTTCGAACTATTTCGGGACAATGGGGGCATAATTATCCTGACCAACCTACTGTTCATGAGGGTCTAGAATCAGGATATGGGGCTGAAGCATTTCCAAATGTTACAAGAATGGATTGGGCTGTAGAATTATTCCCATGGTTTGAATATTATCTCAAAGGAATCGGCGATGAACCAGAATCCTATGTCCAAGTTCAGAGAAATGATGGAAAATGGCATATTGAAAACACATGGCCAGCGGAAGATACCAAGGACGTTCAATATGCAATTACTGATTGGGAAGGTGGTATGTCTGGTACTGTTAACTCTCAACAATCGATGACAATAACTAGTCAACCTATGACGAATGAGATGCATATTTCAGGATTACCTACATTGCATATTGATGCTAGAACAAATATGTGTAACGGAGGGCAGTTATTTGTAACGATGTATGATGGAACTAGTGGTTTGAGATTGGGACATGCAACTATGGATGTAAGATATAGGGATGGGGGTTATGAAGCGCAGCCCACATCACCAATGACTGGTTATAGAATGTTAATGGAATTTAATCCAATGGATGTAATAGTACCAAAAGGCCACACAATTCAGTTAGTAGTTACTGAGACTGGAGAAGACTATTTACCATCTCCATGTGCATCTTTGGGTATGACAATATTTGCAGGATATCAAGTTCTTAACCTACCAACTTTAGATAGACCAATAGATCATGAGAATTGGTTTAATTCACCTATTTGGTGGGATGAATGATTGGAATATTTTGTAATTTACCTTTGCATTCTTTATGAAAATAATTACTTCTAAATTTCCGAGTGCTTTTTCTAACAATAAAGCCGCACTTAGAACAGGTCCAAGCCCACTTAGATTTACTATCTTGTAATTCTTTAGTTAACTTCTTACCAATAATATTCATTTCTTTTTTATTAGGCCAAAGGCTCTCTATCAAACGAAATTCCTTATTATGGGTGAAATTACCAAGGCAATGGATGTATTCATGAAAGAGAACAAATTCAGCATAACTAAGGTAATTTTCTTGAAATAAATTTCTATTTAGACGTACAAGACAATTACTATTACTCATTCTCTTGGATTTATCTAAGTTGGTTGTAAGTCCATGTCTAGATATAGAATTCCTAGAAAGATAAGATACTTTAATTTCAGATAATATTGATAAATCGTCATCACTAAAAATTCTATGTCCCGAAATATCGATAAAAAATTTCATTTTAGAAATTACTATATTACGTAATTTATTAATATCAAAATTTACAGACTTTGACATATTAAAATCTCAATTGAATTAAATTATTTTTCAATGAAAATATTCTCACGGTAGTAAGAAAGCTCATTGATACTCCCTCTTATATCGCCTAGTGCCCTATGTCCAGAATTATTTTTCCATTTAGGTAGCTCGGGATACCAACGCTTTGTTAATTCCTTGATACTTGTTACATCAACGCTACGATAATGAAAGAAGGAGTGAAGAGTTGGCATATATTTTCGAAGGAAACGACGATCCTGTCCAATGGTATTACCACATAATGGAGGAACACCCGCCAAACAATGTAATTGAAGGAAATCAAGAGTAGCAATTTCTGCATCGCTCATACTAGTATCGGAGTTTCTAACACGCTTTATTAAACCATTTTCAGTATGATGAGATACATTCCATTCATCCATTTTTGCTAACTCTTCCTCAGGAACAGAAATTGCAAAACTTGGTCCTTCAGCGACTACAGAAAGATCTGCTTCAGTAACTATAGTAGCGATTTCAATAATTGTATTTTCATCTGGATCAAGTCCTGTCATTTCGAGATCAATCCATACTAGGCGCTCTTCAACCATGATTGACGCGAGAGCACTTTAGTCTTATGAGTTATGTTAGGCATCAGGATGATAATGAATAAGTTATGCGAGAGTATATGAGTGATGTAGGGTATGTACAGATACTAAGGAATAATCACTCATTTCGTCGTTTATTCATTGCTCAAGAATTATCATATATTGGAGATTGGTTTACTGTAATCGCATTATTTATATTAGCAGGAGAAGCTAGTGATAATTCCCCTTTAGCCATTGCTGGTGTTTTAGCAACAAGGAGTTTTTCATTAGCAGCAGTAACTCCATTTACTGGAATGCTAGCAGATCGTTATTCGCGTAAAGGTCTAATGATTACTTCAGATCTTGCTGCATGTATTGTTTTAGGTATAGTATTACAATTTAATTTACTAAACAGTTTATCCTCAGTATATTTCTTGGCAGTTGCAATGGTGGTAGCTAAATCTATTTTCGACCCTGCTCAATATGCGTATTTACCAAATATATGTACTGATGAAGAATTACTCACAGCTAATGCTCTTGGCTCTGGTGGATGGTCAATAGCATTGGGAATCGGAGCCTCCATAGGAGGTTTAACAATTGCAAATTATGGAATAACTACCGCATTATGGATAGATGCACTAACATTCCTATTTTCTGCTATATTTATTATTACTCTTCCCTCTGGAGGACCAGATATCAGTGAACGTGAGAATGTAACACTGAGAATTGTCAATAAGGAAATAACAGACGGTTGGAGATATATCCTTCAAAACTCAGAAATTAGAAGGTTAGTAATTGCTAAGGCACTCTGGTCATCAGGAGGTGGTGCACAAATATTCCTTTTGATATTAATAGGAATGGAGGCAGGATTTGGAGATATTGCAGCAGGGATAGGTATTCTATTCATGGCTAGAGGATTTGGATCAGGATTTGGCCCTATGGTTGGAAGATCACTAATGAAAAATAAAATATTACGACCATATTTGATAGGTTTAGCAGTTGGTACTTCAGGAATTTTTTACATTATTATCTCACTTATGGAATGGAGTAATTTACTCCTAGTCATGATATTTATAGCTCATGCAGCTAGTGGGTTCAATTGGGTTCAATCAACTACTTTGACGCAAGAACGTGCTGGAGACGAATGGAGAGGAAGAGTTGCAGGAGCTGATTTTCTAGCGCTAACTTTTATGATGGGAACTTCCGCAATAGCTGCTGGTTTTATTCTTGAAAATCAGTTATTAGAATTAAGGGAAGTTATTGCGCTATCTGCGATTATTCAAATCATTATGGGAATTGGTTGGATATTAATTGCTGCACCTAAAGAAAAGGTAATATTTGACAAAGAGCCGATAGTTAACCTATGAATCGTTGTAATCCAATTAAGACAATAATAGGTGCTATTGAGAAAATTATATCCCTCATAAGTGATCGAGAAGATGCCTGAACCTGTTTAGTTATACGTTCTCTAATCTCATTATCTATCCGATCAATCATCCCAGATGCAGGATCTTTAGCCTTAATCAAGACCTCTTCAAGCATATCTGCTCCTTTATCTAGAAGACTTGAAATCAGATCTTGTAATGGATTTATTTTTTTAGGTTTATGAATTCCATCGGAATCTTCTGAGATTTCAATGATTTCTCTCCAAGGACGAGGTATGGTAAACTCATCTACTGTTTTAAGAAATTCACGCCCTATTACTGCCCCCTCAACAAGAGCTTTTGCAGTAGTCAAGTTATACTTTGCAATAGCCTGAATATTTTTTCTTGAACGTGTGACTTTACCAAAATCAACGATTAACCAAATAGTACCTGCTAATAGTAATAAAAATATTCCAAAGTCAGGAGTGTCGTCCCAACTTTGCCACCCAATATCTCCATTAATAACTAATCTTGCTGTTAATGCAATCAAAGCAGGTAAAATAAATGAAAGTACTTCATTCATGACTATTTTCCAAAAACCATCAATTGGTAATTTCTTCATTCGTCGTAAAAACCATTTGACATGTTGAGTCCTATCACCGGGTGGAGCATATGTATTTACTAAATCTATTAATGGTGGTGCAACAAGAATAAGTCGCAATAAAAATGGAATTATGAGAAGTAATAAATATGCTTCCCAAGGCGAGGCTGGAGGTAAAGATGGGAAATATATAGCATCTGACACAATATCGGCTGAAACATTGTCTACCATGAACATCACCCTCTAACTATTTGGTCATTCTAGATAAGATATCTGCCTGGTTAGATGCAGTTCTGAGGAATAAAAGCGCTAAAATTGCAGAAGTTATGAAGGCCATCCCCATAAAATGGTGCGTATTAGTCATCAAAATAGCGATTCCTATGATTGAAGAGAAAGAGATAACTTGACAAATAATCAATAGTCTCTCGAGCATAGCATATTCTAATTCGTTCATACCATCAAACTCTCGGATGTATGAATTAATTAGGAAAAATATAGCTTGAAATGGGAGTGCAGCAGTTAATATTGTAAGCGCTGTAACTACAATCATATCAGGATTATTTTTATCTAATTCGAGACCTTGAAATAAAATATTACCTGTATTTAGACCAATTATGGACGCATGAATCGTCCATGCTTTGTCATAAGAAGGAGTGTTTTCACTAGTCGCACTAGACGCCATAACAAGCATTGAACTTTCCACTATAGTTGAATATTACTCAAGATGGAACATATAATATCAAGAAAAATAGATAGATGAAGCTCTATCGAGTCTTTGAAAATATTTATTCATACAGTGATGCATGCTTTGCTCTAGTTTTAGAGATTTTAGGATTCACAACCATTGCACAATAGGGATTATTAGGATTATTAGCAAAATAATTATGATGATAGTCTTCTGCAATGAAGAAATTAATTAAGGGACTAACTTCAGTAACTATATCCTCAACAAAATTTTGTTGAAGATAACCTATTACTTCATCAACATCTAGTTTTTCTTCTTCATTTTTATAGAAAATAACGCTACGGTAATGGTGGCCGACATCATTCCCTTGACGATTTAATTGAGTCGGATCGTGACATGTGAAAAATACTTCAAGTAATATTCTTCGTGGAATAAGGGTCTCATCATAAGAAACCTCAACAACTTCTGCATGACCTGTATTCTTACCACATACCTCTTCATAAGTTGGATTGTTAGTGTGTCCTCCACTATATCCTGGAATCACCTTATCTACTCCATGAAGTCCTAATAACGCACCCTCAACACACCAGAAACATCCACCACCTAGAACTATAGTTTGCATCAATTCACCTTCTATAGTTGGGGGCTTCACGAGTAATTTCTACATCATGAACATGTGATTCTGATAAACCTGCATTTGTGATTCGAACAAAATCACAGTTAACTTTCATAGAAGTAATATCATGATTCCCAGTATAACCCATACTTGAACGTAAACCACCGGTTAATTGATGGATTACATTCTCAACAGGGCCTCTAGCAGGAACTCTTCCCTCAATCCCTTCTGGAACATATTTACTCGTATCGCCTTGCTCTGACTGGAAATATCGATCATGTGCACCTTTACTCATTGCACCTACTGAACCCATTCCGCGATATACCTTGTATGATCTTCCTTGGTAAAGAACGACTTCTCCCGGAGCCTCATCGGTTCCTGCAAGAACACTTCCCATCATTACACAATCTGCACCCGCTGCAATTGCTTTAGCAATATCTCCACTAAATTTAATTCCTCCATCAGCAATAACTGGAATATTCGCCTTCTTGCATACTGAAACAACGTTCTGTACAGCAGTTAATTGAGGAACTCCAACACCAGATACAATCCTAGTTGTACAAATTGAACCTGGACCTATGCCAACTTTGACAGCGTTAGCACCAGCTGAAATCAGGGCTTCAGCTGCTGATCCGGTAGCCACATTACCTGCAATTATCTGAGCATCAGGACCTGCCTGCTCGCGAATCTGAGCAACTGTGTGTAACACTCCATGTGAATGACCATGCGCAGTATCAACTACAACTGCATCAGCACCCGCATCAAATAATGCTAAGGCTCTCATAACTCCCTTTTCACCAGTACCTGTTGCTGCAGCAACTCGTAAACGACCATGTTCATCTTTACAAGAATTAGGATTATCACGGCTACGTTGAATGTCTCTTACAGTCATCATTCCAGTACATTTACCCTCTGAATCAACAACTAATAGTTTTTCAATACGATGTTGATGAAGTAATTTCTTAGCAAATTCAGGATCTACATGCGGAGGAACTGTCACCAAGTCAGTAGTCATCATTGAAGATACAAGTTGGCTATCGTCGTCTACGAATCGAATATCACGATTAGTAATAATTCCAACTAACATATTATTATCATCAATTACTGGTAATCCGGAAAAACCATGCTTATCTTTTAATCGGCGCATTTCTCCAATCGTAGTTTCTGGTCTGATTGTAATGGGATTAAGGACTAATCCAGATTCGAATCTCTTGACTGAATTAACCTTAGAGGCTTGTTCTTCTATAGTCATATTACGATGGATAACTCCTATTCCGCCTGCTTGAGCCAAAGCGATAGCCATGCGAGATTCGGTCACAGTATCCATTGCCGCAGATAATATTGGTATGTTCAAAGAAATTGTAGATGTAAGCCTTGTTTTCAACTTCACTTGAGCTGGAAGTACATCTGATTCGGCAGGTAACAAAAGTACGTCATCAAAGGTCAGAGCCTCCGGTATGCTATCCTGTGCCATTAAAGATGGCCTAGACCAGTCCTATTTCAATAGTTCCATTATGGCATAACAAAAATCAATTCTAGAGATAAATCTCTTAGATTTATGATGAATTAATAATTCGTTTTTATGATGATTCTAATTTTGCTTACCTTCGATTGCAATAACTATCATCGCAGCACCTAATACTACTCTACGATCCAACTGATTTCCATCGGGTATCTGTACAGTAAGTTTCTGAATTATTGGATTTATTTTTTGTGTAAAAGTGATTGGAGATTGGCCCTGTACATCCATAGAGAATACCTGAGGTAAGGCGAGATTTGCGAATGGTACAAATCGGCGTATGATAGCATTCATCATGCTATCTTCTTTAATCTCGCCATATACTTGATTATCGAGGCCATAGATTGAATAAGAGTCTTGAAACAATGATTTTCTAAAATTACGGCGTACACCCCCCAAACTTTCACCTGTATTTGAGTCTGTGAAGTCATAATTCCCAGATAAATCAAAAATATTTCTAGCTTTAATAGTTAGAATTTCATTTGATTGTGATTCATCAGAAAACACTCTAATATCTTCCTTTATTTTGAGAGCTTTTTGTTTGGAATACCCTATCATTACCTCTTGATTATCGTCAGTATAAATATGAAATTCTTCACCTAATATTTTCATTAATTTCTTCCTTATGAGGTAAGTATTTGCATTCAATAGGTCAGTCATCAAACATGCCGTAGAACTAATTGGTCATAGTTTATTCGCCTACATAGAGATTTCACCATTATACATAGAATTGAAATCTAAACCACTATTGGATAACTTATCTGACACCGCCCCTCTGTGGGCTGTAATGTCGGAGTTGATACCCATGCAGAACCCTGTAACTAAAATTGAACCCCAAATAGCGGCACGTTTAGCTAAACAAAGTTATCATCTCGTTGGTGAACATGGAGGAGTCAAAGTTTGTCACTGGACTAAACAAAGTCTTGTTGCTGATCGATCTTGTTACAAGGGTACTTTCTATGGTATTGAGAGCCATGGTTGTATGCAAATGGCACCTAATGTAGATACCTGTAATCTAGCATGCACGTACTGTTGGAGAGAACCACATTCAGATACTTTAACAAAAATTGATGATGATCCTTACGAATTATTCCTTCAATCTGTGAAAGCTCATCGAAGACTTTTGACGGGATTTGGTGGACATCCATCTGTTCCTAGAGAAAAATGGTTGGATGCTCAAGATCCTAAGCATGTTGCTATTTCTCTTAATGGCGAACCTACGCTTTACTCAAGACTTGGGGAATTCTTGGATATCTGTCATCAACATGGAGTATCTACATTCCTTGTTACAAATGGTTCTCTACCGAAAGTAATCGAGAATCTTGATACACTACCAACTCAACTTTATGTCAGTGTAGATGCTCCTAATAAAGAAATATTTGATAGAATCTGTAAACCAAAATTCGATAAATCTGCCTTTGAAAAACTAGAGCAAACTCTAGAACTTCTTCCAAGCTTAGATACAAGAACAGTTTGCAGACACACCCTAATTAAGGGAGAATCGCTAGGACATTGGAAAGATTATGCAAGATTAGATAATATCGCAGATCCTGATTTCATAGAAGCTAAAGGATATATCTATGTTGGTAATTCACAATCAAATCACACAATCGAGAATATGCCATCACACGATGAAGTCATGGAGTTTTCAAGAAATCTTGCACCATTAGTTGGAAGAGAAGTGCTATCTCATAGAAGAGAGAGTAGAGTTGCATTAATTGGAAAAGAAATGATTCCTATTACTTTACCAACCAAAGTAAGAGACTTACCAAAAGATCTAGGTATTGCTAAACCTCAGAATTTCAAATTACC